>ERZ1034363.410-NODE-410-length-30037-cov-2.548264_pt1 | contig 30037 bp, 29 predicted proteins | sample MGYA00520616_ERZ1034363 | MGnify/ENA primary metagenome ERZ1034363 (study PRJEB33736, sample SAMEA104284506) | Azolla filiculoides | biome: Urban; feature: Water surface; material: Ditch water | place: Netherlands | collected 2015-10-28 | depth 0-0.1 m ... | reverse complement strand
GTTAATTTCATGCCTGTTTCAAATGGCTTGCAAAAGCTTTTATCAGAAGCGGAAATGGGTGAGTTATTTAAAGCCCTTTGTCTAGGCAAAGATATGCCTTTTTCTGAAGGCGACTTACCAGGATTTAGATCGAAGCCTAGAGCTCTTTAATGACGGCAAGTCTTGCCAACCGAATTGCGTCTTTAATTAACTCACCGCTCTTAGCTCCACTTGAAGTTACTGCAGCAGCAATTTGACCGACATCAATCTGACGAGCAGCCATATAAGATTCAGATAATTGATCCGTTTTGTAACCAAGTATCTTGATTACAGTCATGAGTTCTGTAAAACGATCTGGCTTTCTCCAAACATCAACACGATCTAATAGATCTAATACATCTATTGAGCTTAGCTTTGCGCCCCTGAGAGTTTGAGTCAAATCGCTAGCCAATACTGCGTAGTCTTTACACTCACCCGGAATACCCCATTGAGTTGCCCAATCTTTAATTAATTCGCTCTTCAGTGAGGCTAACAAAACTGCGCATCTTTGAGAAATATTTAACTTTTGTTGAGCTGCTATATCTAGGTTTTTTAAAACTGATGTGACGCCCAAAAGTTCAGCAGGGAAAAACTGCTCAAAAACTTGGCAAGACTCAAGAACATGAAACATCTTAGAAGGTTGCTCAGACATCAAACCTTTTGAAAACTCTTGCCAAACTCTTTCTTTAACTAAAGCTTTTAGCTCTCCACTAAGTCCCATACCCTGTAAAAGGGTAATTGTTTCTGGCGCAACAGTGAAGCTTGGAAAACGTGCGGAAAATCTCGCCACTCTTAGAAGTCGAACTGGATCCTCCGAGAAAGCCGGGCCGACGTGTCGTAATACGTTTTTCTCAATATCTTTAACGCCACCATAAGGATCAATGATTAGCCCAATCACTTTGCCATCTTCAGAAATTTCTTGAGCCATAGCATTGACGGTTAGATCTCGCCTCTCAAGATCCTGCTCCAGCGTTACATCTGGATTAGCATGAAAAGTAAACCCTTTATAACCAGGCGCCACCTTACGTTCTGTTCTAGCTAATGCATATTCTTGATTGGTGTCTGGATGCAAAAAAACAGGAAAGTCTTGCCCAACAGGTTTGAAACCTTTTTTGATCATTTCTTCAGGGCTGGAGCCAACCACAACATAATCAACATCCTTCACCGGCAAACCCAGCAACTGATCTCGAATAGCTCCGCCAACTACATAAATTTTCACTTCAGCAAAACTTCCAATGGTTGAGGCGTCATACCAAAATCTTTCTCTAATGGGTTTTGAGCGCCAGACGTCAAAACACTATCAATCTTCATAGAGGCTATATTGTCTCGTGACATGACTGTGGGGCCAGGCATGAACTCTAATAACCAAGCCTGCAAATAACCCAAAGCTGCTGGAATCGGAATAATCGGTCTACTACGGCCAGCTTTTGCTCCCGCAAATCTGACTAAATCAGCCAAGGTGTAAACCTTAGGGCCCACTAAATCATAGGCATGCCCAATCGTTTGGGGCATCTTAATGGCTTTTACAAATGCAGTAGCCACATCAGAAACATACACAGGCTGGAATCGAACGCTAGCTCCAGCTAAAGGCATCACTGGTGCAAATCGCTGCAAGGATGCAAATAAATTGATGAAGCTATCGTCTTCCCCAAAAACAACTGAGGGGCGAAATATCGTCCAGTCCAAATGACTTTGTTTAACTAAAGCCTCACCATCACCCTTACTGCGTTGATACATAGAGGGACCACTTGAATCAGCACCTAAGGCGCTCATATGAAGGTATCTCTTAATGCCATTTTTTTCCATGGCTGCAATAATTTTTTTGGGTAACTCTACATGTGCTTTTGCAAAATTTTTACCGTAGGGTAGTGCTGGCCTGTCGTGCAAGATGCCGACTAAATTAATCACAACATCGTCAGGAGATAATTTTGCGCAGAGCTGATTAAGAATATCTTGGTTATGAATATCCGCCTCAATGATTTGCGCCTGAGGCAAAACCCATAAATCTTTTGCATAAGCAAATCGACGAGTAGGAATAATAATTTTGTGCCCTAAGCTTGCAAGCTTTGAAGCAATTTGTTGACCAATAAATCCACCGCCACCAATGAGTAAAACTTTAGCTTGTTTCATTATGGCAACTCCGATAGTACTGATGTTTTAGGAGATACAGTTCCCAATCTTTGTTTGAGAGATGGCGTCTTTGAGCTTGCAAGTGCACTGTAGTAGTTAGCATTGCTTAATACATTTTTAACATAGCCCCTTGTTTCGTTAAAGGGAATAGTTTCAGCAAATATTGCACCTTCAACAGTTCTTGGTAATTTTTCGCGCCACAATTTTGGCCTTCCTGGACCTGCGTTATAGGCTGCGGAAGCGAGGGCCCAAGAGCCATCTAAATCCTGCAAAACCATATTTAAATAATTACTACCTAGCGTCAAGTTCGTATTCATATCACTCAATTGGCTTGGCTTAAAGTTATCCATACCTATTTTCTTGGCAACATACTTAGCAGTTGATGGCATCACTTGCATCAACCCAGATGCGCCCACATGAGATCTTGCGTTCATGATAAATCTGGATTCTTGACGGATCAATCCGTAAGCCCAGCTCGTATCCAAACCTATTGATTGAGCGATGGGGCTCAAAGCCTCTCGATAGGGGGTTGGATAACGCAAACTAAAATCATGTTCTGATTTCGTTCTATCGGCAGTGTTCACTGCTCGATCATATAAACCAATACGCTTTGCATGTTCAGCAACCGCAATTAGCTGTTGGTCAGTTAATCCTCGCAAAGCCCAATTCCACTCTCGATTACCTTCAAATCGCAATCCCATGTCGTAGAACCGAACAGCCCTTGCAAACGACTTTTGAGAAGCCATTTGCTTAACCAAAGCTTCATCTGCAGCGACCTTTTTAGGAACGTATATTTTCATTCCAAGATCTTCTCTTGCTAACTGTCCGTAGAAATTGAACTGATCAATGAGTGCTTGCATAGTTTCTTTGGCAAGAGACTCATCGCCTAATTCTTTTTGGGCTCTGCCATACCAATAAGTCCAAGCGGGGTCACGCTTTCTGATCGCTGGTGACATATTTTCAATAGCCTCTTTAACTAGCTTCCAATCACCTTCACGCAAAGCCGTTCTAACTTTCCACTCTTGCGACTCTGCGGACAACAACTTGTGATGACCTGCCTCATGCTGAAGGCGATAGGCTTTGATTGCTTGACGATCTAATTTCTTTGCCAAGAATTGGCCAATGACACCCCATGCTGCAGCCGTATTTTCACGGCCGGTACGCCATTCTTTCTTTTCAAAATCTCTAAAAGCTTGTGCTGGATCAACCCTAGCCTTCTTCACAATATCTGCAATAGGATCTTCGCCACCGGTTCGCTTAGCCAAAGTTTCGTAATTGTTCTCAAGAGCAATTCTTCCAATAGCCAGCGCTTCGTACTTATTTAAACCACCAGCCCTCTGCAGATTTTGTACAAGCTCTGGACAGGCCTCTCCAAAATATTGCGGATCTAACAAGATGTTCTTTGCCTCTGAACCTAATATTTTTGAATCTTCCCCCTTCACCATCCTCGACTGCAACGCAAAACATTTCACTTGAGTGTCATCATCTAACTGAAACTGAGCATACTCACGATCAAAGTTTGTCCAATCTTGTCGCTTACCGAGAACAAGTAAGTAGTCATTACGCAATCTGTCAGCAATTGCGGTGCCTGCGTAAGTTTTTAAGAAATTATTTGCGGCCGCATCAGCAGCGGTATCTGAGCGAGCCTGCATTCCCTTATCGAAAAGCTGAGGCTTAATTTGAAAATATGAAACGTAGTCAGCAAGATCATGCTTATTTAATTGCGCCGCTAAAGTATTTGCTTTAGCAATATCATTGACTTTGGCAGCCTCACGAAGCTCTACGAATTTCTGATCTTCTTTGCTTAAATCTTTATTACTCTCAGATTTTTTGGCTGTTTTTGATGATGCTTGATTGCTTGATTTGGTCTTGGCTTCAACGGTCAATGACACAAGGACTGCGCTAAGCGCTAGGCCTGCAATTAATTTATTTACTAGTTTCATGTTTTTTCGATGTAGCATAGACCTAATCATGCCTTATTTTTTCATTTTTTGAGCAGCTCGTGACAACTTTAAATTCTCTTCGCCAAGACTTATTGCAAAAAAGATTGGATCTTCACAAAGATCTTGAAATCAGGGATGCGCTTGAAAAAAGCTTAATTAAGTACCTTGATCAATTTGACCAAGGTTGCTTGGCGATTTACTGGCCCATTAACAGTGAATTTGATCCAAGACCTCTAGCCCTCAACTGGGCAAGGCAACATTCCACCAAGAAGCTGGCACTTCCGATTGTGAAGATTAATCAGCCATTAATTTTTGGGGAGTGGCACGATGGAGATAAGCTTGAGAAAGGGCCTCAAGGTATTCCACAGCCAATTCTTAACATCCATAGTGCCGATGGCATTCAACCAACCATCATTCTTTTACCTTGCTTAGGCTGGTCTTCTCAAAATGGTCACTTTTGGAGGCTAGGCTATGGTGGTGGTTATTACGATAGAACTTTAGAGTCGTACCGCACAAATGGTCTTGCTGTTAAGGCTGTAGGAGTCGCTTATGGCGCCCTAGAAGTAAAAGAGGACGCATGGCGTCCTCAGTCTCACGATCAAGCTCTTGATGAGCTTATTTGCGCTTAGCTCAAATCAAATTGAGCTCTTTAGCAATTGTTAAAGTTGGCTCTGCTTGATTTAGGCTATAAAAATGCAAGCCTGGTGCTCCAGCCACCATCAACTGATCACATAAATCAGTCACAACATCTAAACCAAATGCTTTGATAGAAGCTGTGTCATCACCAAACGATTGAAGTCTTAAGCGAATCCAACGTGGAATTTCAGCGCCACAAGCATCTGAGAAACGTAACAATTGGGTGCTATTTGTAATCGGCATGATGCCAGGAACGATTGGTTGATCAACACCCAACTTAGCCGCTTCATCAACAAACTTAAAGTACGCATCGCTATTAAAGAAATACTGAGTGATCGCAGAATCTGCCCCAGCCTTCATTTTGTTAGCAAAGCGTTGCACATCGTCAGTCATTGATTTCGCTTGCGGATGCATCTCTGGATAAGCAGCCACCTCAATATGAAAATGGCTATCAGTCTCAGATCGAATGAAGCGCACTAATTCATCAGCATGATGGAATTCACCATACTGCCCCATACCCGATGGCAAGTCACCTCTTAAGGCAACAATCCGTTGAATACCAAGCGCCTTGTACTGCACTAATAATTCACTAATTTTTTCTTTTGAACTACCCACACAAGAAAGATGAGGCGCAGCTTGTTGGCCAGCCTCATGTATTTCTTTAACAGCAGAAAAAGTGCCGTCCTGGGTTGATCCACCTGCTCCAAAAGTAACAGAGAAAAATGTTGGCTTGAGCGCTGTTGCAAGTTGCTCACGCACCGTGCGCAACTTAGCAGCTCCTTCCGCTGTTTTTGACGGGAAAAACTCAACGCTCAATTCCATCTAATTTCTTTCTCTATTAATTCAGGATCTTAATAACGATATGTTTCAGGCTTGTAAGGGCCTTCTTTTTTCACGTTGATGTAATTGGCTTGTTGATCGCTTAGTTCTGTTAATTGAGCGTTCAATTTCTTCAATTGCAAACGTGCCACTTTCTCGTCCAAGTGCTTAGGCAATGTGTAAACGCCGACTGGATATTTATTTGTATCAGCAGTTGTCCACAATTCGATCTGTGCAATTGTTTGGTTAGCAAATGAAGAGCTCATCACATAAGATGGGTGACCAGTGCCGCAACCTAAGTTCACCAAGCGGCCTTTTGCCAAAATGATGATGCGCTTTTCAGCTTGACCGTTGCTTGCTGGGAAAATAACGTGATCAACTTGCGGCTTAATTTCTTCCCATTTGTACTTTTCAACACCTGCAATATCGATCTCATTATCAAAGTGACCGATGTTACAAACAATCGCCTGATCTTTCATCTTAGCCATGTGATCATGAGTAATCACGTGATAGTTACCTGTTGCCGTAACAAAAATATCTGCTTTGTCAGCAGCGTAGTCCATTGTCACAACACGATAACCTTCCATCGCTGCCTGTAACGCACAAATTGGATCAACTTCAGTTACCCAAACCTGTGCAGATAAAGCGCGTAGAGCCTGTGCTGAACCTTTACCCACATCGCCGTAACCTGCAACAACAGCCACTTTGCCTGCAACCATTACATCTGTTGCGCGCTTGATACCGTCAACCAATGATTCGCGGCAGCCGTACAAGTTATCAAACTTGCTCTTAGTTACTGAGTCATTCACGTTAATCGCTGGGAACTTCAACTCGCCTTTAGCATGCATTTGATACAAACGATGCACACCAGTAGTTGTTTCTTCTGTAACGCCCTTAACTTTTTCTAAGCGTACTGAATACCATGTTGGATCAACTTTTAGTTTTGATTTGATTGATGCAAATAGAACTGTTTCTTCTTCGCTAGTTGGGTGATTCAAAACTGATAAATCTTTTTCAGCTTTTGTTCCCAAATGTAACAACATTGTTGCATCACCACCGTCATCCAAAATCATATTGGAGAAGCCACCATCTTGCCATTCGAAAATGCGGTGCGTGAATTCCCAATATTGCTCCAAGGTCTCACCTTTGATCGCAAACACAGGTGTACCATTTGCAGCAATCGCTGCAGCTGCATGGTCTTGTGTTGAGAAAATATTGCATGATGCCCAGCGCACTTCTGCACCAAGCGCTTCTAATGTTTCAATCAATACGGCTGTTTGAATAGTCATGTGCAAAGAACCAGTAATACGTGCACCACGTAATGGTTGGCTTGCAGCAAACTCTTCACGAATTGCCATCAAACCTGGCATTTCTGTTTCAGCAATAGCGATTTCTTTGCGTCCCCAAGCTGATAATGAAATATCAGCAATAGCGCAATCTTTAAGAATATCTAAATCATTCGGTTTGTTCATTACTACTCCAAGCTAGTAAGGAAGATCTTGGAGAGCAAATAAAAAAGCTCGCCAACCAATTCACTTCCAGGTTAGCGAGCGTCGTTGCTAAAGGCTGTAAAGCCCCCTCTAAGCCTAGGGTGTCAGAACTCAGACACCTCGCAACGCTCCTTAGAGATTTCGAAAAATTATAAACCAGCAGCGGCTCTTAATGCTGCAGCCTTATCTCTTGCTTCCCATGTGAACTCTGGCTCTTCACGACCAAAGTGACCATAGGCAGCTGTTTTACGATAAATTGGGCGAAGAAGATTTAACATCTTTACGATACCCTTTGGTCTTAAATCAAAGTGAGTACGCACTAACTCTGCAATCTTCTCATCTGAAACCTTGCCGGTGCCAAACGTGCTGACCATCACTGAAGTTGGCTGAGCTACACCAATCGCATATGAAATTTGCACCAAACACTTGCTTGCCAAACCAGCAGCCACAATATTTTTAGCAACGTAACGACCTGCATAAGCAGCTGAGCGGTCAACCTTTGAAGGGTCCTTGCCAGAGAAAGCACCACCGCCGTGAGGGGCTGCACCACCGTAGGTATCCACAATAATTTTGCGACCAGTTAAACCACAATCTCCTTGTGGGCCACCAATAACAAAACGACCTGTTGGGTTCACCAAGTACTTAATTTCACCTTTGATTAATTCTTTAGGCAAAACCGGTTTGATAATTTCTTCGATCACAGCTTCACGTAGTTTTTCTAAAGAAATATCAGGGGAATGCTGTGTTGATAAAACGATTGTGTCGATTGAGTCAGGTTTGCCATCTACATAACGCAAAGTCACTTGTGATTTTGCATCCGGACGCAACCAATTCAAACGGCCATCACGGCGCAAGTCGGCTTGGCGCTCGACCAAACGATGTGACAAGTGAATCGGTAAAGGCATTAATTCTGGAGTCTCATCAACAGCATATCCAAACATCAAGCCTTGATCGCCAGCACCTTGGTCTAGACCATCATCATGGGCTTTATCAACGCCTTGAGCAATGTCAGGACTTTGCTTGTCATAAGCTACCAACACAGCGCAACCCTTGTAATCAATGCCGTATTCAGTATTGTCGTAACCAATTTGACGAATAGTGTCACGAGCTACGTTGATGTAATCAACGTTGGCTGTTGTTGTAATTTCACCAGCAAGAACCACCAAGCCTGTGTTGCACAGAGTTTCTGCGGCAACGCGTGCTGTTGGGTCTTGAGCCAAAATGGCGTCAAGAATCGCATCAGAAATTTGATCAGATACTTTGTCTGGGTGACCTTCAGATACAGACTCTGAAGTAAAGAAATAGTTGTTAGACATTTGAAGCTCCTTAGTTAAATAACCGACAACACGTGCCGAGTATTACCAAGTGCGGCGACGCTTTAGCGGATAGTTTTAATTCGCCCCGCAAGTTGTCTTAACTCGGCGAATACCCTAAATTCTATAACATTCTCACTTTTAGTGGCAAACCTGTATATTTACCCCTATGACAAGCACAAGATTACGCTTTACCAAAATGCACGGCGCCGGCAATGACTTCATTGTTTTAGATGGTATTTCTCAAGATCTTTCAAAGATCACTAAAGAGCAATGGCAAGCCTTGGCACACCGTCAATTGGGCATTGGTGCAGATCAGATTCTGTTGGTTGAAAAACCTAGTGTTGCAGGCGCAGAATTCCGCTACAGAATCTTTAACTCCGACGGTAGCGAAGTTGAACAGTGTGGCAATGGCTCACGCTGCTTCGTTAGATTTGTCAGAGAAAAAGGTTTAACCAAAAATAAAACTGTCAAAGTTCAAGTTGCTCACACCATCCTATCTCTCACCGAGAACGATGATGGTCAAGTAACTGTGAATATGGGGGCGCCCATTTTGTCGACTGAATTAGTACCTTTCAATTCTTTAGGACTTGAAAGCAAATCGGATGGTAGTTCAATAATTTATGAACTAAAACTCTCTAACGATTCTGCATGGGTTGGGGCAGTGTCCATGGGTAACCCACACGCCGTTCAAATTGTTGCGGATGTAGAAACTGCACCGGTTGCAATCCAGGGTCCACAAATTGAAAAGCATCCGGCATTTCCTAAAAAGGTAAATGCTGGATTTATGCAAATTCAAAATCGCCATGAAATTAAATTACGTGTCTTTGAAAGAGGCTCAGGAGAAACTCTCGCATGCGGCACGGGAGCATGTGCGGCGGTAGTTTCCGGCATCCTAAGAGGTCAACTTGACTCTCCCGTCAAAGTCCACACCCGCGGCGGCGACCTCAGCATTGCTTGGGACAATAAAACATCTTTAGAGTCGCCAGTCATGATGACTGGCCCTGCGCAGACAGTATTCGAGGGTGAAGTTACCCTCGGTTAATTAAATGCCGTATTGATCGCGATACGCTTTAACTGCTGGTAAGTACTTTTGCAAATCTGCGCTTTGTCCTGACTCTAAAAAGCTCATCAAGCTTGCCAAATTCGCAATAGATACCACTGGCATACCAAACTCTTTTTCAACATTCTGAACTGCTGAGCTATCGCCAATTTCAGTGGCTGTACCAGCGCGCTCCATACGGTCAAGAGCTATTAATACTGCAGCTGGCGTAGCGCCTGCATGGCGAATAATATCCACAGATTCACGAACCGATGTGCCGGCAGAAATAACGTCATCAATAATGACAACGCGACCTTTTAATGGGGCGCCCACCAATGTGCCACCCTCACCATGATCTTTTGCCTCTTTACGATTAAAGCAAAAAGGGACTGGTCGACCCATGCCAGCTAATGCCACGGCTGTGGTTGCAGCCAAAGTAATGCCTTTATATGCTGGGCCAAATAACATATCGAACTCAACACCTGAGTTGATCAGAGCTTTTGCGTAGAATTCGCCTAATGCTTTTAATAAGGCGCCATCATTAAAGCCGCCCGCATTAAAAAAGTAAGGTGATAATCGTCCTGCTTTTGTTTTAAATTCGCCAAAAGATAAAACCTTGGCATCTAAAGCAAAATGGATAAAGTCGTTTTTAAAGTTTTCTTGATTGGAAGTCATAACCGAGATGTTACGCATCATTACAGCCAACCTCAATGGTATTCGCTCAGCCGCTAAAAAAGGTTTCTTTGAGTGGGTCAATATTCAAAGCCCAGACATCCTTTGTATTCAAGAACTTAAGGCTCAAGAAGCAGACCTAGATGAATCACTTTTAGCACCACTGGGTTATCACGGTTTTTTTCAATATGCCCTAAAAAAAGGTTACAGCGGAGTTGGTTTGTACTCAAAGAAAAAGCCTGACTCAGTCAAAATTGGTTTTGATTCAGGAGAATTTGATGCTGAGGGTCGCTATGTTGAAGCACGCTTTGGCAAGCTCATCGTGATATCAGCTTATTTTCCTTCAGGCTCGAGCGCCCCGGAGCGTCAAGAAGCAAAGTTTAGGTTTCTAGATTTATTCATGCCTCATCTAAAAAGCCTTAAGGCTGAAGGCTTGGAGATTGTCTTGTGTGGCGACATTAATATTGCACACCAAGAAATTGATCTCAAAAATTGGAAAGGTAATATTAAAAACTCTGGTTTTCTTCCAGAGGAGCGCAATTGGATGACTCAGCTTTTTAATGATGTTGGTTATGTTGATGTCTACAGATCACTGCACCCAGATACAACAGATGAGTGTTACACCTGGTGGAGTCAAAGAGGTCAAGCCTACGCTAAAAATGTTGGGTGGCGCATTGATTACCAAATTGCAACTCCCGGTATTGCTCAAAAGGCCAAAAAGATTGAAATCTATAAATCAGAAAAATTCTCTGATCACGCACCACTGATTGTGGATTACGACACTGTGTAATTAAGGCCTATATTCAGGCAAACGATCAACAGTTGTATTTTTTGCTTTCGCATAAAGAATTAAAGCGTCAAGCATATTTCTTTGCATTTCATAAATGCGCGCCTCTCCAGATGGGTGGGTAGATAGCCACTCGGCCTGCTTTTCTTTATTGCTTGCGCCCATTTTGTGCCAAAGTGAAATGCCAGCTCTTGGGTCGTATCCCGCCCTAGCTGCAACATCCATACCTACCAAGTCGGCATCTTTTTCGTCAGCTCTAGAAAAACTTAAGCCCACCAAGTGAAATCCTTGCCCTAAAGCTTGGCTGCCCAAGCTTCCTAAACCTAAGGCTTGAGACAAAATATTAGCGCCAAGATTACTCATTTGCTCTTTGGCAATTCTGTCACGCGCATGCTCTCTTAGGGCATGAGCAATTTCATGCCCCATCACCATGGCGACCTCATCATCGTTTAACTTAAGCTTTTCTAATATGCCTGTGTAAAAAGCAATTTTCCCGCCGGGCATACAAAATGCATTAACTTGGTCTGACACAAATAAATTAACTTCCCACTTCCATGCTCTTGCATCTGGATTCCAAACCTGAGCATGAGGCAAAATTTTCTTTGAAATTGCTCGTAAGCGAACAACTTGAGGGTGACTATCGGGGGCCAAGGTATTTTTTTGCGCTGCCTTTACCTTCATCGAGTCATATTGCCGAACTGCGGAAGCCTCAAGCTGTGCTGCTGGCACCATATTTTTAAAACTTGATCCTTCGCCTGCCTTAACACCATCTGTTGGAGCTTGATGCTTTGAGGAAGTTGAGCTACATGCGGTCAATAAAATAAATAATGCGATGCTGGCATTTTTTTTAAGGAAGTTTTTTATTGAAACAGTATGCATACATCAGAAATTAATGAGCAGACTCAAACTCAGATTTTTTATTTTTGTTCCACGGTGCAATTTTAGGCAATAGCAATAAACCAGGAATGGCGAGAACAAAACATATGATGAAGAAATTAGTCCAGCCAGTGACTTCAACAATGTAACCAGTTAATGCATTAATGAAAGTTCTCGGCACCGCAGACAGGCTAGTAAACAAAGCAAACTGTGTTGCAGTAAATCGTGGATTCGTTTCAAGGGCGATGTAGGATGTAAATGCGGCAGTTCCCAAGCCAACTGACAAAGCCTCAAAACCAATCACCCAAGACAGCAACCATAAGTCTGCGCCGGTTTGAGCAAGAATTACAAATCCTAAAATTGCTAAAGCTTGCAACACTCCAAAAAGCCAAAGTGCACGATTAACACCTGTCTTAAGCATCCAGTAGGCGCCTAAGATTCCGCCCAAGATGCTTGCCCAAAGACCAGCGTTTTTAGCAACAAGGCCAATTTCTGTTCTTGTAAAACCTAACTCAATATAAAAAGGTGTGGCCAAAGCTGTAGCCATTGAATCACCTAATTTATAAAGAAATATAAATGCCAAAACTATTAAAGCGTGCTTCCAACCCTGACGTTGAATAAATTCATTAAAGGGCTCAATCACAGCCTCACGCAAAGTTTTTGGCGCAGGGCCATACATCTTTGGCTCAGGTACCAGCAAGGTTGTGAGAATGCCCGGCAACATAAACAAACCGGTAACAAAGAAAACCCAGTCCCACGTCAAAACATCTGAGAGGATTAAAGATAATGAACCAGGCACAAGCGTTGATAACTTATACGCATTAACAAACAAAGCCGTGCCTGAACCCATCTGCTCTTCGGTTAACCACTCTCTTCGATGTGCATCAACAACAATATCTTGGCTTGCAGAAAAGAATGCCACGATGGCAGCTAAGAACACGACAGTCCAAATTTCTGTTCTAGGATTGAATTGCCCCATCAAGATAACTGCCAACATCACTGCGATTTGGGTAGCAATCATCCAGCCACGACGACGCCCCAAGAATGGCAACTGAAATCGATCCATAGCGGGGGACCAAAGAAATTTCCACGTGTAGGGTATGCCTACCAAAGCAAATAATCCAATTGCTTTTAGATCAACACCTTCACTCTTTAACCAAGCTGATAGCAAGTTATAAAGAATAAATAAAGGAAGCCCACTAGAAAATCCTAGAAAGATACAAACCAATAAAGCTTTGGTTTTACTTGGCCCGACGTGCTCGGTAGATAGCAAGACTGCCTCTTAAGTTAGGTAAGAATTGAATAATTTCACCATCATGAAGCACCACACGATCAAGCAACTCTAAGCCAACGGCCGGTGCAAGCGCTTCAAAATCAGCAATTGTTAAAACTCTAACGTTAGGTGTGTCATACCATTGATAGGGCAATGATTTGGAGACAGGCATGCGGCCAGAAATGACTGCAGCGCGATGAGACCAGTGACCGAAGTTGGGGAATGAAACTACGCACTCTTTACCAACCCTAGCAATCTCACTCAAAATTCTGGCGGTCTGGTGAATAGTTTGAAGTGTTTGCGACAAAATAACTGTATCAAAACTATTATCTTCAAAAAGTGCAAGACCGCCTTCTAAATTTTGCTGCACAACATTTAAACCTTTTTGCGCACAAGCCAACACTTTGTCATCAGCCAATTCCACGCCATATACATGAGCGTTTTTATGCGTCTTTAAATACTCCAAAAGACTCCCATCACCACAACCAACATCTAATACTTGGCTGTTAGGCTCAATCCACTGAGCAATTGCGGAGAAATCCGAGCGCATCATGACTGCAATCCTCTAGCAATTTGCTCAAAATAGGCGCCTACCAATTGGTGATAACGCGGATCTTCTAATAAGAATGCATCATGCCCATGAGGGGCATCAATTTCAGCATAAGTAACATCGAGCTTGTTATCCAACAAAGCTTTAACAATTTCTCTACTGCGCTCTGGAGCAAAACGCCAATCCGTGGAAAAACTCACCACTAAGAATTTGGCACTGACATCTGCCATGGCTTGACTTAAATTATTACGGTGCGCTTTGGCTGGATCAAAGTAATCCAAGGCTCGAGTAATTAACAAATAGGTGTTGGCATCAAAGTAATCAGCAAACTTTTCACCTTGATAGCGAAGATAGCTCTCTACTTCAAACTCAACATCAAAGCTAAAGTTATATGCGTCAGAATCTCCGTCTGCTCGCTTTAACTCGCGACCAAACTTTTCAGCCATATCATCGTCTGATAAATAGGTGATGTGCCCAATCATACGAGCTACTCGTAAACCTCTACGAGGCTTTACATTGTGCGCATAGTAATCGCCACCATGGAAATCTGGGTCGCTCAAAATAGCGCTACGGGCCACTTCATTAAATGCAATGTTCTGGGCAGAGAGCTTAGGCGTTGAAGCAACAACGACACAGTTAGCAACTCGATCCGGATACATCATCCCCCAGGCCATTGCTTGCATGCCACCAAGGCTTCCGCCCATCACGGCAGCAAACTTCTTAATGCCAAAATGATCAGCCACTCTTGCTTGGGCATTCACCCAATCTTCAACGGTTACAACCGGAAAGCTAGCGCCATATGGTTTTTGTGTTGCGGGATTAATGCTCATAGGGCCCGTTGAACCAAAACAGGAACCTAAATTATTAACGCCTATAACAAAGAAATGATTGGTATCAACTGGCTTACCTGGGCCAACCATGTTGTCCCACCATCCAATACTCTCTGGATCTGTAGCGCTAACACCGGCAACATGATGGGATGCATTTAAAGCGTGACAAATTAATACAGCATTATCTTTTGCTGCATTTAGTTGACCATAGGTCTCCACCACCAAATCGTAATTGGCAATACTTGCCCCACTTTGCAGACTTAGTGGTTCAGCAAAGTTCAGAATTTGTGGAGTAACAACCCCTACGCTCATACGGAGAATAAAGCTCTCATTGGGAAGTCATTGTGCTCTGTTGGAGACTTTTTAAAGCCGCTTCTTGCATAGCGATGCCAGCGTCCAACAACATAACTAATCATCATGGCTGCACGAGCACTCACTTCATTGCCGTCTGCAGATTGTGGCAATCTACCCTGTGTTTGTGCAACACGAATAGACTGCTTTAAAGAAGACTCAATGCGCTCAAAAATCTGAGCAATACGATCTTGCAAGCGCTCATCTTCTAGCCACAGGGCATCACCCAACAACACCCTAGTCATACCAGGATTCTTTTCGCCAAATCCCAACAAAACCATCAAAATCTCTTGCGCCTGACGGTCGCCAGATTCTTCTCGCTCTGTAATTTGATTAATCAAGCCAAAAATTGTTTGCTCAATGAAAGAGATCAAACCTTCGAACATTTGGGCTTTACTTGCAAAGTGTCTATAAAGGGCAGCCTCAGAAACATCCAACCTTGCCGCTAGAGCAGCGGTTGTTACTCGATCACCCTTGGGACTCTCCAGCATCTGCGCCAATACTTGCAAAATCTGGATGCGGCGCTCTCCTGGACGCGGTCTTTTACGAACTGGCGCAGCAGCGTCTTGTTCCGCAGAATCAGGTGTGTTCAGTTGATTAAATGGTGAGTTCATCTGAGTTTTTGCCAACTTTTAAATAATTGATGTATTGATTGTACTTCTAGAGAAAGACTAGCTCGATTATGGGTGTAAGTCCTAACATGCCTCTTAAACCAGACGGTCTTTATACCTAGCTTTGAGTACTCTAACAAATGTCCCAGGGTATCGTCGACCAAAATGGCATTTTGAGGTGCACAGCCGTACTTTCTGAGAAGGCGCCGAATCATTAAATGGTCAGGCTTAGGTCGCCATTGCTGATGTACCTCCATGCCCTCAATCGCCTCAATAGCATCAAAACAGCCCTGTATACCAAGCTCTTTTGTCACTTTTAAAGCATAGGCTTTTGGCGCATTCGTCAGCAATACTTTGCGCCCGGGGAGTCGATTGAGTATTTGACGCACTCCACGTTCACCATGAACCAAGTGAGATAAATCCTCTAAATGCGCCCCAGACTTCTCATCAAAACGATGTGTTTCATATAAAAAATCATGGGGATCAATTCCGTGATGCTTTACAAGCCCTAACAGGGTCGCACCATACTGTCGCCAATATTGGTTGCGTACTTGACTTGCTGAACTAGGGTCTAAATTCAAACGACGAGCAACATAGCTCGTCATCGATTGATTGATATAAGGGAAGATCGCGTCAGACGCGTTATGTAACGTGTTATCTAAATCAAATAACCACAAAGGATGGCGCATGCCATCCTCAGTGTGAGCGAATCATTGTGCCGAAAGCCTGTTCGGTCAAAATTTCCAAAAGCAATGAGTGCTCAATACGCCCATCAATAATATGCACTGAATTAACGCCACTCTTAGCTGCATCTAATGCAGATGAAATCTTAGGCAACATGCCGCCAGAAATAGTGCCATCAGCAAACAACGCATCAATTTCTTTAGCAGTTAAATCTGTTAATAAATTACCGCTCTTATCCATCACACCTGGAATATTAGTCATCATGACTAATTTTTCAGCTTTAAGAATCTCCGCCATCTTGCCAGCCACTAGGTCTGCATTGATGTTGTAAGCCTGGCCATCTTGACCAAAGCCAATTGGAGAAATAACTGGAATGAAAGCGTCGTCTTGCAAAGCTTTAACAACTGCAGGATTAATTGATTCGATTTCGCCAACAAAGCCGATGTCTAACATCTCACCAGCTTTTTCTTTATTAGGGATCATCATTTTGCGTGCATGAATCAATCCGCCGTCCTTGCCTGTCAAACCAACAGCCTGGCCACCGAAATGATTAATCAACATCACGATATCTTGCTGAACCTCACCGCCAAGAACCCACTCCACAACTTCCATGGTTTCTTCGTCTGTAACACGCATGCCCTGAATGAATGTGCCGGCTTTGCCAACCTTTTTCAAAGCATCGTCAATTTGTGGTCCACCACCGTGAACAACGACAGGATTCATGCCTACCAATTTCAAGAGAATCACATCACGTGCAAAACCTTCTTTAAGGCGATCTTCTGTCATCGCATTGCCGCCGTACTTAATCACGATCGTTTTACCGTGATACTTTTTAATGTACGGCAACGCTTGTGCCAAAACCTCAGCTTTAACAGCTGGGGATACGTCTTTTAGTTCGGCTAGTGGTGTGCTCATATCCAGATGGTTTTATTTAGAAGTTACTTCTAAAATTATTAATTGCCAAATAACTTTTGGCGCAACTCACGACGCTCTTGCGCCTCTAGTGATAAGTTAGCTGTTGGACGCGCCAATAAACGTGGAATGCCAATTGGCTCGCCTGTCTCTTCACACCAACCATAGTCACCTGATTCAATGCTCAATAGAGATTGCTCAACCTTCTTTAATAGTTTGCGCTCACGATCGCGAGTACGCAACTCAAGAGCGTGCTCTTCTTCAATCGTTGCACGGTCTGCAGGATCAGGAACCAAAACGTTTTCACGTAAATGCTCTGTTGTCTCATTCGCATGCATTAATAAATCTGCTTTCAACGCCAATAATTTGGTTTTGAAAAATTCAAGTTGAGCGGCATTCATATAGTCTTTTTCAGACATTTTTTGAATATCGGCTTCGGTTAATGGTTTCTTGCTCATTTCATGTCCTTTCGGGACTTTTTATTGGTTACTTCAAGCTGCTTTCAGCTGAACTGCTATTAATAAGACAACTAATACAACCTAATATTTATAAACAACCTTGGGCGCGGATTCTACTCCAATCTTGGGAGATTACACCAAACAAGTTTCAAGTCCACCTAATAAAACGTCTTTAGGGAGATCTGTGCCAATGAATACCATTCTGGTTTCTCGCTTCTCAGTGCCCCATGGCTTACCCAAATCAGAGCCCATCATTTCATGAACACCCTGAATAATGACTTTACGAGCGCCGCCTTTGACATATAAAACACCCTTATATCTCAACATCTTAGCGCCGAAAACAGACAAAATTCCACCCAAAAAGTCTTCTAATTTTTGAGAATCAAATGGTCGATCACTCTTAAATACAAAGGATTGAATTTTGTCGGTATGTGGCTTTTTAATAAATTGAATGGTTTGAGCTGGTGCATGGCCATGATCATGGTCATGTGAGTGATCACAGTCCGGACCGTGCACATGGTGATCATGTCCACAATTGGCATGATCATGATCATCTTGCTCCAAAAAGTGCGGGTCAATCTCCAACTTATCATTCAAATTGAAGCCATTAAGATCTAAAACCTGCTCCAAAGAAACGGTACCTTGAGTAATGCCAGTAATTGGGGCGCGTGGATTCATGTGCATCAAACGATGCTTTAAAGCGTCTACAGCAGATTGATTAACTAAATCAGTTTTTGTAATAAAAATACGATCTGCAAAACCAACTTGTTGCTGAGCCTCTTCATGAACATCTAATTGTTGGTTGCCATGCTTGGCATCCACTAAGGTAACAATTGCATCCAACATGTAATGGCTGGCAACTTCATCATCCATAAAGAATGTTTGCGCCACTGGGCCTGGGTTGGCTACACCGGTTGTTTCAATAACAACTCGATCAAAACTAATTTTTTTGTCGCGTCTTTGTTCCCATAAGTCATTCAAAGCAACAACCAAATCACCCCTAATCGTGCAACAAACACAACCGTTGCTCATTTGGACAATTTGCTCTGAAGAGTCTTGAATCAAAATATCGTTATCAATATTTTCTTCTCCAAACTCATTTTCGATAACGGCAATCTTCTTGCCATGATTCTCATGCAAGATATGCTTTAAAAGAGTTGTCTTGCCGCTACCCAAAAATCCGGAAAGTATTGTTACTGGTATTAATGCCATGCTAAAAATCCTTTATCAATCTTCTAATTATGCTGCTGTCTATTAGACTTTGCTACACACGCTGCAGCAATAAACCTTTTAAGTAATCACCCTCAGGAAAGCTCGTCAATAAGGGGTGGTCAGCGCCTGAAGATAAGCGCTTCATAATTCTGAAATCCAAGCCCTTATCTGAACCATGAGTCATTGCCTCGGCGCCCGCCATGGCAATCGTTCTTTCAAACAAAGCCGAATCCACCGCACCCGAACAAGAGAACGTAAACAGTAAGCCGCCCGGCTTTAAAAGCTGCATACCTGCTCGATTAATTTCTTTATAAGCTCTGAGAGCCTTATCCAAGTGATGTGATGATGGAGCAAATTTTGGCGGGTCTAAAACAACAATATCAAATTGTCGCTCTTCTTTTCTAAGTCTGGTTAGAACATCAAAAGCATCAGAATCAATCCAAGTGGCACGACTCTCATCAAAGCCGTTCACTTTCATTTGTCTTTCTGCCATCGCCAAGGCTTCACCAGATGAGTCAACCGATGTAACGTGTTTAGCACCGCCTCTTAGAGCGGCCAAAGAGAATCCGCCTGTGTAACAAAAGACATTCAACACTTCTTTATCTTGGCTTAACTGACCAAGCAATTCGCGGCTATCTCGTTGATCAATATAAAAGCCTGTTTTATGCCCCTTTAAAACATCAACGGTATACAAAACTCCACACTCATTAATTTGCACGGGCTCAGTTGGCAAGTCGCCATGAAGTGGCCCAATGTGAGGCTCAAGCCCTTCGCGTGTTCGAACTGCCGCATCAGACCTTTCAACAATCCTTGTACAGGCAGTTTGCTTGACCAATGCATCCACAATGGCCTCTTTCCAGTGCTCCATGCCAACAAATAAAAATTGGCAAACTAAAGTGTCTGCGTACTGGTCGACCACTAAACCTGGCAAGCCATCACTTTCGCCAAAGATTAAACGAATAGCATTCGTGTTTTTAACCCATTGTTGTCTATGAGCGATTGCCTTAGTAATGCGTCTTTTGAAAAAAGCATGGTCGATTGGCTCGGCTTCATCCCAAGTTAAAACTCGCACCCTAATTTGGGAGACGGGACTATATAGCCCTTTAGCAACAAACTGACCCTCATGACTTAAAACATGAACGGTACATCCCGGATAGAGCTTACCTTCCAAGCGGTCAATTGCATTTGAATAAACCCAAGGATGATGGCGAAACAGTGGGCGCTCTTTTCCGGCTTTTAAAATTATTGATGCTTGCATTACTACCTCTTATGAATCCGTTTTTTTGCTTTTCGCTCTGGGGTGAGCATGATCATATGCTTGCGCCAAATGCTGAAAATCTAATGCTGTATATATCTGTGTACTGCTGATGCTGGCATGCCCCAGCATTTCCTGAACAGCGCGCAAATCTCCAGAAGATTGTAGGACATGGCTAGCAAAGCTATGTCTGAGCATGTGCGGATGAACATGCGTTGGTAAACCAGCTTTCACTGCCAACTCGGCTAAATGTTTTTGAACAGTTCTAGATGAAACTCGCTTACCTTGCTTGTTTGTAAAAAGGGCTTGAATAGTTGATTCAGCATTGACAGATTTTTCCAAACGATGCGCCTCTTGGACAGCTAACCATTCTTTAATGGCCGCCATTGCAGCAGATCCAACTGGAACGGTTCTTCTTTTGCCGCCCTTGCCCAAAACCATCACTTCACCAGCTTCAAAATCTAACCATCCTGCAGATTGATACTCTTTTGATTGAGTTGGCACAAGATCAATCCCCAATAATTCAGACAAGCGCAAACCCGAGGAATACAAGAGTTCAAAAATAGCTTTATTTCTGGCTCGTAAAAAAGCATCTTTCTGCACATCTTCGCTACCAGCACTTTCAACCAAATTTATTGCGCCCTCTACCGACAATGCTTTTGGTAAGGGCTTTAATCTCTTGGGCGCCTTAATATCATCGAGTGGGTTATGCGCAATAAGTTTCTTTTGATTGGCAAGCCAAAGATAAAAGCCACGCCATGCTGATAATGTTCTGGCAATACTTCTTGGCGACCTTCCCTGAGCATGTAAACGACCCACCCATCCTCTAACCTGATCAGAGCTGAGCTTTGTTAAGGCTGTTGATGACTCTTCTAGCTTTTGAAAAAGAAGCTTCAAATCATTTTCATAAGCATCTATCGTGTGCTTTGAAACCTGACGAACCACATGGAGTTCGCGAAGGTATTCCTGCGCGAGATTTTCTTCCATGATGGCGAATGCCTTAACCCTGAGCCCTAGTCATTGATGCTGCGGCAAGCTCAGCAATCTGGTCTAAATAAAAGCGGCCCATGTCAGCGGTAAATTTCTCAAGCACCGTGCTAGCCAATAAAAGTTGGGCATCAATGTTAGGCAGATCAATAACAACTAAGCTTTGAGAGGACTCCTCTAGCAGAGCCTTGCAAGCATCATCCGCCTGCGCAACCGGGCCACAAAAATTAGGTAAGTTTTTTCCGTCAACCAACTTAACTAGCTCAACAGCAAAAATAGCTCCTAGCCCTGCGGTGATAGCCTCTCGAACTTCAGCTTCTGTTTTAGCTAGCAACAAACTTTTTAGCCAAGCAATCATCTGACCTTGTGTCTTATCGTTTTGACTTCCAAAGTGCAACATCGCAGATAAGCGCTGATTAAGCGTATGGTTCTGCTCACGCAAAACACTTAGCTGACGCTCTTGTAAAGAAATGGCGCGATCACCGTGTGGATTTTTTAGCTGAATTTCAGCCAACAAGTTAGCGTGTCTTTCAAAAAACCCAGGCGTTGCTTTTAGCCACTCGGCTACCAGTGCTTCTTGCTCAATCTGATCTTGTGCATTTTTTTCTTGGGTCATGATTAACTCAACTTTTCGGTTAATAGTTTGTTCACCTGCTGCGGATTAGCCTTGCCTTGTGTTGCTTTCATAATTTGGCCAATCAGGGCATTAAATGCTTTTTCTTTACCTGCCCGGAATTCTTCAACAGACTTTTGGTTAGCAGCCAAAACTTGATCAATGATGGCCTCTAGTGCGCCACTGTCACTAATCTGCTTCAAACCTTTTGCATCGATGATTCGATCAACTGCTTCTAAGTCTTGAGCTTTTTCATCCCACATGACCAAGAAAATTTCTTTAGCAATTTTGTTAGAAATTGTTCCATCAGCAATTCGGCCAATTAACTTAGCTATTTGCGGTGGAGATAAAGGAGATTCTGTTGCAGAAATACCATCTCGATTAAGCGCAGAAGCAAAATCGCCAGCCATTAAATTAGCAGCGGCTTTAGCTTGATCTTTACTTAACTCTTTAACCAAATGCTCATAAAAGTCAGCCGTTGCTTTTTCTTGCGTCAATATTTGGCAGTCATATGCAGACAAACCAAATTCAGCCTGCCAACGCGCTGCTTTTTGTGCAGGCAACTCAGTCATGCCAGCACGCTCTTTAGCAACCCATTCATCAGAAATAACTAAAGGTAATAAATCTGGGTCTGGGAAGTAGCGGTAATCATTGGCATCTTCTTTACTACGCATGCTGCGAGTTTCTTTTTTATCAGAATCGTAAAGACGAGTTTCTTGAACAACAGTGCCACCATCTTCAATCAGCTCAATTTGGCGACGCACTTCATATTGAATAGCCTCTTCTAAAAACCTAAATGAATTTAAGTTTTTAATTTCACAACGAGTGCCAAATTCTGCTTGACCTTCTGGGCGAACAGAAACGTTAGCGTCGCAACGGAATGAACCTTCTTGCATATTGCCATCACATACACCCAACCAAACAACTAAGGTGTGCAATGCTTTTGCATATGCAACAGCTTCAGCTGCACTTCTCATATCAGGCTCAGTCACAATCTCTAACAATGGCGTACCAGCACGATTCAAATCAATGCCGCTAGATGATTCGCCATGAGGGCCACGAAAATCTTCATGCAATGATTTACCTGCGTCCTCTTCAAGATGTGCGCGAGTAAGATTCACCGTCTTAGCAACACCTTCAACGAGGATTTCTAATTTTCCACCTTGCACCACTGGAATCTCAAATTGACTAATTTGATAACCTTTTGGTGAGTCAGGATAAAAATAATTCTTACGGGCGAAAACGCTAAATGGGGCAACATGCGCACCCACCGCCAAACCAAAACGTATGGCATGCGCCACAGCCTCTCGGTTTAAAACAGGCAAAACTCCTGGCAACGCGAGATCAACCGCGCATGCTTGTTTATTAGGCTCCGCACCATACTGAGTAGATGCGCCACTAAAAATTTTAGAGGCCGTTCTTAGTTGAGCGTGAGTCTCAAGACCAATCACCACTTCCCATTTCATGCGGCACCACCTTTCTTTGCAAAAGGTGAAAGTGTTTGATGCCAATCAGTTTCTTGTTGATAAGCGTGCGCCACCTGCAACAAGCTCGCCTCAGAAAAATAATTGCCAATCAACTGAATGCCTACAGGCATGCCATTAGCGCCAAAACCACATGGCGCACTCATCGCTGGAAGGCCCGCTAAATTAGGGGATAAGGTATAAATATCTTCTAAATACATTTGCGTTGGATCTGAAGTTTTCTCACCAATTTTTCCAGCCACGCTAGGAGCAACTGGTCCAGCAATGATGTCGCATTGTTGAAACGCATTTTGAAAATCTTGCGCAATAATTCTGCGGATACGTTGGGCCTTCAAATAGTACGCGTCGTAATAACCATGAGAAAGCACATAGGTGCCAATCAAAATACGACGTTTCACTTCAGCGCCAAAACCTTCTGATCTAGAACGTTTGTACATATCCAGTAAATCACCATACTGTTCAGCGCGATGCCCATATCGAACACCATCAAAACGACTTAAGTTACTTGACGCTTCAGCTGGGGCAAGAACGTAATACACCGGAATTGATAACTCTGTTTTTGGAAGCGAAACAGGTACGCATTCGGCGCCCATCTTTTTAAATTGCTCAATAGCGGCTTCAACAGCTGCTCTCACATCTTGCTGCAAGCCTTCACCAAAATATTCTTTTGGCAAACCAATGCGCAAACCTTTAAGAGATTCTTTTGAATCTGCAGACCAAGGCTTACCCAATTTGGCTGTGTAATCTTCAGTTGGTTTATCTAAGCTTGTTGAATCTTTAGCATCATGACCAGCCATTGCGTTGAGCAAGATCGCACAATCTTCTGCTGTTTTAGCCATCGGGCCAGCTTGATCAAGAGACGATGCGTAGGCAATCATGCCGTAACGAGATACGCGGCCGTAAGTTGGTTTAATTCCAGTAATGCCGCACAAAGATGCTGGCTGACGAATCGAACCGCCTGTATCTGTACCTGTTGCAGCAGGACTTAATCCCGCAGCAATCGCTACAGCAGAACCGCCTGAAGATCCTCCTGGTACGCGCAAAATATCCCAAGGATTTTTCACCGCTCCAGCGCTGGAGTTTTCGTTGGAAGATCCCATGGCAAATTCATCCATGTTGACCTTACCCAAACAAACCATGCCCGCACCTTGCAAGCCAAGCTGTGCAACTACGTGAGCATCAAATGGACTCATGTAGTTAGTTAAGATTTTTGATCCTGCTGTTGTCTTCCAATTCTTAGTCACAAAAACATCTTTGTGAGCAACAGGAATGCCAGTTAAAGAAGATGCGCTACCTTTAGCAATTAATGCATCTGCTTCTTTTGCCTGTATCAATGTTTGCTCTTCGCTCACATCAACAAATGCATTTAAGTCAGCAGTCTCGCGAATTCGTTTTAAAAAATAACTGGCCAACTCTTGTGCGCTGACTTCTTTTGAACTTAATGCACCAGATAACTCTTTAATTGTTTTGGTATGCCAACTCATTCGATCACCTTCGGCACTAAAAACAATCCCTCATGTTGAGCGGGTGCGTTTTTTAAATAAGCATCGCGTTGATCTACTTCAGTAACAAGGTCTGCGCGCAAAGGTTGAGCGATAGACATAATTTGTTCAATAGGGTGTGCCAATGGCTCGATACCGTCGGTATCAACGGCCTGCATTTGTTCTACCAAATTGAATACTTTTTGCAATTGGGCTAAAGTGCTTGCCGCCTCGTCTTCTGAGATGGCTAATCGGGATAAATGCGCTATGCGCTTGACGTCTTCGAGATTCATTTGTCCTGCTACGGTATCATTAAAGGGTTCATTAACGTATTAATTAATCTATTTTCCTACTTATATTATGTTTGGTCTCTTTCGTAACTACTTTTCTAATGACTTAGCCATTGACTTGGGCACTGCTAACACCCTGATTTATATGCGTGATAGGGGTATTGTCCTCGATGAGCCGTCTGTTGTGGCAATCCGCCAAGAGGGCGGTCCTAATGGCAAAAAGACTATTTTAGCCGTAGGTAAGGACGCAAAACAGATGTTAGGTCGAGTTCCTGGCAATATTGAAGCTATCCGCCCTATGAAAGACGGCGTTATTGCTGACTTTACGATCACAGAACAGATGTTGAAGCAGTTTATTAAGATGGTTCACGAGACCAAACTGCTTAAACCAAGCCCAAGAATCATTATTTGTGTACCTTGCGGCTCAACACAGGTTGAAAGACGCGCCATCCGTGAGTCTGCATTAGGCGCAGGCGCATCTCAGGTTTACCTCATTGAAGAGCCAATGGCAGCAGCTATTGGTGCTGGCCTGCCAGTTTCTGAGGCTTCCGGATCAATGGTTGTAGACATTGGCGGCGGCACAACAGAAGTAGGCGTTATGTCTCTTGGCGGCATGGTTTACAAAGGCTCTATTCGTGTTGGCGGTGACAAATTTGATGAAGCCATCATTAATTACATCCGCAGAAACTACGGCATGTTGATTGGTGAGCAAACTGCTGAAGCGATCAAAAAGAATATTGGCTCTGCTTTCCCAGGATCAGAAGTTCGCGATATGGAAATCCGTGGCCGCAACCTATCTGAAGGCATTCCAAGAAGCTTTACTGTTACTAGCAATGAAATTTTGGAAGCTCTAACTGATCCACTTAATCAAATTGTTACAGCAGTTAAGGTGGCTCTAGAGCAAACTCCTCCAGAATTAGCATCTGACATTGCCGACAGAGGCATGATGTTGACTGGTGGCGGTGCGTTGCTTCGCGACCTTGATCGCTTATTGCTTGAAGAAACTGGTTTGCCAGTTCACGTTGCCGAAGACCCATTAACTTGCGTTGCTAGAGGTTCAGGAATGGCCCTAGAGCGCATGGATAAATTGGGCGGCGTGTTCTCTCAAGAATAAATCGACTAAGCAGCTACTGAGATTTAAGTGCAGCTTAGTCCCCCACCACTCTTTAAACAAGGCACACCGGCTCTTATCAAGCTGGTGGCTTGTCTTATCGTCAGCTTAACCCTGATGATTTTGGATTATCAATTTAAAGCGCTTGGCGAAGTTCGGTCTATCGCCAGCTATCTATTGACTCCACTCCAAAGCGTTATGTTGTTGCCTCGCTCAGCTTTGCGGGGCAGTTACGACTACCTCACCAGCAAGAGCTCACTTGAAGAACAAAATGAAACCCTTGTTAAAAGGGTTGCAGAACTCACGCTATTGGCCAATCAATCTGAATCTTTGATGTCAGAAAATGCTCAATTACGTCGATTAATTGGCATTCAAGAGCAAAGCCGCTTCAAGATTTTGATTTCTCAGATCCTTTACAGCCCGAGCAACCCGCTATCCCAAAGGATTGTTATTGATCGTGGCGCAAGCGACAACATCAAAGCCGGACAAGGCGTTTCTGACCACCAAGGTATCGTTGGCCAAGTGGTTAGAGTCCTGGAAAACAAGTCGGAAGTTGCTCTGCTTGATGACAGAGACATGGTGATCCCTGTTCAGGTGAGTCGAAACGGCCTCAGGGGCGCCCTTTACGGTAACGGCAGGGGTCAAGCCCTTGAGTTGCGTCATATGGCCGCCGTGAGCGATCTACAAGTTGGTGACGTTTTGATGACTTCAGGCATTGATGGTGTTTACCCACCTGGATTCCCAGTGGCTACTATTGAGAAAATTGACCGTAACGTGGACAAAAACTTTGCTCACGTTTACTGCTCACCTGTTGGTGGCGTTAATAGATTTCGTCACGTCATGATCCTTTTCTATGACGCCGGTTTTGGTGGAAAACCAATTCCTCAGAAATCAGACAAGCCAGCTGAAAGCAAATCCAATCGTTTATATCGAGGCAAACCATGATAGAAAGTGGTTACATACTTCGGCCAGCCAACCCATTATTTATAGGGTTTAGCTTATTTGCAGCCTTATTACTCAATTTTCTTCCGCTAGGTAATGCGCCCTGGGTTCCTGACTGGCTTTTAATTTGTATCGTCTTTTGGACCATCTATCAACCAAGAAAAGTCGGCGTGGTTTGGGCATTTTTGTTGGGTCTGATCATGGATATCCATAACGCCAGCCTATTAGGTCAGCAGGCGTTTATGTATCCACTCGTCGCCTTCTTTGGTATTCATTGGCAACGAAGAGTTCTTGGTTTTTCAAGACATCAGCAAATATTGCATCTTTTACCTCTTTTCTTAACAGCCGCAATTTGGCCATTGATCGTTCGCTGGGTATCTTCAGGTGAATTGCCTATTTGGGCATGGGCTAGTCTATTTGCAGCATTCATAGAGGCCGCTTTATGGCCGGCTGCAGTATGGTTGCTTTTGGCTCCACAAAGACGCCCAACAGACGTCGACCTTAATCGTCCACTTTAATGACGCTGTATGCATCGATTTAGCAAACCACAACCATCAGTAAGGTCGTTTCAAGAGCGCCTTTCTGTTGCGATGATTTTTGTTTTGATTTGCTTTTCAATTTTGTTGCTTCGCTTTGTTTGGTTACAAGTATTTACCCATCACCGTCACTCTGTTGCAGCAGAAAATAATCGTATTGCACTCATACCTGTTCCAGCGAACAGAGGTTTGATTATTGATAGAAATGGTGTTGTGATTGCAAGAAACTATTCTGCATACACACTAGAAATTAGCCCCTCACTGATTGAAACAAACATCAACACTCTGCTAGATGATCTTTCTGAGGTTGTTGATATTCAAGCAAAAGATCGTCGCAACTTTATTAAGCTATTCAATGAATCAAAAACCTTCGATTCATTCCCAATTAGAACCTTACTTAGCGACACTGAGGTTGCTAGATTTACAGCCCAACGCTTTAGGTTTCCTGGGGTAGAGATTAGAGCTCGTTTATTTAGACAATACCCCTATGGTGAGCTAGGCTCACATTTGATTGGATATATTGGACGAGTCTCTCAAAAAGATCGTGAAAAATTAATAGCAGAACTTGATTCTAGTAAGAGCTCTGATGAAGACTGGGCGCAAAGAAAAAATATTAATCTATTAGGTATGCCATACATTGGCAAGATTGGCGTTGAGCAAAGTTATGAATATGCTTTACGCGGATCTCCTGGCTTTGAGCAAGTTGAAATCACTGCTGGGGGTAGAGCTGTTCGAACTCTCTCAACATCATCATCAAGTCCTGGCAAAAATTTGGTTTTATCAGTTGATATTAAGCTCCAATCTCTGGTTGAAGATCTCTACGGAAAAAGACGTGGTGCATTTGTTGCTATCGAACCTGAGACTGGCGATGTTCTAGCCTTTGTATCGAAGCCCAACTTCAATCCAAATGATTTTGTTGAAGGTATTGATGCGGGCACTTGGAAAGCTCTTAACGAATCTTTGGAGAAGCCGCTCTATAACAGGCCATTAAAAGGTATATATCCTCCTGGGTCGACCTACAAGCCATTCATGGCTTTAGCAGCTTTAGAAACAGGTAAACGTACACCCAGCCAAGCCATCTCTGATCCCGGATATTTCACATTTGGCAACCATACATTTAAGGATGACAAAGTTGTTGGACACGGTAGTGTTGATATGGCTAAATCAATTATTGAATCGTGTGACACCTACTACTACCTTCTTGCACGAGACATGGGTGTCAACATGATGCATGACTTTATGAAGCCCCTTGGTTTTGGTCAGATAACAGGTATTGATCTTGATGGTGAGTCACGTGGAATTTTGCCATCGACCTCATGGAAAGAGCGCTCATTTAAAAAGCCTGAACAACAAAAATGGTACGAAGGCGAAACCATTTCGCTAGGCATTGGTCAGGGCTACAACAGTTTTACGATTCTTCAATTAGCTCATGCAACAGCCAATCTTGCTAACAATGGTGTTGTCATGAAACCTCACATTGTTAAATCCATTGAGAATCCAATTACTAGGGAGCGTGTTTTAACAACGCCCAAAGAAAGCTACAAAATTGATCTTAAAAAAGAACATATTGAAGTTATTAAAAATGCAATGTTAGATGTGAATAGATTCGGAACATCTGCAGCAGCATTTAAAGGCGCTAATTATTTACCAGCAGGTAAAACAGGAACGGCGCAAGTTTTTAGCTTAGGTTCAAAAACATATAACCATAGTAGTACGCCAGAGTTTCTGAGAGATCATGCTTTGTACATTGTGTTTGCACCAGCAGATAAACCTAAGATTGCGATTGCGATGGTTGTAGAAAATGCAGGCTTTGGTGCCGCACAGGCAGCACCTATTGCAAGAAAAGCTCTTGACTACTACTTAGAAGGCCGTTGGCCGAAGGAGATCCCCGAGTGGAAAAACGCTCCTTAATTCATCGATTTGATTTCTTGTGGTCAGGACTTGATAAAGGTCTGGGCTTGATCGTTCTTGGCTTAATCGTCATTAGTACGGTTACCTTTATATCTGCAAGTAGTGGCACTAGCGTTAAATTAATTGATCAAGCTAGAAATCTAGCTTTGGCTTACTCAGTTATGCTCATTATTTCTCGCATTCCACCAAAATGGCTTGAACGGTCAGCTGTTTGGATATACGGATTTGGCATTGCCTTACTTCTAGCTGTTGCAGCATTTGGCCTAATTAAAAAAGGTGCTAGGCGATGGGTTAACGTTGGGGTGGTGATTCAGCCCTCTGAAATTATGAAGATTGCAATGCCACTGATGTTGGCTTGGTATTTCCAAAAAAGAGAAGGCATTCTAAAAAACTGGGACTACGGAGTAGCGGCATTACTTTTGATTCTTCCTGTAGCTCTGATTGCTAGGCAGCCCGATTTGGGTACCGCGCTACTTGTTATGTCAGCAGGACTCTACGTCATTATTCTGGCCGGCTTCCCTTGGAAATATATTGTTCCAGTAGTTGGTTTTGGCGTGTTTTGTATTCTTTTAATTATTATTTTTGGTGGCTATATCTGTGAGCCACAAGTGAAATGGTTCATGTTGCATGACTATCAAAAGCATCGTGTCTGCACGCTACTAGACCCAAGCACTGATCCATTAGGCAAAGGCTTTCACACAATTCAATCTGTTATTGCAATTGGATCTGGTGGTCTATTTGGTAAAGGCTGGTTAAACGGTACACAAGCTCACCTTGAATTCATTCCTGAAAAACACACCGACTTTATCTTTGCTGTTTT
>ERZ1034363.408-NODE-408-length-30115-cov-2.978527_pt1 | contig 30115 bp, 27 predicted proteins | sample MGYA00520616_ERZ1034363 | MGnify/ENA primary metagenome ERZ1034363 (study PRJEB33736, sample SAMEA104284506) | Azolla filiculoides | biome: Urban; feature: Water surface; material: Ditch water | place: Netherlands | collected 2015-10-28 | depth 0-0.1 m ... | reverse complement strand
TGACAAGCCGATCCGCTTCGTCGTGCCCTGGCCGGCTGGCGGCGCCACCGACCAGGTCGCGCGCATCCTGGCCCAGCCGCTGTCGCAGGCGCTGGGCGTGCCCGTGGTGGTGGAGAACAAGGGCGGCGCCGGCGGCAACATCGGCACGCCGGCCGTTGTGCGCGACAAGGCGGACGGCTATTCGATGATCCTGGCGACCAGCTCGACCAACGCAGCCGGCCCGCATCTGTTTGCGAAGCAGGGCTTCGACCCCGCCAAAGACTTCACACCGGTGGTGCTGCTGTGTTCCATTCCGAACGTGATGGTGGTGCCGGCCAAGTCGCCGTGGCGCAGCCTCAAGGACATCCTGGGTGCGGCCAAACAGACGCCTGGCAAGTTCACCTACGGCTCGGCCGGCATTGGCTCGTCGCAGCATCTGGCCGGCGCGCAGTTCAAGAACAGCGCGGCCATCGACATCACCCCCGTACCCTACAAGGGCAGCGGCCCGGCCGCCAGCGACCTGATGGCCGGCCACATCGACATGATGATCGACACCGGCTCGCTGGGCAGCATCAAGGGCGGCACGCTGCGCGCGCTGGCCGTGGCGTCCAAAGCACGCATTCCCGCACTGCCCGAGGTGCCCACTTTTGAAGAGGCCGGAACGCCCATGATCGCCTCGGCCTGGTACGGTCTGATGCTGCCGGCTGGCGCCCCGCCCGAGGTGGTGGCGCGGCTGAACAAGGAATTCAACACCCTGCTGCAAAACCCCGACATCCGCACGCGGCTGCAGGCCATCGGCGCAGAAATCGGCGGTGGCAGCGCCGAGTCGTTTGCCCGCTTCTCGCTGTCGGAGATCAAGCGCTACGAGCAAATCGTGCGGCAGTCTGGCGCGCCCAAGGAATAAGGGCACCCGCAGCCCGAAGGGCAAAGGGCAGCGCGGGGGCTAATCGACCTTCGCGCCGCCCTTGAACCACTCGCCGATTAGCGCGCGCTCTGCCTCGGTCAGGCCGGTGGCGTTGTTCATCGGCATCTGCCTGAGCACTACCACCTGCTGGTAGAGCATCTGGGCGTGGGCTTTCACGCCCTCGGGGGTGTCCAGGCGCACGTTTTTCATCTGCACCTGGGCGCCGTGGCACATGAAACAGCGCTGCTCCAGCACGGCCTGCACCGTTTTAAAGTTATTTGAGCCACTTCCCGGCGTCGCCAGGTCATTGTTTGCTACTGATTTTAAAGTCCCCGTGGGGGTCACAGTGGTGACTGCGGGAGGCGCGGCAGGCTCCACCGCCTTCAGGCCGACGATCACCGCCAGGATCACCACCACGCCCACCGCCGCGAACGGCCACGGGTTGGCGGCGCGGCCGTGGTGCCAGCCGTGGCGCTGCACGAAGAACTGGCGGATCAGCGCACCGGCCAGCATCATCAGGATCAGGACGGCCCAGTTGTAGCGGTGGGTGTAGAGAAAGCTGTAGTGGTTGCTCAGCATCGCAAAGATGACGGGCAGCGTGAAATAGGTGTTGTGCACGCTGCGCTGCTTGCCGCGCTTGCCGTGGATGGGGTCGACCGGCTCGCCCGCCCGCATCTGCGCCACCACCTTGCGTTGTCCCGGGATGATCCAGAAGAACACATTGGCGCTCATGGCGGTCGCGATCATCGCGCCCACCAGCAGGAAGGCCGCACGTCCGGCGAACAGCTGGCAGGCCAGCCAGGACGCGAACACGATGAAGCCGAATACCAGTCCACCGACGATCAGGTCGCCATTCCTTTTCTGGCCCAGCGTGCGGCAGATGCCGTCATAGATCAGCCAGAACGCGGCCAGGAATCCGAGCGAGGTGGCAATCGCCACTGCCGGTGACCAGTCGAACACGCTCTTGTCGACCAGGAAGCTGCCGGCGTTGAACAGGTAGAGGAAGGTGAACAGCGCGAAGCCGGTCAGCCAGGTCGAGTAGCTCTCCCAGTAGGACCAGTGCAGGTTCTGCGGCAGCGGCAGCCACTTGGGTGCCACCAGGTACTTGTTCGAATGGTAGAAGCCGCCCCCGTGCACCGCCCACATCTCGCCATCGACGCCCTTGGCCTTGAGGTCGGCGTGCTCGGGCGGTGACAGGCTGTTGTCGAGCATGACGAAGTAGAACGAGGCGCCGATCCAGGCGACCGCGGTGATGACATGGGCCCAGCGCAGCAGCAGGTTGGCCCAGTCGAGCAGATATGCGTCCATGGCAATTCCACGAGGTGGTGCAGAGGCCGACAGCACTCTGCAAGCACCTCACCACGGCGGGCTCTGTGAGGAGGGGAAGTCGCAATCGTGAGGCCAGTCTGGTGGGATGGTGTCACGAGCTCCGCGGCGACTTGAAATTATTGTATACAAATTCCAGGCGTCAATAGCCTAGGGATTTCCCGGTTCTGACCTGTTTCGGTTCACGATCCGCGATAGGTCGAATACGCCCAGGGGCTGACCAGCAGCGGCACATGGTAGTGGCCGTCAGCATCGGAAATGCCGAAGTCGATCGGCACGCTCTCAATGAAGGCTGGCACCGGCAGCGTCACGCCGCGCGCGCGGAAGTAGGGCGCGACGTCGAACAACAGGCGGAACCGTCCGACCGTCATGGTCGTGGCGTCGAGCAGCGGGCCGCCGTCGTTGCGGCCGTCGCTGTTGAGCTGTATCTGCCTGATCGTCACATAGCGATCGCCCTCGAGGCGCTGCAGCGTGACCTGCATGCCGGCGGCCGGGCAGCCGTTCATCGTATCGAGCACATGCGTGCTGAGGTGTCCCATGAGTACTCCTTCTGGCTGGGGGAAAGCAGAGCCTGTCGCACCTGATCCTTTGACATTGGGTCGACAGTCGACTTTTTTCTAAAAAATTGTATACACTCTAGCACAGCAAGTCACACAAGAAATCCTTCTCATGTCACGCAAGAAGCAAGTTGCCTCCATTCCGGTGGGTGTCAGTCCGGCACGGCAAGCAAGTCCAGGTCCTGCTGCAGCCGAGCAGACCTTGACTGGTGTCACGCAGCGCATCGTCGTGGCGATCACCGACGCGATCGTCGAGCGTCGCCTGATGCCAGGCACCAAGCTGGCCGAGCAGAAGATCGCCGACATCTTCGAGGTCTCGCGCACCATCGTGCGCCAGGCGCTCAACCAGCTCTCGCGCGACCACCTCGTCAAGCTCGAGCCCGCGCGCGGAGCCTTTGTCGCCACGCCGAGCATCGAGGAAGCACGCCAGGTGTTCCAGGTCCGATCCATGCTCGAGGGTGCGATGGTGCGCCAGCTCTGCGCCGGCATCACCGACGCCCAGATCAAGGCGCTGCGCCTCCACCTGCAGCAGGAGCGCGAGGCGGTGTCGCGCCGTGACGTTCCGGGCCGAACCCGCCTGCTGGCCGACTTCCATGTGGTGCTGGCCCGCATGCTGGGCAACGAGGTGCTGGCCGAGCTGCTGGTCGACCTGCTCGGCCGCAGTTCGCTGATCTCGCTCATGTACCAGAGCTCGCACTCGGCCCGCCACTCGCAGGACGAGCACGAGCGCATCGTCGATGCGCTCGAGAAGCGCGATGCACGCGCCGCCATGCGGCTGATCGAGCAGCACATCTCCAGTGTCGAGCGCAACCTGCAGCTCGATCCCAAGAGTCCCGACCTGGCCGCGGTGCTGCGGCCCCAGTCCTGAACCAGCCGCTCGCTGGCCCATCTCTTCAGTCCCTCCATCTGCCGTCATGAACCGACTCGAATCCACACCATCCCGCTATCCGCGCGATCTGGCCGGCTACGGACGCAATCCACCGCACGCCGGCTGGCCCGGTCGTGCGCGTGTCGCGCTCCAGTTCGTGCTGAACTACGAGGAAGGCGGCGAGAACTCGGTGCTGCACGGCGACGCCGGCAGCGAGCAGTTCCTGTCCGAGCTGTTCAACCCGGCCGCCTATCCGGCGCGCCACCTCAGCATGGAGGGCATCTACGAGTACGGCTCGCGCGTCGGGGTCTGGCGCCTGCTGCGCGAGTTCGAGCAGCGTGGCCTGCCGCTGACCGTGTTCGGCGTCGGCATGGCGCTCGAGCGCTGCCCCGAGGTCACGGCCGCCTTCGTCGAGCTCGGCCACGAGATCGCCTGCCACGGCTGGCGCTGGATCCACTACCAGAACGTCGACGAGGCCACCGAGCGCGAGCATCTGCAACGCGGGCTGGCCAGCATCGAGCGCCTGACCGGCCAGCGCCTGGGCCAGCCCGGCACGGTGCATGGCGCCGGCTGGTACACCGGGCGCGACAGTCCCAGCACGCGCCGCCTGGTGGCCGACCACGGCGGCATCGAATACGACAGCGACTACTACGGCGACGACCTGCCGTTCTGGCTGCAGGTCAGGAAGACCGATGGCGCGCTGGCGCCGCACCTGGTCGTCCCCTACACGCTCGACTGCAACGACATGCGCTTCGCTCTGCCGCAGGGCTTCAGCCATGGCGATCCCTTCTTCCAGTACCTCAAGGATGCCTTCGACGTCCACTATGCCGAGGGAGAGGAGCGCCCGGCCATGATGAGCATCGGCATGCACTGCCGCTTGCTGGGCCGCCCGGGCCGCCTGCGCGCGCTGCAGCGTTTCCTCGACTACGTCGCTCAGCACGATCGAGTCTGGGTGACTCGCCGCATCGACATCGCCCGCCACTGGAGGGCGACCCATCCCTTCGATCCTGCCACCGCATTCCTCTGGGAGTAAGCCTCATGCCGCTGACCTTGCAACAGATCAACGCCGCCAGCGTTGCCGAGTTCACCGCCTTCCTCGATGGCACCTATGAGCACAGTCCCTGGATCGCCGAGCGTGCTGCCGCCAGCCGTCCCTTGGCCAGCCTGGCCGCGCTCAAGCGCGCGCTGGTCGAGGTGGTGCGCGAGTCGGGTCTCGAGGCCCAGCTCGGCCTGATCCGGGCCCACCCCGAGCTCGCTGGCAAGGCCATGGTCGCCAGGACGCTGACCGCCGAGTCGACCCAGGAACAGGGCAAGGCCGGCCTGACCGACTGCACGCCCGAGGAATTCGCTCGGATCCAGCAGCTCAACGCCGACTACAACGCCCGCTTCGGCTTTCCTTTCATCCTGGCCGTGCGCGGTCCGCGCGGCCAGGGCCTGGACAAGGCGCAGATCATCGCGACCTTCGCGCGCCGGCTGCAGAATCATCCGGATTTCGAGCGCGCCGAGGCCTTGCGCAACATCCACCGCATCGCCGAGATCCGCCTCAACGACAAGTTCGGCGTCGAGCCCGGGCTCGGCAACCGGGTCTGGGACTGGTGCGAGCAGCTGGCCCAGCACAGCGAGCAGGACGGCGCGCTGACCGTGACCTATCTGAGCGATGCCCATCGTGCCTGCGCCCAGCGCATCCTGCACTGGATGAAGGCCGATTGCGGTTTCGACGAGGTCGAGATCGACGCGGTCGGCAACGTGGTCGGCATCTACCATGGCCAGGATCGTGCAGCCCCACGCCTGCTGACCGGCAGCCACTACGACACGGTGCGCAACGGCGGCAAATACGATGGCCGCCTCGGCATCTTCGTGCCCATGGCCTGCGTGCGCGAGCTGAACGCCCAAGGCCGGCGCCTGCCCTGCGGCATCGAGGTGGTGGCCTTCGCCGAGGAGGAGGGCCAGCGCTACGCGGCGACCTTCCTGGGCTCGGGCGCGCTGACCGGCCAGTTCGATCCGGCCTGGCTGGATCAGATCGATGCCCAGGGCATCACGATGCGCGACGCGATGACGCATGCCGGGCTGTGCATTGCCGACATTCCCAGGCTCAGGCGCGAACCAGCCGCCTACCTGGGCTTCGTCGAGGTGCATATCGAGCAGGGGCCGGTGCTCAGCGAGCTCGACCTGCCGCTGGGCATCGTGAGTTCGATCAACGGCAGCCGGCGCTACATCGGCGAGATCATTGGCCAGGCCAGCCACGCTGGCACCACGCCGATGGGCCTGCGCCGCGATGCCGCCGCCGCCGTCGCCGAACTGGTGCTGTTCCTGGAGCGGCGTGCCGCCTCGGAGCCCGACCTGGTCGGCACGGTGGGCGTGCTGGAGGTTCCGAACGGTTCGGTCAACGTGGTGCCGGGTCGCTGCCGCTTCAGCCTCGACATCCGTGCCACCACCGACGCGGTGCGCGACGCCTGTGCCGCCGACACCCTGGCCGAGCTGCAGCGCCTGTGCGAGCGCCGCGGCCTGGGCTACCGCATCGAGGAGACCATGCGTGCGGCGGCAGCGCCCTCGGCGCAGGCCTGGCAACGGCGCTGGGAGCAGGCGGTCGCGGCGCTCGGTCTGCCGCTGCATCGCATGCCGAGCGGCGCCGGCCATGACGCCATGAAGCTGCACGAGATCATGCCGCAGGCCATGCTGTTCGTGCGCGGCCTGAACGGCGGCATCAGCCACAACCCGCTCGAATCCACCAGCAATGACGATGCCGAGCTGGGCGTACTGGCCTTCCAGCACCTACTTGAACAACTAGCCACGGAGACGAAATGAAGCATGACACCCTCTATCAGGCGCTCGATGCCTGGATCGACCAGCACTTCGACGAGGAGGTGAGCTACCTGCAAGCACTCGTGCGCGTGCCGACCGACACGCCGCCGGGCAACAACGCGCCGCATGCCGAACGCACCGCCGAGCTGCTGACCAGTTTTGGCTTCGAGGTCGAGCAGCATGCGGTGCCGGCGCAGCAGGTGCATGACTACGGGCTCGAAACGCTGACCAACCTGATCGTGCGCCGCCGCTACGGCGATGGCCCCACGATTGCACTCAATGCGCATGGAGATGTCGTGCCGCCCGGCGAGGGCTGGACGCATGACCCCTACGGCGGCGAGGTCGTCGACGGCAAGCTCTACGGTCGCGCCGCTGCGGTCAGCAAGAGCGACTTCGCGAGCTACACCTTCGCCTTGCGCGCGCTCGAAGCCGTGGCGCGCGCGCAGGGCGTCGCGCTCAAGGGTGGCGTCGAGCTGCTGTTCACCTACGACGAGGAGTTCGGTGGCGAGCTCGGTCCTGGCTGGCTGCTGCAGCAGGGCCTGACCCGGCCCGATCTGCTGCTTGCCGCTGGCTTCAGCTACCAGGTCGTGACCGCGCACAACGGCTGCCTGCAGATGGAGCTCACGGTGCACGGCAAGATGGCCCACGCCGCCATCCCCGACACCGGAGTCGATGCGCTGCAGGGTGCAGTCCAGATCCTCAATGCGCTCTACGCGCAGAACCAGCGTTACCAGCAGATCACCTCCGGGGTCGAGGGCATCAAGCACCCCTACCTCAACGTCGGGCGCATCGAGGGTGGCACCAACACCAACGTCGTGCCGGGCAAGGTCGTGCTCAAGCTCGATCGCCGCATGATCCCGGAGGAGAACCCGGTCGAGGTCGAGGCCGACATCCGGCGCGTGATCCAGGAGGCTGCTGGCGGCTTTCCAGGCATCAGCGTCGAGATCAGGCGCCTGCTGCTGGCCGAATCGTGGCGCCAGCAGGAAGGCAGTGCAGCGCTGGTGGCGGCGCTGCAGCGCCACGGCGAGGCGGTGTTCGGCGAGCCGATCCCGACCTCGGGCACGCCGCTCTATACCGACGTCCGCCTGTTTGGCGCTGCCGGCGTGCCGGCTGCCATCTACGGTGCCGGTCCGCGCACCGTGTTCGAAAGCAATGCCAAGCGTGCCGACGAGCACCTGGTGCTGGAAGACCTGCGTCGCGCGACCCAGGTCGTTGCGCGCACGCTGGCCGACCTGCTGGGCTGAGCACCACGGCGCGGGGGGCTGTCACGTTTTCCCCCGCGCCTCGACATTCCATCCTCTTGCGGGACATGAGTCCTGAAAACACCATGAAAACCAAATCCGTACTCGAGCTGGCTGACGTCAAGGCCATCGCCGCCGCAGCCGAAGCTGAGGCCATTCAAAACCACTGGGCAGTGTCGATCGCCATCGTCGATGACGGCGGCCATCTGCTCTGGCTGCAGCGCCTTGACGGTGCACCGGCCCTCTCGGCCCAGATCGCGCCGGCCAAGGCCCACACCGCCTCGATGGGCCGCCGCGAGTCCAAGGTCTACGAGGACGTCATCAACGGCGGCCGCACCTCGTTCCTGAGCGCTCCGGGCGTGCAGGGACTGCTCGAGGGCGGTGTGCCGGTCATGAAGGACGGCCAGTGCATCGGCGCGGTCGGCGTCAGCGGCGTCAAGTCGAGCGAGGACGCCCAGATCGCTAAGGCTGGCATCGCCGCCATCGGTCTCTGATTCCAGGCCACGCCAGTCAGCGTCAGGCCGACCCAGACGCCACAACCCAGGATGAGGAACAAGGCTGCGATCAGCAGCGCGGTCATGATGATGTCGATGACAGGCCCTTATTCGATGCGGGACGGCTCGTCACCGGCCGAGAGTCCATGTAAAAGCCCCCTGGGAGCAGGGGGCGCCTTATGGCTTGCGGCTTGCTTGCGAAAGGCGTCCCACATCTTGTCGTCGTAGCCGGTGGCGCCGATGAGGGGATGCCATGCCCTCACTACGGCCTGGCCGGGTTCGGCCAACTCGCACCGTCGTCGACCTGTTCGGCCGCCATGTCGATAATGAGGCTGCCAGGCTTCATGTTCCCGACCGCGCGTATCGAGAGCCAATACACTGGCCGTGGCTAGAGGTGGCGCATGGGCGTGTTCATCTGGCTGGTCTCATCAGGGGTTGACCCCACAAAAAACTGCCATGGCCCGCTTGCATCGACTTCCTCCCATTCATACCCTTGCAGCTTTCGAGAGTGCAGCCCGGCTTGGTGGGTTTGCCCAGGCTGCCGCCGAGTTGTGCATCACGCCAAGTGCTGTCAGCCACCGGATCCGGCAGCTGGAGTCCTTGCTGGGCGAGCAATTGTTCGAACGCAGCTCGACCGGAGTCCGCCTGACTCTGGCCGGGCAGCGCATGCTGCACGGCGTACGCGACGCCTTCGACAAGCTGTACTTGCTGACCAAGTCCGGGACGCCTGCCATGCGTCTGAGCGTCGGGATGCCACCCACTTTTGCGCGCAATCTGCTGATTCCGCATTTGCCCGAGTTCTATCAGGAATGGCCGGACATCGAGATCCAGGTCGCCGTGGCCGCACCGATGCAGGACAAGCCCGAGCGTCATGACGTAGACATTCGATTTGGCAAGCCACCTTTCGACGACCGGCTGTCGATCAAGCTGTTCGATGATCAGCTGCTGGTGCTGGCCGCGCCGAGTTATCTGGCCCGACGGCCGTTGAGTGGTCCGGCCGAGTTGGCGCAGGCCGAGCTGCTGCGCTCGCCGCTCGTGCCCTGGCTGCCCTGGCTGGCAGCGGCCGGGCTCGAGGCGAGAGAACCCACCCGGGGGCCCTTGTTCACGGACCTCGGCATCCTGCTCGAGGCTGCCGCCAGCGGGTTGGGCATCGCGATCTGCCTGGGGCGTGTAGCGCAACGCTGGCGGGACAGCGGACAACTGGTTTCCCTGTTCGATGTCGAGGTGCCGTCTGAGGGCACTTACTACGCGGTAGTCGATCGCGAGGTCACGCAACGCCCTGAAGTCGGTGCCTTCATGGACTGGCTGCGCGCCACTTTTGTCTGAGCGGGTGCCCGGGAATGCTGGCAGGACTATTGCATGCCGACAGCCCAGGGTGCCGTTCAGTGATGGTCAGGGCAGTATGACCCCGACCCAATCAGGGCGCTGAACAGGTAGACCAATGGCATGGCTCGTTTGGCTGACCAGCCCAGGCCGATCAACAGAATTTATTTGTTCTTATCCAATCACTTGGGTGATGGTGGTCGTCTCTCAAGGAGCGGGTGGGTCGGCGCCGATTCTCGGTGGGGGCGATAGGGTCGGCAAACGAATTTTTTCGGTCTCGGGCGACAAAAACTTTCAATGCGGGTTAACCCTGGTTTCAAGCCCTCGGAGCTTCCATATCCAGTGCCGGACTGGTTCAATTGCGCCGTCCGAACCCGTCACCACCTTGCCTTCATGTCTGCCCCCGGGATCCGGCAGGGCAGATCCACTTCCAGCCTTGATCAATCACATGAAAACCCTACTGGTCCGTTCCCTGCTCGTCGCCAACCGAGGCGAGATTGCGATCCGCGTGATGCGGGCGGCAACCGAGATGGGGCTGCGCACGGTGGCGGTCTACTCGCATGAGGACCGCTTCGCACTGCACCGCTTCAAGGCCGACGAGGCCTACCAGGTGGGCGCCGGTCAGAAGCCGATCGCGGCCTATCTCGACATCGCCGAGATCATCCGCGTGGCCAAGGAAGCCCGGGTCGATGCGATCCACCCGGGCTACGGCTTCCTGTCCGAGAACCCCGACTTTGCCGACGCCTGCGAGGCCGCCGGCATCGCCTTCATCGGCCCCCGGGGCGAGGTCATGCGCACGCTGGGCAACAAGGTGGCCGCGCGCCACCTGGCGCAGTCGGTCGGCGTGCCGGTGATGCCGGCGACGCCGCCGCTGTCGCGTGATGACGGCGAGGCGCTGGCCGCCGCCGCCGAGATCGGCTACCCGGTCATGCTCAAGGCCAGCTGGGGCGGCGGCGGGCGCGGCATGCGCATCATCCAGAGCGAACAGGAGCTGCTGACCCAGATGCCGGTGGCCAGGAGCGAGGCGCTGGCGGCCTTCGGCAACGACGAGATCTACCTCGAGAAGCTGGTGCAGCGCGCGCGCCATGTCGAGGTCCAGCTGCTGGGCGACCGCCATGGCCACCTGCTGCACCTGTTCGAGCGCGACTGCACGGTGCAGCGGCGCAACCAGAAGGTGGTCGAGCGGGCCCCGGCGCCTTACCTCGACCCCACCACCCGGCATGCGCTGTGCGAAGCCGCGCTCAAGATCGGGCGCGCGGTCAATTACACCCACGCCGGCACGGTCGAGTTCCTGATGGACGCCGACAGCGGCGCCTTCTACTTCATCGAGGTCAACCCGCGCATCCAGGTCGAGCACACCGTGACCGAGCAGGTCACCGGCATCGACCTGGTCAAGGCGCAGATCGCGATCACCCAGGGCGCCGAGATCGGCGTGCCCGGCGCCCTCGTGCCGATCCAGGACGGCATCCGCCTCCGGGGCCATGCGCTGCAATGCCGCGTCACCACCGAGGACCCGGAGAAGGGTTTCGTGCCTGACCACGGCCAGCTCTCGACCTACCGCTCCACCGGCGGCTTCGGAGTGCGCCTGGACAGCGGCACCGCCTACTCGGGCGCGGTCATCACCCCCTACTACGACAGCCTGCTGGTCAAGGTCACGACCTGGGGCTCGAGCGCGGAAGACGCGATCACGCGCATGGACCGCGCGCTGCGCGAATTCCGCATCCGCGGCGTCGCGACCAACCTGCCGTTCCTCGAGAACGTCATCGCCCACCCGCTGTTCAAGAGCGGCCAGTGCACGACGCGCTTCATCGACCAGACGCCCGAGCTGCTGAAGGTGGCGCCCAAGCGTGACCGCGCCACCAAGCTGCTCAAGTACCTGGGCGAGGTCAGCGTCAACGGCCATCCCGAGATGAAGGGCCGCGTGCTGCCAAGCCTGCCGCTGGCCGCGCCGATCAAGCCGGCCTGCGACCTGACGCAGCCGCCACCAGCGGGCACGCGCGATCGGCTCAAGAGCCTGGGGCCCGACGCCTTCGCGCAGTGGATCAAGGCCCAGCAGCGCGTGCTGCTGACCGACACCACGATGCGCGACGCGCACCAGTCCTTGCTGGCCACCCGCATGCGCACGCACGACATGCTCGAGATCGCGCCGCACTACGCGCGCCTGGCGCCCGAGCTGTTCTCGCTCGAATGCTGGGGCGGCGCGACCTTCGACGTGGCGATGCGCTTCCTGGGCGAGGACCCCTGGCAGCGCCTGGCGCAGATCCGCGCGGCAGTGCCCAATGTGCTGCTGCAGATGCTGCTGCGGGCGTCGAATGCGGTCGGCTACACCAACTACCCCGACAACGTGGTCAAGTTCTTCGTCCAGCAGGCCGCGAAAGGCGGCATCGACGTCTTCCGCGTCTTCGACTCGCTCAATTCGGTCGAGAACATGCGGGTGGCGATGGACGCGGTCAACGAGACTGGGGCGCTGTGCGAGGCCGCGATCTGCTACACCGGCGACCTGTTCGACCAGAAGAGGGACAAGTACAAGCTGGCCTACTACGTCCGAATGGCCAAGGAGCTCGAGCGCGCCGGCGCCCATGTGCTGGCGATCAAGGACATGGCTGGCGTCTGCCGCCCGCGCGCCGCGTCGGCCCTGGTCAAGGCGCTCAAACAAGAGACCGGGCTGCCGATCCACTTCCACACCCACGACACCAGCGGCCTGGCCGGTGCCAGCGTGCTGGCGGCGATCGAGGCCGGCTGCGACATCGTCGACGGCGCCTTGGACGCCATGAGCGGCTTGACCTCGCAGCCGAATCTGGGCAGCCTCGTCGCGGCGCTCGAAGGCTCGGCACGCGACACCCAGCTCGACCCCGGTGCCTTGCGCGGCCTGTCGCACTACTGGGAAGGCGTGCGGCGCTACTACGCGCCGTTCGAGAGCGAGATCCGCAGCGGCACCTCCGACGTCTACCGCCACGAGATGCCGGGCGGCCAGTACACCAACCTGCGCGAGCAGGCCAGATCGATGGGGCTGGAGCCGCGCTGGCCCGAGGTGGCCGAGGCCTATGCCCAGGTCAACCAGCTGTTCGGTGACATCGTCAAGGTCACGCCGACCTCCAAGGTGGTCGGTGACCTGGCGCTGTTCATGGTCGCCAACGACCTGCGCCCGGAGGACGTGCTCAACCCCGAGCGCGAGATCGCCTTCCCCGAGTCGGTGGTGCAGCTGATGCGTGGCGAACTCGGCTTCCCGGCCGACGGCTTCCCCGAGGCGCTGCAGCGCAAGGTGCTCAGGGGCCAGGCACCGATGACCGGCCGCCCGGGCGAGCACCTGCCTGCCGTGGACCTGGAGGTCGCGCGCGAGCAGGCGCAAAAGCTGGTCGGCCATGCCGTCAACGACCCGCAGCTGGCCTCCTACCTGATGTACCCCAAGGTCTACCAGAGCTACAGCCGCCAGCGCGGGCAGTACGGCGACGTCAGCGTGATCCCGACGCCGGCCTATTTCTACGGCCTGCAGGACCACGAGGAGATCGCGGTCACGATCGACCAGGGCAAGACGCTGCACCTGCGCATCGAGGGCCGCACGCCGGCCAACGACGAGGGCCAGTGCCGGCTGTTCTTCGAGCTCAACGGCCAGCCGCGCCTGGTGCGGGTGCCGCTGCTGGGCGCGGCCGTCGGCGCCAAGACGCTGCGCCAGGCCGAGGAGGGCAACCCGGCGCATGTGGCCGCGCCGATGCCGGGCCAGGTGGCACGGGTGACGGTCAAGGTCGGCCAGCGCGTGCTCAAGGGCGATGTGCTGGCCTCGGTCGAGGCCATGAAGATGGAGAGCCTGATCTGTGCCGAGCGCGAGGCGACGGTCAAGGCCATCCATGTCAGGCCCGGCGATGCGGTGCCGGCCAAGGCGCTGTTGATGGAATTTGGCGACTGAGCGCCAGCCATGGGCGAGGCCTGTTGCAGCCGTTTCAAATGCTGCACAATCCCAGCCCTGAACACTGCTTAGAGAGGTCCACACATGGCATCCGTCAACAAAGTCATCCTGGTCGGCAACGTCGGCCGCGACGCCGAAATCCGCTACCTGCCCTCGGGCGCGGCGGTCGCCAACGTCACGCTCGCGACCTCGAGCCGGCGCAAGGACCGCAACAGCGGCGAGATGGTCGAGGACACCCAGTGGCACCGCGTCCAGTTCTTCGACCGCCTGGCCGAGATCGCCGGCGAATATGTCAAGAAGGGCCGCCCGATCTACGTCGAAGGCCGGTTGAAGTACGGCAAGTACACCGACCAGTCCGGCGTCGAGCGCAACACGGTCGACATCATCGCGACCGAGCTGCAGCTGCTCGGTAGTCGCGAGGGCATGGGCGGCGGCGACCGGGGTGGCATGGAAGAGGGCGGCGAGCGCCCGGCCTACGCCCCGCGCGCGGCCGCGCGTCCGGCCATGGCATCTTCCCGTCCTGCCGCAGCGCCCACGCGCCCGGCACCCGCTCCTGCAGCGGCACCGACCCACAGCGGTTTCGAGGACATGGACGACGACGTGCCGTTCTGAGATAGAAGACACGACTTTGGGGTCCGATCAATGAAAAAAGCCAGTGTGCCTTGCGGTCCTGGCTTTTTTGATGGACAGGTTCTGCCTTCCTTTGGCTGTCTGCTGGTGGGCTTTCAGCCCAGCTTGCCGGAGCGGAAGTCCTGGATCGCCTGGTAGATCTCGGCTTCGGTGTTCATGACGAAGGGGCCGTACTGCGTGATCGGTTCGCCCAGCGGCTGGCCCGCGATCAGCAGCACCCGGGCGTCCTCGCTGGCCTCGATCCGCACGCCGTCGGCCTCGGCCGAGTTGGCCAGGATTGCCATGCGCTGCACCGGTACCGCCTGGCCGCCCAGGCTGACCGCGCCACGGTAGACATAGACGAAGGCATTGTGGCTGGCCGGCAGCGCCTGCTCGAAGCGGGCGCCAGCCGGCAAATGCAGGTCCAGATAGGTCGGTGCGGTCGCCTCGCGCGTCACCGCGCCGCTCACGCCATGGCTTTCGCCCGCGATCACCGTGACCGCCACGCCCTCAGCCGTGGTGAACTGGGGCAGCTCGGCATGCGCGATGTCGCGGTACCAGGGCGCCTGCATCTTGTCGCGCGCCGGCAGGTTCAGCCAGAGCTGGAAGCCTTCCATCACGCCTGCTTCCTGCTGCGGGATCTCGGAGTGGATCAGGCCGCTGCCGGCCGTCATCCACTGCACGTCGCCGTTCTGCAGCAGGCCCTCGTGGCCCGCGCTGTCGCGGTGCAGCATGCGGCCGGCGATCATGTAGGTCACGGTCTCGAAGCCGCGGTGCGGGTGATTCGGGAAACCGGCGATGTAGTCGTCCGGATTCTCGCTGCCGAAGGCGTCGAGCATCAGGAAAGGGTCGAGCCGGCGCTGCAGGTCCTGCGTCAGCACGCGGGTGAGCTTGACGCCGGCACCGTCCGAGGTCGGGTGGCCGACGATCAGGCGTTCGATGCGGCGCGGCTGGCTGACAATGGCAGCGGGGGTGGCGTTCGGGGTCATGGTCGGCACTTTCCTGATGGCAGGGTGGCTATGGGCACCCTGCGTTGACGTTCAATCGAAGCGGGTCAGGCAGCCAGCGCGGCTTCCAGATCGACCTCGGCCTGGGCGAAGCCCTTGGCAGCGGCCTCGGGGCCCATGTTCAGGCCTTCGGCGAACACGAAGCGCACATCGGTCATGCCGAGGAAGCCCAGCACCGACTTCAGGTAAGGGGTCTGGCTGTCGTTCGAGGTGTCGCGGTAGATGCCACCACGGGCAAAGGCGACGTAGACGGTCTTGCCCTGGACCAGGCCGACCGGACCGGTCGCGGTGTACTGGAAGGTCACGCCGGCGCGGGCCACGGCATCGATCCAGTTCTTGAACTGCGACGAGACGCCGAAGTTGTACATCGGCACGCCCAGCACGATCGCGTCATGGGCCTGCAGTTCGGCGATCAGCGCGTCGTAGCCGGCGACGGCGGCGGCCTGCTCGGCGCTGCGCTGCTCGGCCGGGGTGAACAGGGCACCCAGCATGGCTTCGTCGAGTGCCGGCACCGGGTTGACCGCCAGGTCGCGCAGCGTGACTTCGGCGCCCGGGTGGGCGGCTTGCAGGCGCTCGGTGACGCGGTTGGCGACCTTGGTCGAGTTGGCACCTTCGCGGCGGGCACTGGCGTTGATTTGCAGGATCTTCATGGTCGTTTCCTTGAGTGGGGAGGGAATGGCTCTACTGTATTTGTTGCCTGGTTCTTTGTTAATCCATCTATTTGGATATCATTGTTCGGATAATGGAACAATCAAGCGGTGCCATCGACCCCAACGACCTGCTGATCTTTGCCCGCGTGGCCGAGCTCGGCAGCTTCAGCCGCGCCGCCGACCGGCTTGGTTGCCCCAAGTCCACGGTGTCGCGCCACATCGCCGGGCTCGAGACCCAGCTCGGCGAGCGCCTGCTGCAGCGCACGACCCGGCGCCAGACCCTGACCGACTTCGGCCAGCAGTTGCTGGAGCACGCGCGCCAGGTCGTGCTCGAAGTCGAGGCGGTGGCGGTGCTGCGCGAGCAGCGCCAGGCCGCGCCGAGCGGGCGGCTGCGGGTCTCGATGCCGAGCGACTTCGCCAACCTGTTCCTCGGCGAGATGCTGGCCGCCTTCGTCGCGCTGCACCCGGCGATCACGCTCGAGCTCGACCTGTCGCCGCGCCGGGTCGACCTGCTGGCCGAGGGCATCGATGTCGCGGTCCGCATGGGCGCGCTGCCCGACGACGCCTGGCTGGCCGCGCGCCGGCTGACGGTGTTCTCGAACGGCCTCTATGCCGCGCCCGACTATCTGGCCGAGCGTGGCGAGCCGCTCCATCCCGACGAGCTGCTGCGGCATCAGGCGGTGCGCTTGCTGGGCGGGCAGGGCGAGCCGCTGCCCTGGACGCTGCGCCACGGCGATCAGGTCTGGGAAGGCCTGCCGCCGGGGCGGGTCAATGCCAATTCGCCCGAGCTGCTGCTGCGCCTGGCGCGCGCGGGCGGCGGCATCGCGGCCGTGCCCGACCTGTTCGCGCAGCCGATGCTGCAACGCGGCGAACTGCGCCGGGTGCTGCCGGACTGGTGCCTGCCGCCGCATGCGGCCTGGGCCGTGTTTCCGGGCCGCAAGCTGATGCCGGCCAAGAGCCGGGTCTTCATCGACATGCTGCAGGCGGCGCTGGCGGGCAGCGCCGTCTGAGTCCGCCGGTCTCAGGCTTGCGGCTTGGCCGCTGTCTGGCCCTGCGGCCGGCGTGATTTGCCCTTGGCGCGGCGTGCCGGCTCGGGTGGCAGTTCCGGCAGCGCTGCCTCGGTCGCGCTGGCGGAATGGATCACGCCGCCGCCCAGGCAGACATCGCCGTCGTACAGCACCGCGCTCTGGCCCGGCGTGACGGCCCATTGCGCCTGCTCGAAGCCGAGCGCGAAGGCGCCGTCGCCATTGGGCGCCAGCAGGCAGGGCGCGTCGGCCTGGCGGTAGCGGGTCTTGGCGCCGTACTGGCCCGGCGCCGGCGGCTCGCCCGCGACCCAGCTCGCGTCCTCGGCCTGCAGCAGCGGCGACAGCAGCCAGGGGTGATCGTGGCCCTGCACCACCCAGAGCGTGTTGCTCGCGACCTCCTTGCGCGCGACGAACCAGGGCTGGTGTTCGCTGCCGCCCTTGGCCGATCCCTGCTCCTTGACCCCGCCAATCCCCAAGCCCTGGCGCTGGCCGAGGGTGTAGAAGCTCAGGCCGACATGCTGGCCGATCACGCGGCCCTGGTCGTCGCGGATCGCGCCGGGTGCCTTCTGGATGTAGCGGTTCAGGAAGTCGCGGAACGGCCGCTCGCCGATGAAGCAGATGCCGGTCGAGTCCTTCTTCTTCGCGTTGGGCAGGCCGATCTCGTCGGCGATGCGGCGCACCTCGGTCTTGGGCAGTTCGCCAACCGGGAACATCGCCTTGGACAGCTGCGCCTGGTTCAGCCGGTGCAGGAAATAGCTCTGGTCTTTCAGCGGGTCGCAACCCTTGAGCAGCTGATGCCTGCCGCTGGCCTCGTCGAAGCGCACCCGGCAGTAATGGCCGGTCGCGATCTTGTCGGCGCCCAGGCGCATCGCGTGGTCGAGGAAGGCCTTGAACTTGATCTCGGCGTTGCACAGGATGTCGGGGTTGGGCGTGCGGCCGGCCTGGTACTCGCGCAGGAACTCGGCAAAGACGCGGTCCTTGTACTCGGCCGCGAAGTTGACATGCTCCATGTCGATGCCGATCACGTCGGCCACGCTGGCCGCGTCGAGGAAGTCCTGGCGCGACGAGCAGTATTCGCTGTCGTCGTCGTCCTCCCAGTTCTTCATGAAGATGCCGATCACCTCGTAGCCCTGCTGCTTGAGCAGCCAGGCGCTGACAGCCGAGTCGACGCCGCCGCTCAAGCCCACCACCACGCGTTGTTTCTTTGCCATGGGCCGGATTATCCCAGCGCGGGCGGGTCCTGGCATGGCCGGTGCCCGGCCTGGCTGGCATGACTGGCATAAAGCGTCTGCTGGAAGGCCTGGGTCAGGCGCGAGCCCTTGGGTGACTGCCGGCTGATGGCCATGAAGCGGCAGTGGTAGCGCAGCACGGCGGGCGCGATCGCGCGCATCCGGCCGGCCTGCACGAAGGCCTCGGCGTAGTGATCCGGCAGAAAGCCCACGAAGCAGCCGGACAGGATGAAGGTGGCGACCGCCTCCTGGTCCGAGGCGGTGGCGGCGCGTTCCAGCTGGTGCCGATGCGCCAGTTCCATATTGGGCGAGTGGTAGCCCAGCGCCGCCAGCGGCTGCTGCCGCAAGTCGTCCCAGCCCAGGCCGGCTTGCGGCTGCTCGAACCAGGGATGGCCGGGCGCCGCATACAGCAGCATGGTCTCGTCAAACAGTTCCTGGTAGCACAGCAGTTCCGAGCTGCGATGCTCCGGGATGATGCCGAGCTGGAACTGGCCGTCGATCACGCCGCGTTCGATCGTGCCGATGCTGCCGACATGCAGGTGCAGCCGGGCGCTGGGCACCTGGCGCTGAAAGCTGGCAATGGCGCTGGCGATCCGGGCCTGCGGGTTGGAGACGGTCTTCTCGAACAGCGCGACATGCAGGTCGCCACCGAGTTGGCGGTGGATGTCGTGCAGCCGGGTCCGGAACGCCTGCGTCGCGGACAGCAGGCTCAGGGCGGCCTCGTAAACCTGCTGGCCTTCTGGAGTGAGGCCGAAACCGCCACGCCCACGCCGGCACAGCACCAGCCCGAGCCGGATCTCGAGGTCCCTGACATGCCGGCTGATGGTCGACAGGGCGATGTTGAGCTCGAGCTCGGCCGCAGCCATGCCGCCGCATTCCACCACGCTTTTGAAGACCCGCAGCAGCCGGAGATCGGCGTCACCGAGCTGGCCCAGCAGGGCCATATTCTTTACTTGCATGAAATGTCAACTTTAATGAGACACATAGTGCTTCATGAGAGTTTAGCCCGTGCCCAGAATCAGCCTATTTCCTCTCCATCACTGGAATTGCTCGATGAACATGTCCGATACCCAGCAAGTCAGCGCTGCCACTCGTACCGACCCGGCCTGGCTGGAGGCGCACTGGATGCCCTTCACCGGCAACCGCGACTTCAAGGCCCATCCGCGCCTGATCACCGCCGCCCAGGGCGCCTATTACACCGACGCCGACGGTCGCCAGCTGTTCGACGGCCTGTCCGGTCTCTGGTGCAGCGGCCTGGGTCATGGGCGGACTGAAATCGTCGAGGCCATCGCGCGCCAAGCCGCCAGGCTGGACTATTCGCCGGCCTTCCAGTTCGGCCATCCGCTGTCGTTCGAGCTCGCGAACCGGATCGTCGAGCGCATGCCCGCCGGGCTCGACCATGTGTTCTTCACCGGCTCGGGCTCGGAGTCGGCCGATACCTCGCTCAAGATCGCGCGCGCCTACTGGCGCACCAGGGGCCAGGGCAGCAAGACGCGCCTGATCGGTCGCCTCAAGGGCTATCACGGCGTCAACTATGGCGGCATTTCGGTCGGCGGCATCGTCGGCAACCGCAAGCTCTACGGCCAAGGCCTGGAGGCCGACCATCTGCCGCACACCCAGCCGCCGGCCGGTTCGTTCTGCCGCGGCATGCCGGAGCAGGGCGCCGAGCTGGCCGACGAGCTGCTCAACCTGATCAACCTGCACGATGCCTCGAATATCGCGGCCGTGATCGTCGAGCCATTCTCCGGTTCGGCCGGCGTGGTGGTGCCGCCCCGGGGCTACCTGCAGCGCCTGCGCGAGATCTGCACCGCGCACAACATCCTGCTGATCTTCGACGAGGTGATCACGGGTTTCGGCCGCTGTGGCGCCTGGACCGGCGCCGAGGCCTTCGGCGTCAAGCCCGACATCCTGAACTTCGCCAAGCAGGTCACCAACGGCGTGCAGCCGCTCGGGGGCGTGGTGGTGGGCCAGGAGATCTACGACACCTTCATGGCCGCCGGCGGGCCCGACTACATGCTCGAGTTCCCGCATGGCTACACCTACTCGGCGCATCCGGTGGCCTGTGCGGCCGGCCTTGCGACCCTGGACCTGCTGGAGCGCGAGCATTCGATCGATCGGGTGGCCGAACTGGCACCGCTGTTCGAGAACGCCGTGCACAGCCTGCGCGGTGCCCCGCATGTGGCCGACATCCGCAACTTCGGCCTGGCGGCGGGACTCAGCATTGCCGCCGCACCGGGCGAGCCCGCCAGGCGCCCTTACCAGGTTGCCATGGCGATGCTGCAAAAGGGCTTCTACGTCCGCTATGGCGCCGACACCATCCAGCTGGCGCCGCCCTTCATCAGCACGCCGGCGCAGATCGACAGCCTGGTCAATGCGCTCGGCGATGCGCTGGGGCAGCTGGACTGATCAGCCCGCGTTGCGATTCAGCCAGGCCTTGAGCCGGGCTGGCTCGCTGGTCTGTTCCTGCCCGGCGACTGGCGCAGGCACGGTCATTGGCTCTGGGCGGCAGGCGGGCTGCGCGCGAGGTCGCCGTCCACCATTCCATGTGCTTTGGCAAAGGTCAGTATGACCTCGCGCACGATCTTGCGTTGCGCCGCCGGTAGCCTGAGAAAGGCATCGAAGGTCTCGCGCTCCAGATAGCCTACGCCCTCGTCCCAGCGCTGGCGGCGTTGTTGCACCGACTGACGCACCGCTTCGCCGAAGCGCAGCACCTCGGGCTCGATATTGAGCAGTCCGGCCAGCACCACCAGCTTGTCCTGGGCCGGTATCGCCTCGCCCTTGAGCCAGCGTGACACCGCCTGGAAGGTGACCGACCGGCCCCAGTAATGGCTGTTGAACAGATTGAGCAGGACGCCGGTTCTGGGTTCCAGGCCGGCGCTCACCATGGTGGTCCGCAGCCGCTGGGCAAATTCGATTTTGTTGTTCATGGCCGAAAATTAAATTTCGGTACATAAATCATTGAACTTTGTGTTCAACTTGAGGTTTAATAATTAGTTGAACATTCAGTTGAATGGCGTCGCCGGAGTCCGGCCCAGCGGCGCCGAACTGCAACACCATGCCCCAGTCTCCGCTCGAACCAGCGCCTGAGTCCACCCTGGAGAGCCATTCGCTGTCATGTGCCCGGTATCAGCAGCCAGTCGGGCCGGGGGATGACAAGCCTGCGGATATCGCGTCCATGTGCCATCAGCTGCGCACGCCGATGAACATCGTTGTCGGCATGGCCTGGCTGCTGCAGCATTCAGGCCTGAACCCGGTCCAGCAAGACTATCTGCGCGAGATCCAGAGCGCGAACGACCAGTTGCTGCGCATCGTCAATCAACTGCTGGGCGATGCGCGCGCTGGCCTCGGGGTGGAGCCCTTGTGGTCTTGCGGTGCTCTTGATTTCGCCGAGAGCAGGGCAGAGGCTAACGACCCGACCACCGCCCCTGAGTCGTGCGGGCAGGAGCTCGATGATCCACGCCTGGACGCGGCCCGCTGGACGGATGTGCGGCTGCAACTCATAGCGCTGCTCAGGGCTGCCGATACCGACTGTATCCGGCTTGCCAGAGAGCACCGGAGTTTGCTGCGCGTCATGCTTGGATCTGAATACGAGGCCTGGGCAGAGGCACTGGCTAATTTCGATTTCGAATCGGCGCTGCCTCTCATCGAGGTCCAGCGCACCGGCCCTTCAGTCTGATGAGCTGGATAGCACGGCGGCATCCTCGTCATACACCCTAGCAAAGGTCAATATGACCTCGCGGATCAGCTTGCGTTGCGGCGCTGGTAGCCTCAAAAAGGCGTCGAAGGTCTCGCGCTCGAGGTAGCCCGCGCCCTCGTCCCAGCGCTGGCGCTGCTCGGCGACCTTGTGCCGCACCCTCTCGCCGAAGCGCAGCACTTCGGGCTCGACCTTGAGCCACTCAGCCAGGATCTGCAGTTTGTCCTGGGTCGGGATGGCCCGGTTGTTGAGCCAGCCCCATGCCGCCTGATTGCTGATGGAGCGTCCCTGCCAGCGCAGATTGAACTCATGTTCCAGCACTGACGGGCTGGCGCTGTAGCCCGCGCGGACCATCGTGGCCCGTAGGCGCTGGCTGAACTCGATCTTTTCGTCCATGCCAGCAAGCTAAGAGCTGCTTGAACAATAAAGCAATTTTCTGTTGAAAATTGCATCAACATTCACTTGGTTTCTCTCAACTAGCGGTTGAGACTGCTCAGCATCCCCAAATCCCTGCTCGAACAATTGCCCGAGATCGTCGCCAACGCTGAAGTCGGAGCAAAAGTGAGCGCATCAATGCGCTGGATCCGGAACACCGGCAGGTGCTGTCCTGGCATTACGTGCTATTGTCCGAGCCGGTTATGCTGGAATGGCAGGCCAAGGGCGCGCATCTGGCTGAATTGCTCGACTACGCCCGGCTGCGGCCCTTGGCCCAGGCTTCGCTGCAGCAGAGCCTGCTCTGAAATAGTGCTGAAACCGCAGCCTCAGAACGGGAAGGCGTCCATCATCTTCATCCGGCGCTCGGCCGCGCGCGTCATCTGGCGCTGCCGGTTGAGCCAGGGCTTGAGCGTGGCGATCTCGCCTACTGTCTCGACATCGATTTTCATCGAGAACAGATGGTCCTCGAGTGCCAGGCGTTCCAGCTCAAGATTCTGTTGCAGTGCGGCGGCCGTCAGTGCCATGCCCCTGGGCAGCTTGAGGTCGTGCCACCAGCGCTCCTGTTCGATCTGACGTTCGCGCTCGAGGTCACCGACCTGGCGCTTGAGCAGCAAGGTCAGCGATTTGAGTCGTTCATCGGAGAGCCGTTCCAGGTGGTCCGGATCGACCAGCTCGGCTTGCAGCTGCAGGTTGAGCAGTGTCACCAGATCCTTGCGCTCGTAGGCAGCGTTGGCCTCGCCCATCAGCGTGTTCTTGCGCTGGCGCTCGGCTTCGTCGCCTGCGCGATCCGGGTGCAGCGCGCTGGCGAGCTGGCGGTAGATGCCGCGCAGCATCGTGTCGGCGTCCTGCTGCGCCTGCTCGACCTGCTGCTGTGCGGCGCTGGGCTTGCGCTTGGTCTTGCGCGCGGCGGCCTTGGCCTGGCGGCGCTCCTCTTCCTCGGCTGCCATGGCCGCCATCTTCTCCATGGCGGCGCGCATCATGGCGTCGGGGTCGTCGCCGTCGAGATCGGGCGGCGGCGCGGTGCCGAACATGTCCTCGAACATGGCGCCGAACAGCTCGCGCATGTCTTCAGCCTTGGCTTGCTGCTTGTCGCCCATCGACTTCGGGCTGCGCCGGTCGTGCAGCGCAGCCATTTCGGCATCGCCCGCTTGCGCGAGTTCGGCGCTGAGGTGGCAGACCAGGTCGAGCGCCATCTGGTGCTGCAGCTTGCTCAGGCCCTTGGTCTTGACGTCGAGCCAGGTGTCGAGCGTCAGCACCATCTGGCGCATGCAGGCCAGGCGCTGGTCCAGCAGCGGCTGCAGCACCTGATTCATCTTGAGCTTGTAGCTCTGGCCTTGCTGCTGCATCTCGGCCAGCTGGGCCTTGAGGCGGTCGAGCTTGGCCATTTCGCGCCGAAAGGCCCGCGCGGCGGGCGATTGCTCGGCCTTGGCTTGCGGCTGCACGCTGAGGTTCGTGGTGGAGCTGGTCTTCGCTTGTGCTGCCGCAGGCGCGGACACGGTATCGGGCAGTGGGGCAAAGCGCGGATCGGTCTCGGTGGCTGGCTTGCGCCGCGCCCAGGTGGTCTTGCGTGTCATGAGAGGTCCGGATAGATCAGCCGCGCACCTCGCCCTCGCCCAGCACGACGTATTTGAGCGAGGTCAGGCCTTCGACGCCTACGGGGCCGCGGGCGTGGAACTTGTCGGTGCTGATGCCGATCTCGGCGCCCAGGCCGTATTCGAAGCCGTCGGCGAAGCGGGTGCTGGCGTTGACCATCACGCTGCTCGAGTCGACCTCGCGCAGGAACTGCTGCGCATGCCGGTGGTCGGTGGTCAGGATCGCTTCGGTGTGGCCGCTCGAATATTGGTTGATGTGGGCGATTGCCTCGTCGACGCCGGCCACGACCTTGATGCTGATGATGGCGGCCAGGTATTCCTCGGACCAGTCCTGTTCGGTCGCGTCCTTCAGCTGGACGCCCGGCAGCTGGCTCAGGATCGCCTTCGATTGCGGGCAACAGCGCATTTCGACGCCCTTCTGCGCGTAAACAGCACCAATCTTGGGCAGGAAGACTGCGGCGACGCCGCGCGCGACCAGCAGGCTCTCGGTCGCGTTGCAGGGGCTGTATTTCTGCGTCTTGGCGTTGTCGGCCACCTTGACCGCCATCGCGATGTCGCAGGGGTCGTCGACATAGGTGTGGCAGTTGCCGTCCAGGTGCTTGATGACCGGCACCTTGGCGTCGCGGCTGATGCGCTCGATCAGGCCCTTGCCGCCGCGCGGAATGATGACGTCCACATACTGCGGCATGGCAATCAGTTGGCCCACGACTTCGCGGTCGGTGGTTTGCACCAGTTGCACAACTTCGGCCGGCAGGCCACTTTCCACCAGCGCCTGTTGCACCAGCTTGGCCAGCGCCTTGTTCGAGTCAATCGCCTCCGAGCCACCGCGCAGGATGCAGGCGTTGCCGCTCTTGATCGACAGGCTGGCCGCTTCGATGGTCACATTGGGACGGCTCTCGAAAATCATGCCGAACACGCCGATCGGCACACGCATTTGCCCCACACGGATGCCACTGGGCTGCTGCTTCATGCCCAAGATTTCGCCGATCACATCGGGCATGGCGGCCAATTGCTCGCAACCTTGGGCGCAGGTCTCCAGCACTTTGGGCGTGAGCTTGAGGCGATCCACCATGGGCTCCGACAAGCCAATGGCCTGGGCGCGCGCAAGGTCCTTGGCGTTGTCATGCTGCAAGGCATCGGTGTTTTCACGCAACAATTCGGCCAAACGGCGCAAGGCCCGGTTTTTGACGGCGGCCGACGCCTTGGCCATCAAGGCCGAAGCATTTTTGGCCTGCTGGCCAAGGGTTTGGACGTGTTCAACGGTGTTCATGCGCTCATTTTCGCAGATGTCACCCACACGGCGCAGCGTTCGATTCAACGCACCATGCACATGCGCGAAAAACGCATGGCCAAGCGACCCAAGGCTTGCCAAGGGTCGGTGGGCCAATCGGGCACTTTGAGGCCTTTGACGATGCCGTCGACCTGATGGGCCGATTGCAGCAAGCCGTTCAGACGGGCTTCGGACAAGCGGGGCAGGACACGTTCGAACAAACGTTCACGTGGGCCCCAGACACGCTGCTCACGCAGGGCCATGGGCAAGGGCTTGCCTGCGGCCATGGCGTCTTTCACGCGCTTCAAGGCGCGGATGTCTTCGGCCAGTGTGTAGTGCACCAACACGGCCGCCTCGCCTTCGGCCTGCAAACCGTCCAGCATGCGCTGCACGCGCGAGACCTGACCGGACAAGACCGATTCGGACAACTTGAACACATCGTAGCGGGCCACATTGAGCACGGCGGCTTCGACCTGGTCTTGGCTGAGCTCGCCAGCGGGGTGAAGCAAACCCAATTTTTGAATTTCCTGATGCGCCGCCAGCAAATTGCCTTCGACACGGTCGGCAAAAAACTGCAGCGTGCGCTGCCCCGCTTCGCCGGACGGTACGCGCTGGTTTTGCAGGGACAACCGCTGGGCAATCCACTGCGGCAAGGCTTTACGGTCCACTGCGTCCACCTTGATGCTGACGCCTTGGCTGTCCAGCGCCCCGAACCACGCGCCTTTGAGGGTGGCACCATCCAGCTTGGGACACAGCACCAGGGTCAGCACGCTGTCGTTGCCTGCCGCCAGTTCCGCCAGCTTTTGCAGCGCCACGCTGCCTTCCTTGCCGGGCTTGCCTGAAGGAATGCGCACCTCGACGATCTGGCGGTCGCCAAACAAGCTCATTTCGCCACCGCTGGCCAGCACGGCGCTCCAGTCAAAGTGCGCGCCCGCCACAGTGAACACCGTGCGCTCGGTGTAGCCCTGCTGACGGGCTGCGGCGCGGAGTGTGTCAGCCGCCTCCTGAATGAGCAGCGGCTCGTCGCCGTGCAGCGTGTACAAAGACTTCAGACCGCGCTGAAGGTGACTCGCAAGCTGTGGGGCGGCCAGTTGCATGGCGGGCTCAGAGTGCGCGCACCGAGGCCAGCCTGCGCAGCACCTGCTGCACCACGTCTGACTGCATGTCCTTGTACATCTCCGCTTCTTCTTCCAGCTTGGACAGGGCAATGGTTTCGCTGTAGCTGATGTCGCGTTGCAACAGCACCTCGGAATCGGCAATCAGCTCCTTGCCCTGGGGCGTGCTGAGCCGAAACCGGAACCGGATGCGCAGCTGAAACTCGCGCACCTGACCGGCTGCCGTCGAGCCCACGACCGATTTTTCGCGTTGGTCAGTCAGCACCTCCAGCACGGCATCGGGCGCTGACACAGGCGTTGCTCCCGATACGGCAGTGGCATTGGCGTTGACCACGGGCAGGGCGTCCAGCACGGTGACACCCGCGTTTTGCAACGCAACCTTCAACTCACGGCGCAAAGACGACGAATCGGGCAGCGGTGCCACCAGGGTCTGGAACGCAAATTTGGGGGCCTGCCGCAACTTGAAACCGCAACCAGCCAAGATACTGTCGCCGACACCCTCGAAGTGCTCTCAACCCCGGCAATTTTGCTTGACGGAGTAAACACCATCACGAGTGCAACCGAAAGTGCTGTGGCCCTCGGTTTTAAGCAGGATGCCGTGCTGACCCAGTCGGAATAGCTGCAGCTGGCCAAAAAGACCCGAAAGAAAGGTGAGGCAAGTTCTGAGCGGCTCGAGATTTCGGTTGGGCTGACTGGTGAGAAGTTGTTTGTGAACGTGCGTGCCGGTTTGTTGAACGACGGCAAGGTGCTGATTGCAATCGAGGACCTCACCGAGTCAAAGAGGCTCGACGACACTCGTCGCGACTTCATCGCAAACATTTCGCATGAACTCAAGACACCGATTGGTGCGATCAGCTTGCTGTCTGAAGCGCTCATCGATTCGGTCGACGACCCCGAAGTCACCAAGAAGTTCTCTACCGACCTGCACCGCGAGGCCGGGCGCCTAGCCAACCTGGTTCAAGACATCATCGAATTGAGTCGCTTGCAAGGAACCGAGGTGGATCGCAACGGTCAAATCGTTGACATGGCGTCGGTGGTTGAAGAGGCCGTTGATCGAAACCAGGTGCTGGCAGCGCAGCGCAAGGTGAAGGTCAAGCTTGATACCAAGAACGCAATCGAGGTTTTGGGCGACCGAGAGCTTTTGGTAACCGCGATCAAGAACCTGGTCGAGAACGCGATTTTGTATTCCGATGAAGGCAGCCAGGTGGGCATTGGCTTGCGCCAAAAGCATGGCATCGCCGCCGTTGCCGTTGCGGACAGCGGAATAGGCATAGCTCCGGAGCATCAAGACCGAATCTTCGAACGCTTCTATCGAGCCGACCCTTCTAGGTCGCGGCAAACCGGTGGCACGGGCTTGGGCCTCGCCATCGTGAAACACGTCGCGCTAAAGCACCGCGGCGAAGTTCAGCTGTTCTCGCAGCCGGGCTTGGGCTCGACCTTTACTTTCCGCATTCCGGTTGCAAAGCAAAAACTAACCACGAGCAAGGATGACGAATGACAAAAGTACTAGTCGTTGAAGACGAGCAGTCGCTTCGCGAGCCGCTGGTTTACCTTTTGCAGAAAGAGGGTTACGAGGTAATCGAAGCCGAAGACGGAAATCAAGCTCTCGACAAATTCGCGTCGCTCGGTGCCGATCTGATTCTGCTCGATCTGATGTTGCCGGGAGTAAGTGGCAACGAGGTCTGCCGACAGATTCGTCAGCACTCGGCGGTTCCAATCATCATGTTGACCGCTAAAGATTCTGAGATTGACAAGGTTGTTGGCCTAGAACTAGGTGCCGACGACTATGTGACCAAGCCGTATTCAACCCGTGAGCTTTTGGCTCGGATGAAGGCCATCCTTCGCCGACTTGCCGACCCAGCTCCAGTGGTTGCCGCTGACGGCATCATCGAGGCAGGGCCGGTTCGCCTGGATAGTGAACGTCACGTCGTCACTGTCCACGGCAACAAGGTCGCGATGCCGCTCAAGGAGTTCGAATTGCTCGAGCTGCTAATGGAGAACATCAACCGTGTTCTCACCCGCGGCCAAATTATCGATCGCGTTTGGGGGCCGAACTACTTCGGTGACACCAAGACCCTAGATGTGCACGTCAAGCGCATCCGCTCAAAGATCGAGGATGACCCGGCCCGCCCGGTTCATCTACTCACTGTTCGAGGTCTTGGCTACAAGTTCGAGGTCTAAGAGAGTTCCGGCCAAAGCATTAGTCGGAGCAACAAAAAACGGGTTCCCAGTGGGAACCCGTTTTCATTTGTCTGAAACTTAGTGGTTCGACTCTTCGGCTGCAGGCTCGGTTGGCTCTGCAGATGGCTCGGTGCTAGTTGCAGCTCCAGGAAGGGTAGCAAAGATTTCCTTGTACTCGGCCAGAGTGCCATCAAGGATTGGAACGCGGATCTCTTTACCGGTTCCGTTGCCCTCGATAACGAAGATGTTGGCAATCTTGCCCGGGGTGCCGGCTAGGTCGATAACCAGAGCCGAGTTGCCGTTGTAGCCAAGGTCTAGCTTCTGACCTGGAAGCAGGTTGAATGCAACCTCGCGCTTTTCGCTGCTGGCTTCTTCGGTGTACTGAATCTTGAAGGTGGTTGACTCAAGGCCCGAGTTCACGATCGAACCAAACAGTGCTTCGCTGCCGTTGCCGTTGGTTAGGTAGATGAAGTTTCGAACCTTGACGTTCTCTAGGCCATCGCTTGGCGCGTAGACCTCCAGTGACGCGGTTGGGCTCATGAATCCGCAGGCCGAGGTGCCAAGCAAAAGAGAAGCGGCAATGCCTACTGCGGCGATCTTACGGATAATCAATGTTCCTCCTGAGAAGCGTTTTTCGTCCCCTCCAGTTTACTCCTTTAGATAACAGCGTTCCTGTGGTAAAATTGGCCTTTCTGAAGGGAATCACCCACATGAAGTTTGAAGTCGGCGAAACAGTCGTATACCCGCACCACGGTGCAGCACAAATTATCGAGGTCGCAGACCGCACCATTCGTGGTGAAACCAAGCTTTACCTACAGCTCAAAGTCGCCCAGGGCGATCTGACCATCTGGGTTCCAGCCGAAAACGTCGAAATGGTCGGCGTTCGCGACGTCATCGACAAAAAGGGCGTCGAGCAGGTTTTCTCTGTTCTTCGCGCAGAATTCACCGAAGAGCCAACTAACTGGTCTCGTCGCTACAAAGCAAACCTTGAAAAGCTTGCCTCTGGCGATGTTGTCAAGGTTTCCGAAGTTGTTCGCGACCTATGGCGCCGCGACCAAGACCGCGGTCTTTCTGCCGGTGAAAAGCGCATGCTTGCCAAGGCTCGTCAGATTCTTGTTTCAGAGCTTGCTCTGGCTCGCAAGGTTGACGAGGTCAAGGCCTCTGCAACTCTCGACGAAGTTCTAGCTTCTTAGCAGGCAGGCCAAGGCATGACCAATCGCGACATCGCGGTAGTGGTTGTGGCCGCAGGTCGTGGTGAGCGCTTAGGCGCTGGCAAACCAAAGGCCTTCGTCGACCTAGTCGGCAAGCCGCTGCTATCGCACGCAATCGAATCAATCTCAGCTCTGCCTGATTTGGCGCAGCTGATTATTGCCGTGCCTGAATCGCACCTAACCGAGGCAACCGAGGCGGCTCACGAGCTGCTTACCGATGCCGATGTTCAACTAGACATCGTTGTCGGTGGCGAAACTCGTCAGGGGTCTATCGCCAACGCGCTCGCCGTTTTGTCGAGTCATGCAAATGTAGTTTTGGTTCATGACGCCGCTCGCGCCATGACGCCAACATCCGTGTTTTCGAGAGTTGCCGATTCGGTTCGCAAGACCGGCCTTTCAACCGTGCCGGTCATGAAGATCGCCGACACCATCAAGCGCATCGAAGGCGAAGTCGTTCGCGAAACCATCGATCGCAATGTGCTGCGCGCAGCGCAAACCCCTCAAGGTTTTGTTGCCGGTGACTTGGTTGCCGCCTATGGCGAGGCCAGTCAAGAATTCACAGATGATGCAGCTTTGATGCAGGCCGCTGGCCACGAGGTGCTTGCAGTCGAGGGTCACGACCAAGCATTCAAAGTGACCACCCCAGAAGACCTAGCCGCTGCCGAGATGCGCTTCGGCGGTCACTATCGCTCGGGCATT
>ERZ1034363.406-NODE-406-length-30206-cov-6.858011_pt1 | contig 30206 bp, 32 predicted proteins | sample MGYA00520616_ERZ1034363 | MGnify/ENA primary metagenome ERZ1034363 (study PRJEB33736, sample SAMEA104284506) | Azolla filiculoides | biome: Urban; feature: Water surface; material: Ditch water | place: Netherlands | collected 2015-10-28 | depth 0-0.1 m ... | reverse complement strand
GGGAGTTACGACTACCGAAACCAGGGGGGTTGATGATCCGGGTGGCGTTGTTGCGTAATCAGCTACCAGATGAGCAGGAATAGGCGATTCTCCTGCTTCTGCACTAGCCCACTTCGGTGGGCTTTTTACCGTCCTTTATATAGCCAAATCGTGCAACCATGCCCATATTTATAGCTAACAGTTATTTTGCGCTCATCGCTGCCCCAGCGTCACGGGGCATACGGATTTCCAACCGATAGAGGAAGCGCAGTAATGACAGTTAAAGATTTTGAGTACTACACGCAGAACCCGGAAGAACTACCGACCGACCCGTCTGAGATTGCGGCCCTGCTTGGTGGCGAAGCGCCCCAAGAAGAGCCAGTAGCAGCGGGGCCAGAAGCCGAATCGGACGTTAATAAAGAGGCGTCGTCCCAGCCTGAGCCAACAGCAACGGAAGAAGTACCGGCCCCTGTTCTAAGCCGCGATGGAAAACACTCTATTCCATACGCAGTCCTTCAGTCCGAGCGCGAGAAGCGTCGGGCAGCAGAGCAGGTGCAGCATGAGTTGATGCAGCGCATCGCAGAGATCGAGGAACGTTTGTCCAGTGGGCAACAAGGCCAGGTCGAAAGCGGGGCAGTCGCAGAGTTGTTGAGTGATGCATCGGTCGAGGAGTTGATCGGGGATTTCCCCTCTATCAAGCCAATGATCGAGTACACGAAGCAGCTTGAAGGAAAGCTGAAGCAATTCGAGCATAGGTTCGCGGAAGTTGAGCAGGTTGAGGCATCGCGTCAGCAGGCTCAGGCAGTGAAGCAGCAGTCGGAAGTCCGTCAAGAAATTGATGCGAACCCCACTCTGAGTTTTTGGGAATCCAAAGATCCGGAGAAGTGGCAAGCAGCACTTGAGGCAGACAACCAGCTACGCGGATTGCCGCTCATGGACAAGCTGTCATTAGGCGAAAGGTTTTCAAAGGTTGTTTCTGTAGTCGAAGCGATTTATGGCGCAACGGAGTTGCCGCCTGAGTTCGCACCGAAGCAGGAGCCACCAAAAGATTTGAGCGCCAAGGTTAAGAAGGCGGTCGAGTCTGCGGAAACGTTCAAGCCGAAGACGATTGGGGATATGCCAGGCGGCACGATCTCTACTTCAGATCCGTTTGAATCGATGCTTGACCAGAGTCCTGCGAAGTTGGCAGCGATGATGGGCAAGATGACCCCAGGCCAGATCAGCGAACTTCTTGCCAAGGCAGGCTAACCCTACCTACTAAGGATTTTCACTCATGGCTTCTACTGGTTCATTTGCTACTTCGGTAGCCACCGGCTCCGCGCTAACCCGCAAGCTGTTCTCCGTTGCCCTTTTTGCCCAAACGCAAAAGGCTCCTGGTTTCTCGCGCAATCTGACTGGCCCGGCTCCGACCTCCGGCGATGCGCTTAACAAACTCCGTGGTCAGACCACTTCTGACATGCCGGTCGTTCGCGTTACCGACTTGTCGAAGACTGCCGGCGACAAGATATCCGTCGATATGTTCGGTGTTCTCACCGGCAAGCCGAAGATGGGCGACGCCGATGCTGAAGGTTCTGGCTCCGCACTGAGTTCGTCTTCGATGGATATCGCCATTGACTTGACGACCAAGGTTGTTGACGTCGGCGGCAAGATGTCTGCCCAGCGTACTGTGCATGATCTGCGCAATATCGCGATGGCTAACCTGACCAGCTACTTTGCCCGTCTTGATGACCAATCTACCCTGGTCCATCTGGCCGGCTCACGCGGTACTGAGTCGAATGATGACTGGGTTGTCCCGCTGGCTTCTGATGGCGAGTTCGCAGGCATCATGACCAACGCGGTCAAGGCTCCTACCCGTAATCGTCACTTCACTGTTTCCTCTACCAGCTTTGCTGTTGGCGGTGATCGTGTTGTTGCTGGTATCGCCACGACCGACATCTTGAAGCTCGGCCACCTGGACGAACTGCGCACCCGCCTTGATGAAATGGCCTTCCCGCTTCAGTGCGTGAAGATCGCTGACGATCCGTCAGCTGCTGATGATCCGATGTGGGTGATGCACGTTTCTCCGCGTGTCTATGCTGAATTGCTGAAAGATGCCACCGCTACCGGCATCCGTGCATTCCAGCAGAACGCATGGAACCGCGCCTCTTACGGCTCCAAGCATCCGCTGTTCAAGGGTGAAGTTGGTATGTGGAACGGCATCCTGGTCAAGAAACTGACCCGCGCTGTCCGTTTCGGTACTGGTTTCGCTGGCTACAAGTACGTGACCGACGCCAACAAGGCAACGGAAACCGAAACCACCGCATCTGTGGCTGCTGCCATCACCGCTTCCTACGCTGTTGATCGCTCGATTCTGTTGGGCGCTCAGGCTCTGGGCAACGTGTACGGCAAGAACAAGTCGAGCGATTACCACTTCGGCTGGTTGGAGAACGAATACAACTTTGGCCGTGCGCTTGAAGTTGCAGGCGACGTGATGGGCGGTAAGTCTAAGCTCCGCTTCCAGCTCTCTGGCAACGATCCTACGGATAACGGGGTGCTGTGCGTAGATTCTGTCGTGCCGGTATAACGACGTAGCGCAAACGATAAAGGGGCTTCGGCCCCTTTATCTATTGTGCAACCACGCCCACCTTCTGCATCAATTGGTAAAAAGCAGCATCTATAACTGAGGAAGACTGATGAGTGATCCGCTGGTTGATGCCGTTGATATTGCTATTGCCGAACCGTTCTGGGCAAATGCTATCGCCCAAGGCGTTCTCACCGAGAAGGAAGCGCGGGATCTGATCCCCGTCGTTCTCGTTACGCCGCCTGGCATTGAGACGCCGGCCTATATCGCGTCACTCATTGGACCGATGCAGAAGATGATCGAATACGAGGTAAATCAGAATGTCTGAACTGGTCAAGGTTAAGTACGTTGGGCAGGAAGCGTCGTGGTTCGACTACCTGTACGGCTCTGGTGCCACATGGGAGCAGGGCGGCGTCGTCGCTATCGAGAAGGTTTTCGCTGACAAGCTGTTGCGCCATCCCGAGTTCCAGGCGGCTCCCCTGTCCAAGAAGTACGAAGTAGCAGAACCGCCGAAGGAGCCGGAAGAGGTTGAAGAGCCACCGATGGCTAACCTGGAGGCGATGACCAAGGCCGAGCTATCCAGCTATGCGCAGCGCAACTTTGGCGTGATCATCCCCAAGACAGAAACAGCAGGCAACATGCGCAACACGATCCGCCTGCAAATGGGCAAGAGGGTTGCTTAAATGCTAGTCACCGACTTCCTGTCTCGCGTCATGCCCAGCGTTATGGGGTGTCCTATACCGTTAGCAGAGATGGCTATTCGCGACGCGGCGGATGAGCTTTGCCGTGAGTCTCGCGTGCTTCGCGAGGCGCAGTCAATTCCTGTTGTCTCTGGATCTAATGAGTATGAGGTCGATACCTCAACTGACGGCACGTTCGCGGTTGAGGTTGCGTTCGCCAGGATTGGTGATGACGATCCGCTTGAGCTTATTACGCCTGACTTGCTCAACAGGATTGTGACGACGACAAGCGCACCGCGCTACATTGAGCAGGTATCAAGCAGCCTGGTGCGGCTATACCCTACACCTACGCTTGATGGCGACCTTGCTATCACGGTTGTTCTCTCTGTTCTGCCAAGCTCCGCCTCGGTTCCGTCTGCTCTTGATAGATGGCGGGACGGGATTGTTGGCGGTGCGTTGGCTAGGCTGATGAACATGCCAGGCCAGCCTTGGTCAAACCCCCAGATGGTTGCCGGGTATCGCGGGGCATTTAACCTGGCGGTTGATAGCGCGACGACTTTTGCTACGCTTGGTGGGGCAAAGGCAACTTTGCGCGTGCAACCACACCCATGAAATTGAGGTAATCGTATTGTTTGGCCTGATTCGTATCAGGCCATTCGCATGACTACCTCCGTCGCCTCAGTCCTAACCAAATTCGGCATTCTGTCAAATGACGTTGATTCGGTCACTTGGCCTACGGATGAGCGCATCGTATGGCTAAACGAGGGGCAATTAGCACTCGTCAAGATCAAGCCGGATGCCAAGACCAAGACCGCTTCTGTTCAGCTTGTGGCTGGCGCTAAACAAACCAATCCTTCGGACTGCATTGAGATTATTGAGCTTCGCCAGAACAACGCAGGCGGGGCCATTCTTCCGTGTGATCGCAAGGCACTGGATGCTTTCTCTCCGAATTGGATGAAGACCCCTGTGGCTTCGACGGTGAAGCACTACATGGACGACCCGCAGCCGGAAACCTTCTACGTTTATCCCGCACAGAACGCTACGCCGGCCCTGGTGGTGATGACCTACGTCGCAACGCCTTCGCAGGTTGGGGCAGGTAACAACATCGACGTTCGTGACGTCTACGCAGACCGCCTCGTCAATTACATGATCTATCGAGCCTATTCCAAGGACTCGGAAGAGGGCGCAGCACAACGCGCCGCAGCAGCTTACGCACTATTCAAGGAGTAACCCATGTCAGGATTTTCAGTTTATTACGGCCAGAAGTGCATCAACGACCACTTCGTCAATGGCTCTGCAAAGTATCTCGCTCTGTTCGTCGCAGACCCGACTGACAACAATGTAACCGCCAATGAGGTATCTGGTGGCTGGTACGCCCGTAAAGCAATTGGCGCGTTCGCTGCACCAGTCGGCCCAGGCACAATCACTTCAAACAGTAACGCTATCGCCTTTGACGTGGTTTCCTCTAATGCCGTGACTGTCACGCACTGGGGCATCTACGACGGATTGACGGGCGGCAACTTGTGGGCGTCTGGTGCCATCAAGGATTCTGGTGGCGTTGATTCTCCCAAGGTCTTGAATGTCGATGACGTGTTTATCACCAAGGCCGGCGAACTTACGCTCGACTTCCAGTAATGAATCGCTCCGCAATCAACTCGACGGTATTGGGATCGGCTGGTTCGGTTCCTTTCGTCGTTGGCTTTATCCGCGACACGCTAAAGTTGGCCGGGGCAATGACTGCCTCAGTGACCAAGAGCGCGGGTATGTCCGTGACGATGCGGTTGAGTGCGGTCGGCAAAGGAAGCCGGAACCTGTACGGCAAGGCTGTTTGCACACTTGAGCTTATCGGCTTGAACATCGGCAAGCGAAACCACAACGCGTACCAGGCTATCAATCAGGAAATGATCCTTGAGCCGAAAGTTATTGGGTACATGAACAGCATGAAATTCACGCCGATTACTCAGCCCATGGTTCTTGTTGGGTATGAGAGCGGGGATGATTACGCAACAGGCAGTGCAGGCAGGGTAATCATTGTCCCTTACGCAGATCGCAACATCATTGTTCCGGCTGCTGCCGGGGGATCACAGGTTTAACTATGGCAATCATCGGCACATTCACGCAGCAACCGGCTGAACGGATGGATTACGACATTGAGTACAACGAGTGGCTGCTTTCCGGGGATTCGCTGCTGTCAGTCGTTGCGGTTGTGGCTCCTGTCGGGCTTGAGGTTACTACGCTGATCGTTGGCACCAAGGTGAAAGTGTGGGCTTCAAACGGTACGGATTTGACGAAGTACAAGATCACGCTAACGACTACAACTGCACTAGGCCGGATTAAGCAAGACGAAATCAAGCTCTCGATTAAGGACATATAGGCCATGGCTAACCAGCTATTCTTAAATAATGCAGCGACTACGCTATCTGGCTCACTCACCCAAGGCGGAACGACGATTGTTCTTGCGTCCGGCTCAGGGTCAAAATTCCCTGCCCCTACGGGTGGTGACTTCTTCTACGTCACGCTCTACGAGAAAGATGTAGCGAATAACGAAGAGAACTTCGAGGTGGTTAAAGTAACTGCCCGGACTGCGGACTCCCTCACGGTTGAGCGCGATATTGAAAGCATTACCGGATTCGCTGGCGGGTTGTCGTTCCCGACTGTTATTGGGCGAACTGTGTTTATCGAACTACGCTGGACTGCCGGTTGTGCTGCGATGCCGCTACAGAAGGGGGCCAATCTCGCAGACTTGAGTAACGCAGCATCGGCACGCACGAACATTGGTCTAGGGAATGTCGATAACGTAGCGGATGCTGATAAGCCGGTCAGTACCGCGCAAGCCCTGGCTGATATTGCCGTTCTGAACGCTGCTGCGGTTGATGCTGGTTCCCAAGCAAGTGCGGCGGTAGTAGCGGAACGATCAGCAACGGCAACACTATCGAACAAGACGCTAACATCTACCTGCAATGTGTCTGCATCTTCAGGGCAACCATTCAGTTTTCGTAATATCTTAGTCAACTCAACTTTCCAAGTTAATAACGGAAATGCTGGTACGCCTTATGTTTCATCCGCCGCACTAACAGTCGGTCAGTACGGGCACGAGATGTGGAAAGCAGGTGCATCTGGGGGGGATTATTCATTCACTCAGAATCCAGCTATTACTCAGATCACGATTGCTGCTGGCAAGAGTCTGATCCAAGTTCTTGAAGATAAGTTCGTCGAAGGTGGTGCTTATATTCTCTCTTGGACTGGTACTGCTCAAGCAAGAGTAACGATTAACTCATCAACTCCATCCGGTTCGTTTGCTTCCAGTCCGATTCTGGTAACTGGTCAGACTGTTGGCACGACCATGTGTGTTGAGTTTAGTGCTGGCACGCTGAGCAAACCACAGTTGGAAGTTGGGAGTATCGCTACAAAGTTTGAGTTTAGACAGGATGAATTACAGAGGACTCAGCGGTATTTTGCAAAACTAGGTTCGTTTTATATACAGACCAACTCGATAACTACACTAATTGTACTACCGTGTGTAATGCGGACCACTCCAGCAATAATAGGCGGAGGGGCCGGTTTTGCGGCGTCTATTTTGGCAGGTTCTATAATTGGGTACTGCTACCAAACAACATTAGGTCTGCAAAGCATTTTTGTAGATGCGAGACTCTAATGCGCTACCTACTCTACCTCCTGCTCTACATCCCAGTTCAGCTATTCGCTTATCTGATTACTCCGTTGCTGCCATTATTCACACGAATGGAATACGGTGCGATTGATAACGCGAATAGCTACGGTATAGCACCAAGACTCCCTGTTTGGTTGAAGTATTTTGATACGCCAGATAACCCGGTCGGAATGGATAGCAATCACGTCAAGCAGTACGGCATGGGGTATTGGAGTCAGGTGCGCGGACTCTGGAAAAACTCGCTGTATAACTGGAAGTGGAATGTACTTGCGATGCCGATTCAGCATACTCGTACAACTACTGGAAATCCGCTAATCAATCACCACACCAAGACATATGGCTCACTTAGCATCAAGCAAGAGAATGGCGCATGGCAGTACAAGCTAGTGAAGCCGATGCTAGGCAAAGTATTGGTGCTGAATATCGGCTGGTTGCTGGATGATGTGAGTCAGGAACGTGCGTTGTTTATGCTTAGTCCGAGGCTGAAGAAACTATGATGATCTCACTGTCCGGCATGGGTGGCGTTGCTCCCAAGATCACCCCTGAATTGCTCCCGGCTAATCTGGCGCAAACAGCCAGCAATGTTCGCTTGCATAACGGGGGAGTCCAGTCGCTTAAGTCTCCGGTTGAGGTCGCTACCCCCACAAAGGCAGACAGCAAGTTGTCGATCTACCGCTTTGGTAAGAATCAACCTGAAGGCCAATACTGGTTCTCTTGGGATAAGCCTGTCTCTGTTGTTCGTGGGCCTATCGCGGGGGACACCGAGGAACGAACTTACTACACGGGCGATGGGGTTCCGAAGAAGACCAACTTCAATCTCGCTACGCAATCAGGCACAGCATATCCAGTCGCCTATTTGAATCTTGCAGTACCCGCTCCAACGGTTGCGCCAACGCTGACGAGCATTCCGACTGCTGGCCCTGTCGTTGCTGAGTCGCGTGCTTACGTCTATACCAACGTGTCGTCTTGGGGCGAAGAGTCCGCGCCATCTCCGGCGTCCATAGGCGAAGCAAATACTTCCACCTTGCTCCAGGTATCAAACTTTTCGGCTGTCCCAACTGGCAGCTACAGCATTACAGCGCGGCGCATTTACCGATCGGTTTCATCTTCAACGGGAACGAATTACTACTTTGTTGGTGAGATTGCTTCGGGTATCACTTCATTTTTCGACAACGTGGATATTGCCTCAGTGGGTGAGCCGCTGCCTTCGCTGGATTGGGATGTTCCACCTGATGATTTATCCGGGCTGATATGCTTGCCATCGGGTGCGTTATGCGGATTCTCGGGCAAGGAGGTTTGCTTCAGCGTGATCGGTGCGCCGTATGCCTGGCCGCAGAAGTATCGACTGACCTGTGATTACAATATTGTCGCCGTGGCTGCGATGGGGCAGGGGGTTATCGTCTTGACTGACGGCTATCCTTACTTCATCAATACCGGCGAACCTGAGTCTGCGCAAATGCTCCGTCTTGACGAGGAGCAATCCTGTGTAGCCGCTAGATCGGTCGTGAGTTTCGGCGGTGGCGTAGTTTATGCCTCGCCGGATGGTCTGGTGTCTGTCACTCAAAATGGTACGAAGGTTATCACTGCGGATATTTTCGACAATGAGACTTGGCGTGCGCTTAATCCGAAGTACATCCATTCCTACAAGCACGACAGCCGGTACTACGGGTTCATGTCTGCTGGTGGATTCATCCTTGATCTTCAGGGCAACTTCACCTTCCACGACATCACGGCGCAGTCTGGTTACGTTGATCCTGTGCTTGACCAGTTGTATGTCGCTATGGGTACGACGATTCAGAAGTGGGATAGCGGCGCTGCCAAGACGCATACGTGGAAATCAAAGCGGCACAACTTGGGGAAGCCAGAGGCGTTCACTTGCGTCCAGATCAAGGCGAACTCGTTTGGCAATACCACGTTCAAAATGTACGTTGATGGCGCTCTGAAATACACCAGGCTGGTGACTTCGGCTGCACCGTTCCGGCTTCCTTCCGGCTTCAAGTCGCGGGTCTATGAGTTCGAGATTACCGGCACAGATCATTGGACTGCTGCGATTGTGGCGCAGTCGATGGAGGAACTGAAGAATGCTTAATCCTCGCAACGCGCTTCGGGCAGTTGGTGGCAATGTGGATTCACCACAGACTCCGTTCCCAAACATCCCTGCGGTTCCTGCGATGGAGAGCCAGAGCGCTACCAACTTCATGGCCTCAGTTAAGTCGTGGCTTGAGAAAGCCAGTGGCTCAGGATTATCTGGTCTTGCGACTCGCGGTGACTTGGCGAACTATGGCGTTCTTGAAACACAGCCTGACGGTGGCTTTGGCCCGGTGCGTGCGCCTAGTGCGTTAGTGCCTCCGGTTCCTACTGGACTGAATATCTCAGGGGCTTTCACCAATATGCTGCTGGATTGGGATAACCCACACGCGGCTTACGGTAATCATTCTTACACTGAGGTTTGGGCTTCTGAAACCAGTAGTTTCAGCGCGGCTGTTCTGATTGGCGAATCGTCTGGTGCGGTGTTCGCTCATGCGGTAGGCGAGGGTTCAACCAGGCATTACTGGATCAGGTTCGTTTCGACATCGGATGTCAAAGGCCCGTTTAGCTCAGTGAATGGTTTGCTCGGGAATACCGCTGTTCCGGTTGATTTCCTGATGGACACACTAACCGACGAATACGGCGACGTTCCTTTCTACGACATCCTGACACCGACAGTGATTGGCGGGGTAGCGATACCTGCTGGCCGCTACATGAAGGCGGCTTTCATTCGTGAGGCTTCGATTGTTCGCGGCATGATCGAGAAACTGGCTGTTGATGATGCGCGTATCGCTAATCTGACGGCTGACAAGATTAAGTTTGGTGAGATGTCCGGTGGCCGGGCTGATGTTGATTCGCTCTATGCCTATCTGGCGCGGATCACGAATGCTTATATTGATGAAGCGCATATCAAAGTTGCCGGTATCAAAACTGCGCTAATAGATGATGCCGCTATCACGAACGCCAAGATTAAAGACCTTGCAGTGGATAGTATAAAGATTGCCGGCCACTCTGTTACTACGTCGCAATCCTTGGTGGAAAACGATATTTACCGTGGCGGTTATGCTGGCGTGCCTCCCAGGTACTCACAGGCTATTCATGCTTACAGTGGTGGCACGCCACAAGCTGTTATTGTATTTTTTTCTCTCAAGCTAGTGTCGTGTATGGTGGATGACTGGCTACACGGAGCAACTGGGACTATAAATATCTACGTAATGCGGAACGGCGTTATTGTAAGCAATAAGCTATCAGCTACAGGTTACGGGATAGATGGCTCAGTTGAAGAAGGAGGGTTTTTTATCGACACATCACCTGGGTACGATCCGTATTATCAAATATATACACCGTATACCTGGGATGCCACATCACCATCAGACGGTCATCAGGTAACAAACATGAGTGGTGGAGGTGAGGGGTATATCAGAACGCTTCGCTACAACCAAAAACTTAGCGTTTTAACCACACTGAAATGATGAAAAAGACACTTATAAATACAGATTCAACAGGTCGGATAACGACCGTACTTGAGGTTTTTGACCCGCCTTCTGGTGCTTATGAAGGAATGTATGATGCGACTCAAACGCTGCCTATCGGAGCCACTCATTTTAGAGATGGCGAGTTCCTAACGCAGCCTCCTGCACCTTCCCGCGATCACGTATGGGATGAGCCATCATTCGCTTGGGTGGTGAATCTCGATCTAGCATGGGCCAACATTCGACAGAAGCGCCAGCAACTCCTGACCGCTTCAGACTGGACGCAATACGCGGATGTTGTCTTAGCCAACAAGGAAGAGTGGGCAACGTATCGCCAAGCACTCCGCGATGTAACGAGCCAGCCTGATCCACTGAATATTGTTTGGCCTATCTCTCCATAGCAAGCACGCCCACCATTGGTTGATCGTCTTATGCTTCCGCTATGCACGCTCAACCTATACACCCTGATTATCTTCAAAACACTTGGCCCCTAGTCAAAGACTGGCTAGAGGCCGGCTTGCTGCATGGCGCGGGTGAGTACAACGTCGATCAACTGAAGATGATGATTCAGCGCGGTGATAACACGCTGTTCGTGATGATGGACGATGAAACCCCAGTAGGCGCTTGCACTGTAGCGATTGAAAACTTCCCCAATGCGCGGATTGCTTTCGTTACGTCGATTGGCGGCAAGGGCTTGAGCGATGAAGGCTTGCTTGAATCGTTCTCTGAGTGGTGCCGGAACATGGGTTGCACTTCTATTCGTGGCGCAGTCCGTCCTGCGGTAGCTGCGCTGGTAAAGATTTTTGGATTTGAACAACGATACATTATCGTGGAGCACTCATTATGATCGGTCATTACTCTCAATTAGCCCACCAGGGTATTTCTGATCCTTCACGGTCAATGGCAAACGGCGGCGGCTCTGGTGGCGGCAGTTCTCCCGCAGCTAACCCAGATACACGATACGCCAACCTAGACGCGCTGTACGGCACGCAGAACCAAGCCTCTCAGTTCATGCTGAACAATGCGCTGCCTTACGTTCCTGAGCTAACGCAGAACTCGCTTGAGATGAACCGGCAAGCCCAGGATGGAACGCTATCCAACCAGATGCGCGAACAGGCCGGCAACGAATCTCAGGCTACCTTCGGCGCTGCGCTTGGGGCGAATGACCGAAACATGCAGCGCTACGGCATGGGCATGAACGCTAACCGGATTATGACGGAGAATAACCGCAACGCTATTCTTGGTGCTGCGACTAAGACTGGTGCCATGAACCGCGCCGCATCGTCTGCCGAGGATATGAAGTGGAACCGCAATGCGGGTGTATTTGGTCAGGTCATGGGTATGAACAATGGCGCTATGCAGAGTATGTCTTCTGCGGGTGCAGGTATGGGTAGTGTCGCCAACGCGCAATCAGCTAACGACCAGAAGAATGCTGCCGGTTATGGTCAGGCGGGGGCTGCTTTCGGCTCTGCGCTGACTAAGGCGGATGGTGGGTATATCGAAGGCGAGAAACCGGTTCGTATGGCTCAAGGTGGCGATGCTTGGGCAGCATACAAAGCAGCTAACCCGGTTCAGCCGATGACATCTTCAGGCAGTTCAGGTAGCCGAGGCCGTACTAATCCATACATGGCGATGCTAGGTGGTGCGGCCCCTTCGCTGCTTGGTGCTGGGTTGAAGGATGTGCTTAAGGGCAGCAATAGTGGGATTTTGAAGGGCGCTAAGGATATTTATGGCTACGGAAAGAGCGCGGTTGAAAGTTTCCAGGCGGCACAGAAGGCGCAAGAGTATGCCGAGGCTGCTGATGTTATAAATAAAGCGCAAGATGTTGCCGAGACTGCTTCGGCGGCGAATGATGCTGCGAATGCTTATTCTACGGTTGAGTCCGCAAGCAACTCTGTCGATGCAATGAATACCGGCTTCGAGGCGGCTAATACAGCCAGCGATGCAGCAAGCGCAGCACAGGCGGCAAGTTCAGCGAGTGATGCAGCAAGCGCAGCTAGTGCTGCAAGCGCGGCAAGCGATGCGTCTAACTCTGTTGAGGCAATGAATATGGTGTTCGCCAACGGTGGCTACATCAAAAAGCGCGGCCTGAAACTAGCTCTAGGCGGCATGGCCCAATCCTCAGTAGCAAACTCGAACAAGATTGATAACACTATGGGCCTTTCGCAGATGGACGCGTCTGATAGCCTGAGCGTTGCAAAGATGGACGCCTCAAACGCGATGCAGGTTGGCAAGATGGGTACGTCTTCGACTGGCATGAAGACTGAGACTCACGCCAAGCCGGTCTATAACATTGATAACCAATACCACGGAAAGACAGATGGTATGGGCGAGTCCAGTGATGGTGATCCTGATGGCTTTGGTGAGAATGGTGGAGATAATCGGCACATCGCCGGTAAAGCTACGATGCAGGCTATCGGCTCTTGGCTGCTTCCGACAGGCGGTAGTGCAATTGGCGGCGCATTAGCTGAAGTTCTTCACCCTGTAGGCGAGGCTGTATCGCGTACTGTGATTAACGCTGGTGACAAAATGGGCGGTGCCAGTGGTGCGCTGATGCTTGATCCAATCGGAACTACTGCATCTGGAAAATATTCAAACGAAGAGTTAGCCAAAGGTCACTTGGGTGTCGCGCTAGGCGGTGCCACAGGAGCGCCATTTCTTAGCAAGTTCTTGGCAGACGGTGGCCGCGTAGACCATACAGACGGCGGCAAGGTTCAAGGGCCGGGTACTGAGACTTCGGACGATATTCCTGCTTGGTTGTCTGATGGTGAGTATGTGCTGAATGCCGAAGCGGTTAAGTTGGTTGGTAAGAAGAAACTCGACAAGATCAACAAGGCTGGACTCGAAGAGCGAGGCGAAGGCAAGAAGCACAACGCTAGGGAAGAGCGCGGAGAGCCTGGCCTTAGCCTGGCATGCGGCGGGGCTGCAAAACACGGCGTCAAGCTGGCAGGTGGCGGCTTCCTCGGCGGCAACCTTGGCATCGCGATGGGGGCTGGCGTTGATCAGTACAACCGTCAGCAGTTGATCGATCAGCGCGATCAAGAGATCGCCATGCATAAGGAGCAGGCTGCACGCCAGAACGAGCAGTTCAACTGGCAGCGTCAGCAGCATGAGACATCTCTAGCCAAGCAAGCGCGTCTCGACCAGGCTAACGCTAATGCAGTCGGCGCGATAGGCAATATCTCGGCGATGTCGGCTTTGCCAGATCAACTGCGCACCCGAGTTTCTAGTGGAGAGATTACGCAGGATGAAGCAAACGGCGCTCTTCGCGCATATGGGTCTGCTGGATATTCTCCGGATGGCCTGGCACGCAAGGCGGGTCTTGAGATGGCAAGCGTTGATCTTGGCAAAGGCATGGAATTGCAGAAGCAACTCCAGGCGCAGGGCAAAGCAGTCAGGCTTGAGAAGGCCGGTGCGCTGATGGGATCTGGCAATTACGCTGGCCTGGCCGACGTAATGAGCAACAACGACTTCAACCCGGATGGGCGCGGCTACAAGTTCTCTGGCATTACGCAGGACAAGTCCGGAAACAAGCTAGTGAATTTCGCATCGACTGGAACAGATGGCAAATCTCAGACGCATTCTGTTGATGAACGCCTTCTACCCGGTATGGTTGAGGCAACGCTTGACGGCACCAAGGGTATCGAATACACCAAGGAAGTCGGGCGCATCAAGCATCAGGATCGCCAGGACAACCGCGCTGATCAGCAAGCTGCTATCTCGGGTGGTAATCTCAACATTGCCCAGCAGAAGTGGAATGATGAGAAAGCTAACCTGACCACTGAACGCCAGATCAAAGCAAAGGTTCTGCAGCTCAAGACTGACCTGTCTGACACCAAGGACGAGTCAGCGCGTGCGGTGATCAAGCAGAAGATTGAAGACCTAGCCGGGTCGTCAAAGACCGACTACCGCTATCACTCGCAGCAAGGTGAGGATGAAAACGGGCGCAAGGTTACAAAGGTTCTGGATCGCAGCACAGGGATTGTGTACGACAACGGGGTGGCGCAGCCTGCTGCAAAGCCAAGTGGGAATAGGCCACCTCTAACCTCGTTCCAGAAGTAGCAACCACGCCCACAATTCAAGCGTAACCAGATAATCCTCGGCAACTCACCGGGGATTATTTTCTATGGCTTTCGACATTGATGGCGCACTAAAGGCTGGTTACTCAAAGCAAGAAATTGCAGATCACCTTGGCTCGGAAAACAAGTTTGACGTGGCCGGCGCACGAAGCGCGGGTTACTCAGATGATGAGATCATCGGCAACTTCTCGGCCCCGGTAAGCAAGCCAACCTTCACTGACAAAGTAGCCAAGGCCGTAGGCTGGAAGTCTGGCATTTCTGCTAAGGATCCCGAAGGGGTGACAGAGGATACGTTCTCTGCCGGGGTTCCTGGCAGCTCGGTTGATCCTACTGAACGCGAGCTTCCTGTTCGCGAAGCCGTGCCAGATATGTCGCCAACCAGCTTGGGCCAGGACATTTACTCCGGCGTTTTGAAGATCGCACCTACCGCAATCAAAGGCGTTGCCGACATTGGCAGGATGGTTACTGGTGACACCATCGGAACCGACTTGTCGCGCAAGATGGAAGCCGACATCAAAACGATTGATAGCCAGTATTCGTCAGATCGCGCCAAGGTACAGCAGCGCAACTTCAGCGCCGACATGGCTGATCCTAACGTCAGCCCAGGCGAGATGATGATGCGCAACAAGGGCGCTCTGTCGGATCAGTTGCTGCCCACCATCGGTAGCATGGCGCTTCCGGTTGGCGCTGGGGCGGTGGCCGGTAAGATTGCTGCAACGGGCAAGGCTATTGCTGGCATGGACGCGGCTGCGATTGCAGCCCGAGTAGCAAGCGCACAGGAATCGGCTGGCATTGGCGCTGTTGCGGCGCAGAACTCAGCAGATACATTCGCCGAGCTTCTGGGCAAGGGCGCTTCGATGCAAGACGCCTACACTGGCGCAGCCATCACTGTCCCGTTCTCGGTCATTGCCGGCAAGCTAACTGGCGGCGGTGCAGAGACTGCACTTACCCGCGCACTGACCGGAACCGGAGCGCTCAAGACTGGCGTCAAGGAACTCGTTAAAGGCGCGGCCAAAGAAGGTGCTCAAGAGACGGGCGAAGAACTAGGCCAGATCGCAGGAGAGGCCGTGGGCCTTGGCGAAGCACCATCGTTGAATACAGTCGGCAAGCGCCTGGCTATCGCTGGCACGCTGGGTGCTGTAATGGGAGGTGGCGTCAATGCCGCAACGCAGTTGCCTGGCGCTATCGCACCCCGCCAACCCAAGACCCCCGAACAGATCCTGACCGACTACATCTCCGGCGCGGATGAGTCGCTTGATCCGATGGGCGCTGCACCTGTTGATCAGGGCGGTCTGTTGAGCGAGATCACTCAGCTTGAATCGACCGGAGGTATTGGCAATGCTCCCACGCTGGATGCGGCAGGCAATCAAGGACAACGTGATGTCGGAACCGGAAGCACAGGAGATTCACAGCCTCTGCCTGGCATCGGATCAGGACGAGGTGGAGATGCCACCACACCTATATCAAACACTGGAGAGATTGCACCTTTGGGAGTTGCCGGTGCGGTCGATGGTGCAGTAGCGCCACCACTAACCTACGGTCAGCAGCCAACCACTACGGTGCCAATAGATCAGCAATTCACTGCGCTGACTATCCCGCCTGAAGTTAAGCAGCGTGTTGCCAAGAAGACTGCCGCTGAACTCAAGGTGATGGCTAAGTCAAATCCTGATCCGGTCATTCAGGAAGCTGTTAAGGTTGAGCAGCAGAGCAGGGCGCAGCCTGTTGCGGTCAACGCCGAAACCAAGCCAAAATCCACCGCGCAACAATCAATCGTCAAGCGCGACCTATCCGGACTGGCTGCGCGTGATGATCTGGTTGGCGCAATCATGCGCGTTACCGGCAACAAAGGCATCGCTGCCGACATGGCGCAAACCATTACTGGCGACAAAGCTGGTTCAGGTAATCCAAAGTTGCGCGGCCTGTTCCTCAAAGGCGGCACGATGGACTTGGGCGACGTGGCTGAGTTGCTGCGCGTTCAGGAGAGCTTCAGCGTTCGTGATGGCGATCATCTATCTGAACTGATCCGCAACGCCGCTGCTGGTGATGTTGCAACCAGCATGGGGCGCACAGAATCTGATTCCGCTGCAGCCGAAGAAGCCAAGCGCAAGGATTATTATCTGAAGCGTGCTGCGGAATTGGGCTTGAAAGGCGTTGGCGGCAGGCGCAAACTTGAGCATGTTGTTGCCCAGGTCGATGCCAAAGAAGCTGAGATTGCGGCAAAAGAGAAAGAGATTGGCGAACTGGAGGCACGCGAAGAACGCGCTGCAATCCAAGCGTCGGTGATCGCAGAAGAGATTTATCAAGAAGGCGCAGAGCTAACCGAAGCCGACCTGATGGCATGGCTTGGTGATCGTATCGAATACTCACAGGATGAAATCAATGAAGCCAATACCCGAGCATCTGAAAGAGAAAGTCGCAGAACTGAAGCGAACGCTTATGACGATACCGAAGAGCAAGCGCAAGGCAGCGGTACAGAAGGGGCTGGAACTAGCACGCCTGAAAGCCGAGAAAGCGGAACTGCTGAAGAAGTCGACTGGTTAAGTCAGCTATTTGGACAGGCACCATCACCTGCTGAGACTGCCAACAATGAGGCAAAATTAGCGCAACAGGCACAGGACAAATCAGACCGAATTGATGCTGCCATTGCCATGCTTACAGGCGAGATTGATGCCAATAACGCCACTGCCGCTGAATTGGCTGCACGCAAGTACAAAACGAACCGCAAGCAGATAATGCTTCACGGCGACGGCCCTTCAAGCCAAGGATCGCTGTCTATTGGAGCAATCAACGAGAGCCGAAAGCGACGCGCCATTGAGGCCAGCCTTACCGCATCATCATCCATCAAGAAAGCAATTGAGTTAATTTCAGATAATCCTGATAGCGCATTTCAGCAAGTGCGTGATATGGAGGATTCCGTAACCAAGCAATTCAACGAAGGCTTCTTTGGCCTTAGCGCAAAGCTAGATGACCGTCTTGATATGGCGGTTGGAAGCCTGATTGAATCAGGATCGTATTCGGGAGCAGGTAGCGCAGGCCGCAAACTACGCATGGCAATGCGTGCATATTTTGCCGATGATGTTACGATCAACGCCGAACCAGCACCTAATTTAGAACTAAACGGCGAAACAAACGCCGAAGCTGCCGCCAACGCGGCACGCAAGATTGATCCTAATGCGCTGACGAAAGAAGAGATCAACGCGCAATCTGCTGGCTTTGGATTGCAGCAACAGGATGGCGCACCTAAGCCGGGGCCAGTGCAGGATGGGTTGCGGTTTAGCCGTGTAAGCGATGCGCCAAAAGGTGAAGAGCTTGTAGCCATCCATAACCTGTCTGCTGAGAACGTCTTGCACGCTGCATCAATCGGTGGCATTCCTGTTCCGTCTATCGGCATAACAAAGTCAGCATCGCCATTCACAGGGTTTGGTGAAATCACGCTGATCGCAAGCAACGACATGATCGACCCTGATCGTAGCGTTCCTGTGTTTGACCGTGACGCTTACACTGCACGTTTCCCAGCGCTCAATTACAAAAAGGTCACAGCGAAGAAGGCCGACGATTTCTACGAGCGAATGAATGTGTCCCGCGATCTTGGCGATGATGGCTCGTCGTTTATGTCGCAGCTATGGGATGCGGTCAAGAACGACCGTATTCAATCACCGGATAAGCTGTCGCGTCTTTTCCAGACCTACACTGCACCACGAATGCTCTACGCCAAAGAAGTGCTTGGCAAGGAGTTTAAGGTTCCAATGCGCCCGATTGAGCGCAGGACTTTCTTCGGACATGAGAAATCATGGCGTGACTTCGTTAAGAACAACGCCGAACTGAAACGCACCGATGAGGATGCGTACAACAAGGCCGCGTCAAAAGCCATCCGCGTTGCAGCTGATGAATATCTTGAGCGCCAAGGCAAATCAGAACTTAAGTCGATCTACATGGAAGAGATTGATCGCTATGCAGGCAATGGCGTCAATTGGAATTACCTTGATCGCGCCATTAAAGACGCCACCGACTTCGGCAAGAAGCGCATTGACGCGCCTGCTCTCGTTGCGAATGTTGATAAGGTGGTCAAGCAAAATGATCCAGCCTATCTGAAGTGGATTAGCGCACAGATGGATGGATTATTTGCAGAACCGACTATCACCCTGCGGGGACGTGAGGTCGAGGCGACACTGGACAATATCGTTGATGCGATGACTATTGGCGCAACGCAAGGCGCTGAAAAGACAATGACGTTCGGTGTTGGCAAAACGTCAGCCATGCTTGGTAAGCGGTTCAAGTCGATTGACGAAATCAAATCCCATCGCGGCCAAGTGGTTTCTTCAAACCGTGAAAATGAGATGAAGAAAGATAGCGAGAAATTGCTTGAAGAGTACCGCATGAAAGCGGTTGAGCATTTCACGCATACCGATTGGCGCGGCAAGATTGATACGTTTGCTGGATTTGATAACTCAATGGAAGCCCTGGCGAAAGCTGGCAAAGGCGCATTGACCGACAGCAACATTCGCGCCGCTCTACGCTCTGTCGGATTTAAATCGGTTCCGCAAGATGTTGTCGAACTAGCTCGTCAAAGCATTACGGCTATCCGTGAAGCAGCAACAGATTACTTTGAAGCCAAGCCGCAACGCGCTGTTAAGTTGCGCGAGTTCAAAGGTGCTGTTGTTCCAAAAGGAACTGACCCTGAAGTTATTGCTGCGCTAGAGAATAGCGGTTTGACGATTGTTCAGTACAACAGCAAGAGCGAAGGCGACAGGGCTGCAAAGGTTGAGAAACTTGCGAAGTCGCTTAACCGAGTCAATAAGAACGTACTGTTCTCAAACTCAACCAAAGACTCTGGAAAATCCACCACTACAGAATCCCGGCAGTCGCTCGTTACAACCTTCGGCGAGCGAACGGTAAGCCAGCTAGAGAAAGGCGTACTGGAGATCACGCAGGCGCAGTCGGAGGCTGTTGAACAGGCGTCTGAGGAGCTGTCTAAGGTGACTGGTCAGGATGCTGCTGAGATTCGCAATAGCATTTTGTCTAGCATCAATGGAGAAATGGATACGGTAGACGCCAAGTTCTCCAAAGATGGGAAGCTGCAAGGTTTCTACGTTCCTGCTCTCGGCAAGTCGTTCCTGATAGCTGATAACGTATCCGCTAAGGACATGCCAGCAGTTGCACTGCATGAGCTAGGCATTCACCTTGCGTCTGATACCAAGGACACCAAAGCCAAAGCGCAGATGGAGAAGCTACATAAACGCGCCCAGGTGATGATCAAGCTAGGACGTGGAAATCCATTCTTCGACAACGTGCGCAAACGTCTTGAGAAAGCGGGAGAGACTTCCGCAGAAGAAGCTGCGGCATATCTTGCCGAAGAGACGCAGAAGGGCAAAGCACCAAACAGCGTTAAGCAATGGCTGAAGGATTTGATCTCGACGGTGAAAGCATGGATGTACCGCAAGGGCATCATGTCTGCGAACTTGATGAACGAGAACGACATTCTTGCCGTGGCGTTTGCGAATGTGCGTAATGCTGGCAAGGCTGCTGGGCAGGGAAGTACGAAGTACAGCAAATCGACTTTGCCAAGCTCCATTGATGTGGACGGCCAACAAAGGCCGACAACTGATAGCGAAGGCCGCGCAATCCACTATACTGAAGAAGGAATAAAGAACTTCTGGAGATGGATTGATGGAACAAATGAGCAGCGACTGGGACGCCAGGCTAAAGACAGCAAAGACGGAGCAGGACATGCTGGATCTGCTGAACGAAATCCCTTTGTCGCAAAGCATACCTTTGACGGAGAAGGACGCCCTAGAGTTTTCTTCCACGGATCAGCATCCGATTTTACGAGCTTTGACTTTGACCACCCCAACCGAAAAGACCAAGGCTGGCTAGGTCGCGGCGCGTATGTAACAAGCGATACTGAAATAGCGGAAGGCTACTCCCGTTTAAAGAGTGGGCCTGTTGGCGAGAATGTGATGCCGCTTTATGTGGCGATTCACAATCCGATCATGGCTGATGCCAAGACGAAGCAGATGTTCCGCACTCGTCCAAAGGAAGTAATCGACAAATGGACTGACGAGATGATTTCCCGTGGGTGGGATAGCGTCATCATGCCGTTTAGCGATGGCCATGTTGAGGTTGTTGTATTTAATAAGACGGCAATTAAATCATCATCCGGTAACAGCGGCGCATTCAGCGCGACCAATCCTGATATTCGGTACTCCCGCACTCCGGTTTCGCAACCAACGCCACTTCCAGAAGAAACCAAAGCACGCAAAGCACAGCGCCTGCACCAAGACAAACTGAACCGCTTCACCGTCATCAAGGAGTTCCTCGCTGATCAAGGCGTTGTTCTGTCTGAGCAGGCCGATGTGTATAAGGCTGAAGAGCGGATGCACTCTCGCTTTGCCAACAAGGTCGAGGACTTCCGCGAGAAACTTGTCGAGCCACTGATCAAGAAGATCCAGAAGGCCGGCTTCACGATGGAAGATGTGTCGCTATTCCTGCATGCGCAGCATGCCAAGGAACGCAACGAGCAAGTTGCTAGGGTCAATCAGGACAAGCCTGACGGCGGCTCTGGCATGCTCACTGCTGACGCTGCAAACGTCATTGCGGCTACACCGTCTGAGCTGAAAGCCCTCGCCAATGAGTTCCGCCAGATCACCGAGATGACCAAGCAAACGCTGCTTTCTTCTGGCGTTGTGGCGCAGGACATGGTCGATGCATGGGAGTCGGCTTACAGCAACTACGTGCCGCTCAAGGGTGGCCCGAATGAGAAAGCATCCAAAGCTGGTACGGGCAAAGGTCTGGCGGTCAATGCCAAGATGAAACGCGCTCTCGGTCACGGGCAGCGCGAAGGTGGCGAATGGATTGCTGAGAACATCTTGGCAGACTATGAGCGTGCCGTGATGTTGGCAGAGAAGAACCGTGTCGGCCATCACCTAATCAAGATGGCGCTTGAAGTTGGCCGTGATGATCTGATCACTATCGGCAAGCCTGAGAAGCGTGCGATTCTGAAAGACTCGGTGGCTTATGAGGTTCGTTACCACGGATCTGTGGTGAATGTGTTCAACACACTGGAAGCAGCTAAAGCATTCAAGGATGGCGAGTTGCGCAGCAGCAAGACGCGCTCCCCGAATGATTTCACCATCACCAAATCAAGCGACCCTTCAGTCATCTACTCAGCTTCGCCAATGCTGCAGGACAACGAGGTGAATGTCTATGTGAATGGTCATGCTGTTCGTCTGCAGATCAACGATGAGCTACTGGCCAGGGCGTACAAGAACATGGGGCAGGAGGCGATGGGTACGATCCTCACTGCTGGCCGCATGCTCAACGGCTACCTGTCCAAGATTTACACGGGATACAACCCTGAGTTCATCCTGACCAACATCGTCCGAGACTTCACCACTGGCCTTGCCAATATCACCGGGGAAGAGGGCGCGATGTTCGCCGGTAAGGCAATGACGAACTACGCACGCTCGTTTGGTACGCTGCTTCGCTATGCGCACAACGGCACCGAAACCAAGTGGATCAAGATGTACCGCGAGGATGGTGGCAACACCGGGGCAGCGTACCTGTCAGACATGGAGCGCCTTGGCAAAGAGATCAAGACCGAGTACGACGCCGCCAAGGGTTTTACTCAGAACCTGAAAGATGGCAACAAGGTAGGCATGTGGAACGCTGCGATGCGCAACCTGTTCAATCTGACGCTGCACCATGTCGATAAGATCAACCAGGCGGGTGAGAACGCAATGCGCTTGGCCATTTACCAGACGGCTATCGAGTCTGGGCAGACCAGGGCAGCCGCAGCAAGCCTGGCCAAGAACAGCACGGTCAACTTCAATCGTCGCGGCGAACTAGGCCAGCAGGCTAACGCGCTGTTCTTGTTCTTCAACGCTGGCGTACAAGGCACTGCATCACTTGCTCACGCACACGTTAAGGGCAAACATCGCGAGCAAGCGTGGGCAGTTTCCAGCGGCATCATTGCTCTCGGCTACATGATTGCATCGGCTCTTGGCGATGATGACGAGTATGACAAGCTGTCTGATTATGAGAAGTCGCGCAACATGATGATCAAGTCTGGTGACGGCTGGACGAAGATACCTATCCCTTACGGCTACGGTTTCTTCTGGAACCTTGGCCGCACGATGGCTGACGCGGTGCGCAAGGATGACTTCGGCAAGATGCCTTGGCACGTAGCAAGTAGTTTTGTCGGTGAATTTACGCCATTCGGTGGTGTAGTGGCTGGCGACAAGCCTGATGCGAGGCAGTTGAACTACGCGCTGCCGACTGTGTTCCAGATCATAGGAGCGCCGATTGTCAATCGCACTGGCATGGGCAGTCCGATCTTCCCTGAGTCAAGCTATGATCCAAGCAAGCCCGACTACCTGAAGATGTGGCGCAATACCAAAGGCTCGATTGCTGATGAGCTTGCTCAAGTATTGAAGCCAGTTGCAGAAGTGTCGCCAGAAGTCCTTAAGTATTACGGCAGAACATTCACGGGTGGCGCTGGCGCGTTTGTCGGATCGACCTTTGATGCAGGCAAGCTGACGTATGAAGGCGCTGATCTTGAGGTTAAAGAGATGCCATTCGTGCGCAAGTTCTACAAAGAGGTTTCTGTATCCGACGCCCGTGGCGCTTACTACTCTGCAAAGAACGAAGCCAAAGAAGCTGAGAACGAACTGAACCGAGCGCGCAAGGCTGGCGACTTCAAGACCGTGGCGGAACTTCGCACAAACAACCAAGAGTTGCTGGCACTGGATCGCTACGCTGACTCGTTACAGAAGCGGATCAACGCAGCGCGAGATAGACAGGATGCAATCAAGCAAAGCGAGACGCTGACGGTTGCCGAGAAACGCCTGATGCTGAAGAGCATGGAGCGCGACGAGGAGAAGCTGTACGATCAGTTCCTTGAGCGGTTCAAGTTGCGGATGGAGGATCGCCGCAAGCGGTTGAAGCCTGCAGCTTAACAGTCGTACTTGTTGCTGCAGCTTTCGCTGCCATCGTAACCTAAACCAGATGAAACATACCCGAAGTTGCTGACCACTAGGAAGGCAACGAGTAGGGTGATGATCCAGAATGTTGGAGTGATGAATCGCTCGGGCGCTTTCAGCTTAAAGAACGCGGCATAGCAAACTGCGCCAGAGACGATTGCGCCTATGGTTAGAGGGTAAGCGGTGACGGCCATGATGATCGTAAAGATCGCCCACAGCCACTGTTCTCCTTTGAGCATCCACCGAGTATATCCGCATAAAACGCTATGGACTCATAGGATATTCATAGTACTTTGATGTGTGGCAACAGGTGTTCTGAGGTGGCAACGTATAACTAAATTTCTTGCCAGTTGGCGCGAGTTGGCTTACGATGCGCCTCCACCTGAAATTTGGGAGCAGAGGGTCGTGAGTTCGAATCCCACCGCCCCGACCACCTTTCAGCCAGTTAGCAAAAGCACACATAGCTGATTCATAGTAAAAACCTTGAAACTCGCACTCACCAAGGCAGTTGTTGATGCGCTGCCGAACCCAGAAAAGGGTCAGGTCTTTTACTACGACACCAAGCTCCAGGGCTTCGGTGTTTATTGCATGAAGACTTGCAAGACTTACTTTGCCGAGGCCAAGGTGAGCAACAAGACCGTCAGGACAAACATTGGCCGGCACGGCACATTCTACCCAGACAGAGCCAGGGATGAAGCTAGAGAGCTTCTGGTGCTGATGTCCAAAGGGGAGAACCCAAACACCAAGCAGAAGAGTAGCCGCACGTTACGCACGGCTGTCCTTGACTATCTGGATGAGCGTTCATCCGACCAAGGCAAGAAGATCAAGCAGAAGACCAAGGACGGCTACCTGTGGCTGATCGATGTTCCGCTCAAGTCGTGGAACGATACGGCTATCTCGACCATCGACACCGCGCTGGTGCGAAAAATCCACAAGAAAATCACGGAAGACAGCGGCCCGGTGTGCGCGAACAATGCCTTGCGCCTGGCCAGGGCGACATTCAATTTCTTCGATGTCGCGCCAAACCCGGTTGATGAGCTATCAAAGAAGCGGCTCTGGAACCCAGAGAAGCGCCGGTCACGCTACATCGAATCAGAGGATGTGGCGACATGGATCAAGAACGCCGAGTCGCTGGGCATGGTGATGCGCGGCGCGGTTCTGGTGATGCTATTCACTGGCATGCGCAAGATGGAAGTCCTGACGCTGAAGAAGAGCCAGATCAGGAACGGATCTATCTACCTTGACGACACCAAGAATAGTGACGATCACATGGTGCCGATGGGTCCGTATCTGCTGGAGCGTATTGAGGTGCTGAAAAAGCTTGAGGGGATTTATCTGTTCCCGTCTAGGGAGTCAGAGTCAGGTCACATTGAAGACCCGAGGAAGGCCATAGCATCGCTTGGTAAGAAGGTTTCACCGCACGACCTGCGTCGTACATTCGTGACCCATCTTAATGGGCTAGAGCCTGCACCAAGCGCCTATACAATCAAGCGCCTGATGAACCACCGACAGACAACCGATGTTACTGCCGGGTACATACAACTGGAAGAAAAGAAACTGCGGGAGGTCATCACGCAGCTTGAGTGTTCGATGGTTGGAAAGACTTGAACCACTCGACAACATCGGCCTTGCGGTAGTAGATCAGCTTCCCATCTTTGACGAACTGAGGGCCGCGTCCTTGTGACCGCCAATTAACCAGTGTGTTGGTTGAAAGCTCTGCCACTGCCGCGATGGTTTCCGGCGAGTGCCATGAATCATCGTTGCTTGACCAGAACATCTTGGTGCGTTCAATCGGGTTTTCACTTTTCATTTGTATCATCCATAAAGAAAAGGCCGCTTAATAGCGGCCTGGATCTGGTGTGTTATGTGGCATCTAAAGTCTTATCGTATTTTTAGTTGCGTAATACCTAAGAACTTCAGGCGGGATTTCCTTTTCGTATTTTGGTTTCCGCTTCGACCAATCAAGCGGGTTGTCAGATACGTTGTATGCCGGCATGAACTTCTGTATGTAGAATTTCTCCACGCGATTCAGTTCGGCTACGGGTACGAAAATAAAACTGTAGCTGTCGAACTCAATCTTGCAGCCGGAGAAGTGGTCTGACACACGCTTATGAATATTCACCGACTGACCGACATAAACAATCTCCTTTTGACTGATCAGAAAATAGATCCCTGAATGGCCGCGAGATGGTAGGGATCTGATAACAAGTTCATCAATCTCATACCCGGTGTAGTCCTCAACGACTGGAGGTGGCGGCGCATTTAACTTGGCCAAGATGTGATCGTGATACTCCTGCGCCAGGGCTGTATCTCTTGTGCCAGTAGAGTGCCGTATTCGTTTGCCACCTTTGACGGCGATATCAACGTAATACACGCCTGATTTCACTTGGTATAGGCTCATAACTCAGCCGCCTGGTCGATGTTTAACGTCGCCATCCAGTCCTCCTTTCTTGCTGCAATCACACGGCCCTGCCGGGTACGCTGGCTCGTTGTGCACTGCACAATCTGAGTCGTGTTCGCAGCATGATTTGCGTCCAAAAATTCTGTCGAAGTTCTTGTTGAACGCTTCAGCGTCCGTGGGGCGTTGCTTGCTGCCCTTGCTCATCGCATCTCCCTCCAAGCCTCAAGCGCCAGCCGATGCTCTTCCTCATGCCCGAGGAACGGCGCACAGTGCCCGTCTAGTGCGCGGCCTAGTTGATCGCACAAAGCACGCGTCCGTCCTAATTCAATGACGTAGCCGCATAGTCTTTCTTGCTGGCTTAGAAGTTCGGAATTCTTGGCATCAATCTCGGCTTCCTGAACATAAACAAATCCGCTAGGCTTTTGATTCTTTGCCAATTCCTCTAGCTGTGCGTCAGTCATTTCGTCTGGACAGTATTCCAACATCACTCGGTCAAGATTTGCTTGGAGCCGCTTGTTATCCACCATGTATTCATCGCATCGCGTGTTGAGTTCATGGTGTGCGGCGCTGATACATTCAATCTCCTTCACTTGGGCTTCGATCACTTCAGCAGCCTCGTCCAACATTGACCAATTGCCTTCGTGGATTTCATCACCTGATCGCAGTCGTTTGATTAGTGTCATTTCAATCCTTTGTATTTATAAGATAAAAGTTATTACCTTAAGTTTTCCTAGCTACCAAACTGCTTGTTACCCTTCATCCAGGCGAATCTGGAATATGGCTTAGTGGTAATCAAGATGAATCGACCTTTGCGTTTCTCCATTGTCCGTTGGTAATTGTGCGACCGGATAAACATGGAATACGCGAATCGCCATCCGGTCATTTTTTCTTACACTCAGCCATAAATATATTGTCTTTGATGGTTACCACCGTCGTATTTTCAGCACAACCATTTATCCAATTTCGCATGATTACCTTTGCGTCGTTTTCGGTATTGCACCCTGTCAAAAGTGTGCTAATCACGATACAAACTAGTAGAGTTTTCATTACTTCACCTTTGCCAGTGCTTTACGTAGATCGTTGGTGTAATTCCCAGTATGCTGCTGATTTTTCCATAGTGGAGAGTCCCATCTATCAACGACTGCTTGCGCGGCTACCTTAAGAGCATCACGCTCTGCGGTTAGGGTCTTGATCTCCACTGCGTTAATGCGATTGACTTCAACTGCTAGGCGCTCAAATGAATCCAGTGAAATTCCAAAAGACATTGATGTTTCAAACGCTGAAGCTGATAAGTTTTTAATGTCGTAAAGTTCCATTTTCATTCGCTCCTTGATTGTTGAAAGCGCAGTACCAGTGCCACTCGTTCTAGCTGACATAGGTCACACCATTGATGATCATCATCAGCCTGAGCATTCCAGTTCTTTGCCGTCAAAGCAATTAACTCGTCTGCTAATTCCAGTTCTTGTTGCGTTAATTCAATCATTTCATGCTCCTTGCTGCTGCCATTGGTGGTTGTGGGTCTGGGTCATACGCAGTAATGTCAGGCTGTAGCCCTAGCCCAAGAAAGTGTTTCAATGAGTCGGCTTCATATTCAGCACGGCCTTTGATGGAATCTGAATACACTTGGTACCAATCCCAAGGCATTTCATCACCAGACTTTGCTAGAAATACAGACCAAGTTACTTTGCCGTTGCTTTCTTCCATCTTGGATAACTTGACAGACATGCCTTCCGGTATCGGTGCAGGGTGTTCAAACAAAGGCTGGTCAAGCTCCAAACCATTTTCATAAGACAGGTTATGGATATTCGCGTAGGTAGTTGGCTCGTTATGCTCCCGCAGCTTTGCAATGACTGCTTGCTCAATGGCTCTGGCAAAATGCACAGCTACACTTGCCTCGTGTTCTTCAAGATCATCATGTCTTACCGGATAACCGATCAACAAAATCTCTGCGCGGCTAAGAATCTGGTTCATGGTTTTGTAACTCCTTTCGGTGCTCTCGGTGCGTTGTAATTTGAAACGATGTGATTTGCTTTCTCTTCAGTCAAGCCATACGCAATTTGATCGCCTTCAAATTCGACGTACCAACCATCGTTATCTTCACCAGCAGTAAAGGGGCTTCCCGGTGCGCTCGGTGCAGGATTAGTGAATACTGGGATAACGTGCCCTGTGCTAGTGTCCTTATCCCAACTGAATGCTTCGTCAGATAGGTCACTTCCTTCAGTATCACCACACATCATCCAAGCTATCGGAGGCTTCTGCTCCCGCAGCTTTGCCTCATACGCTGCGATGACTGCTCTGGCGAAAGCCTTAATGTAGGCAGGAGCATGGTGCGAGTCCGGTCTGCCGGGAAGATACAAATCATCCAGTTCATCTTCAGTCAGCATTTTGTTTCTCCTTCCGGCAAGCGATAAAGTTTTTCCTGCCAGTAATACGTAGTTGGAATACTTGGGTCTTGCGGCTCTGTGCTGAAGCAAACATCTTGTCCTTGGTAACAATAAGCGTAGCCAAATTGCTCAAGCTCATTCAGTAGAGCGAGATAGCCAGATTTAAAATCCAAATAAGCAACTTCCTGTTCTTCTGGTGCGTAGCCTCCTGAATACATCTCGTAAGCCTCACGAATACGTTGTTCAGTGGTCACGATTGCTCCTTTAAGTTTCTGATTGATGCGTCGTACCATTCAATAACATCTCTGGTTTTGCCTTGTGGTAACTTAGCGCCAAGACCGAATATATAAAACGCAGTAGGCTTAAGGTCTATCGCCTTATCGTAAGCCTCAGCTTTCCCTCTGATATACCCAAGACGGAGATATTTGCTGAACTCTTGCTCCATAGTGTCAGTAGGTATTTGAATACGCGCATTACGCAGTGCCTCGTTCTGCGCTGCTTTGTAGAAGGCTACGATTGCACTGCCAGTTAGCTCATAAATTTCATACGGCCTGTTTTTAGTGGCTCTAATGGAGTCTTGATTGCAGCGTCTAGCCAAGCTAATAATCTTTTCTCGTTCAGTCATTTCATTGCCTCCTGTTCCAATACCTGCTGAAGCACAGCAAGGCTATTCATGTAGGCTTTCACCTCTTTAGTATTGAATTGCTTTGTAGCGACAACTGAAGCTGCTTGGATGAAACGCAGATCACGAACGGCGTCCGCTGCTAATCGGTATTGTTCCGGGGTCATTTCAATAGCTCCGGTTTCTTGAATAGCGGTGTCTGTACGCTGTAAGGGGATTCAAAATTTATTCTTTTTCTGCTAAATGGGGTTGCTAGAAAAATTCCTTCCTCAACATAACTAACAGGCTCACCCAACTTCTCATCAAGCCACTCCTGCAATATCTGCTTTGAGTCTGTTTGGGTGGATAGTGCATGTTTTGCAACCCAGCGTGGAGAGAAGCCCGACCCACATTCATCAAGCCCACCGGATGTGTTTATATCAAAAAGCGCACCACGAAGTTTCTCGATGACCGCAGCCTGTGCAGCGATCTTTTTCATTTGTGTAACTACAAGGCTTACGGATTCCCTTTCTTCAAGCTCTTTAATGCGTGCAGCCTGCTTTACCACCTGATTGCCAAGGGTTTCCAGTCGTTCGATTAGCTCAAGGACTGCTGACGGGTTTGCTACCTTTAAGAACTCGGCATGCGCAGTCATCCTGCCGAATACGTCACTTGATTCGTTAGGAGCTACCGCAAGCGCAGCCTGCTTCATTTTTTGAATGTCGATCACTCAGTCACCTCGTACTCAAGATCAAGGGATGGGACGCGAGTCCAGTCACTGTTCCAGTCACTGTTCAATGTTTTAATTTTCATCATGTCGTAGTGAATCAATTGACCATATTTTGAGACAAATGCGGATAGCTTTGCTTTCCTGTGTTCTGCTGGCTTGATTCTGTATTCAAAGCGAATCCAGTCCCACAGAGGTGACGGTTGATCTTCCCAGTTGATCTCTTTATCACTGCATCTCGTAGACTGAATCGTCTTACCATCAGCGAAGGCAACCATTACCTCTGCTTTGGCTTTTGCCGTTTCTTGTGGTGTCATTTCTTTTCTCCGACATGCGCCGTACACATAGCCAATAGAGGTGCTTTCCAGACTTTCCAAAACTCAAGCGCTTTAGAATCCATTTTTGAAATCTGATCGTCTGAAAACGCAGCCCATTCTGCGTGCAAGTATCGTTTGCAACCAAGGCGCATGAAACTGTCAGTAATTAGCGCAATGTATGTAAGTCCAATAGGAATTTGAATTGGAGTTTTGGTAATTTTTTCGCCATCAATTACGGCTCCGTACAGGTCTGCTCCGTACAGGTTGGCTCCGCGCAGGTCTGCTCCGCTCAGGTCTGCTCCGCGCAGTTTGGCTCCGCTCAGGTCTGCT
>ERZ1034363.404-NODE-404-length-30242-cov-6.651517_pt1 | contig 30242 bp, 31 predicted proteins | sample MGYA00520616_ERZ1034363 | MGnify/ENA primary metagenome ERZ1034363 (study PRJEB33736, sample SAMEA104284506) | Azolla filiculoides | biome: Urban; feature: Water surface; material: Ditch water | place: Netherlands | collected 2015-10-28 | depth 0-0.1 m ... | reverse complement strand
CATCGACTATCGGCGCGCAGCTAAGCGCAAGTGCTGACCGCTGCTGGCTAATCCGTTCTAGTAGACGTCCACGTTGGACGGCGCGCTCAGTCAGTGCTGACATAGCTATCTTGAGCGGGTGGCCTGAGTGCTGCCCGATCGGTTTGTAGGGCTTGCAAGCTATCGGAAAAGATATCGGCACCCGCTCTGGCATGACGGCTTGCGCGCCAGATGGAGAATGCGGCCAGCAGTGCGAATAAAGCCGTAGCCCCGCCGAGAATTGCCAAGCGTTGTTCCCAGTAGGCAACGACGAGCCAGGCAAGGAGTGTGACAACGGCAACGCCAGAGAAAAATACGGCAACTGCGGTAAATGCAAATAGGGCAACCAGATGGTCACGTGCATCGGCGAGCTCAAGGCCTAGTAACTCGAGGCGGGTTTGAACCACCCCGAGTATCTGGCGAAGCTGATCGCGTGCTGCGTCGAGCAGTTTCATGAATAGAAGCGAAGTCGATTAACGACGGCCAATCAGCACGCCGAGTGCCAGACCCAGTGCCGCTGCAATGCCTACGGCCTTCCATGGTTCGGTCTGTACAAAGTCATCAGCAGCGTGTGCTGCTGCTTTAGCCTTCTCTGTCGCGTACGCCTGGGCATCGGCGAGCGATACCTTGGCGTCTTGTAGACGCTTCTCCAAACGACCACGTAATTCGGTCACTTTTTCGCCAGCCTGACCAGCGGTAGCGCGCAACAACTCTTCAGTATCCGCAACGACCAGTTTCAGGTCGGCAACGAGTTTTTCTTTGGAGGCTGTGGTGTTCGACATGTGAATCCTTTCTAAATGTGTCTTCACGAATGCTTATGATGCATCCGCAAACTTAGCCTACGCTTAACGCGAGGCACTTGCAATTGTCGCTTTGTTAAAGCGTTAGATCGTAATCGATAACAAGCGGTGCGTGGTCCGAGAACTTCTGCTCTTTATAAACGGAAGCAGTACGGGCTGTGGCTGCAATGCCCGGTGTCGCGATCTGGTAATCAATACGCCAACCCACGTTGTTGGCATAAGCCTGGCCGCGATTGCTCCACCATGTGTAGCATTCACTGGTGGATTCCGGATGCACTGCGCGGTAGACATCGACCCAGCCGAGTTCATCGAGTAGCTGCGTCATCCAGGCGCGCTCTTCTGGTAGAAAACCGGAGTTTTTCTGGTTGGATTTCCAGTTCTTAAGGTCTTGTTCTTTATGGGCAATATTCCAGTCGCCACAGACAATCACTTCGCGCCCGGAATCTTTAAGCGATTTCATGCGCGGCAGAAATTCATCCATGAAATGAAATTTGGCCATCTGGCGTTCTGGCGAACTGGAACCCGAGGGTAGATACAGCGAAACAACAGTGACTTTGCCCAGGTTGAGTTCCAGATAGCGACCTTCGGCATCAAAGTCTGGATGGCCGATGCCCTGGGCGATTTGTGTCGGCTGATGGGGCGTCCAGATGCCAACGCCGCTGTAACCGGGGCGCTCGGCGAGATGCCAGTAGCCAGTGAGGCCGCAGGGATTCTCCATGGTGCCGTCTTTGGCCATGTCTTTGAGCGTGGCTCGGACTTCCTGTGTGCAGATGGCGTCTGCGTTCTGAGTGGCAAGCCATTCGGCAAAGCCCTTTTTCCAGGCGGAGCGGATGCCGTTGAGGTTGGCAGAGATAATGCGCATGTTCAGTGGGTCGTAGACTGTGAGAAACTGCATCACATTATCCTTGAAGTTTTCCTCTGGTAGTCACGGCAGTGGCTAACAAGTTCAACAGGAGCTTTTATGCGCGTAGGTTTCGTTGGTCTAGGCATCATGGGTCGCCCGATGGCGCTGAACCTATTGAAAGCTGGGCATGATGTTGTTGTCTGGGCGCGTCGTAAAGAATCGATGGCACCATTGCTTGAAGCCGGTGCACAGGGCGCCGATAGCCCGGCCGCTGTAGCTACCGAGGCTGATGTGGTGTTTTCCATGGTGGCGGACGCGCCGGATGTGCGCGAAGTGATGTTGGGTCGTCAGGGTGTGGTGCAGAGCAAGCGCCCGGGGCTGATCGCGATTGATATGAGCACGATTCCGCCGGCGGCGGCTAAAAGCATTGGCGCTGATCTGGCCGCCCAGGGTGTGACTTTTCTAGATGCGCCTGTGTCGGGTGGCGAAGTGGGTGCGGTGGCAGGCACCCTATCGATTATGGTGGGTGGCGACAAAGCCGCGTTTGACAAGGTGCAGCAACTATTCGCCTGTATGGGTAAGAATGTGGTGCATATTGGTGTTTCGGGGGCGGGTCAGGTGGCGAAAGCGGCCAACCAGATTCTGACCGGGGTCGGTGTACTCGCTGTTGCTGAGGCAATGGCCTTTGCTAAAAAGAACGATGCGGATCCCGCTAAAGTAAGAGAAGCATTAATGGGCGGGTTTGCCGGTTCCAAGATTCTCGAGAACCACGGGCAACGCATGATTGATCGGAATTTCAAGCCCGGCTTCAAAAGCTGGATGCATGAGAAGGACATGAATATCGTGATGCAGACAGCTCATGACCTCGGGCTTTATTTGCCGGCCTCTGCGGCGACAGCACAGATGTATAAGGCGATGGTGGGTTCCGGTCTGGGCGAGGAAGACTCGATTGCGGTATTGAAACTGCTTGAGCGCTTATCTGGGCAGGAAGGTAACGGTTAAACAACGATGGCAATCATTCCACGAGTTCCCAATATTCAGGGATTGCTGGCGTTCGAAGCGCTGGCAAGACACCGCAACGTCACGCAGGTGGCAGATGAACTGCACATTACGCCGAGCGCAATCAGCCATCGTATTCGCCAGATAGAGACGCAGCTTAAATTCAAATTGTTTGTGCGTAAGGATTTCAGCCTAACCTCGGAGGGCGAGGCTTATCTTAAGCGGGTGCGCGAAGCGCTGGCGATTCTACGAGTCGCGGAACCTGCCGTTGCTCAGGATGCCCGAACCCAGTTGCGCATTGCAGTCACGCCTACCTTTTCCCGGCAGGTGTTGATGCCGCGTTTACCATTATTCCGGTACGCCTATCCGGAAATTGATCTCGTGCTGCAGGTCTCCATTCCCTTATTCAATGTGGTTTCGCAGGAAACCGATCTGGAAGTGCGCTTTGGCGTCGGACCATTTGCTGATCAGGAGTCGGTCCACTTGATGTCGGATTATGCGACACCGGTTTGTAGCCCAAATTATCTCAGTGAAGTGGGTAGCCTAGGCGGCTTTGATAATGAAGAGCAGGTTGCACGGGCGTTGCTGATTCACAGTGAGCTAGAACCCTGGGAAACCTGGTTTGATAGCTGTAAGCTGGACAAAACACGCTTACAGACCACCGCAAAATTTAATGATCTCGGTATGCTTTACGATGCCTCGGCGGCGGGGTTGGGCGTATGCCTGGCGCGCACGACACTGGGCGCTGCCTGGCTGGATACTGGGCGCCTGGTGCGCTTATCAGAGCGTACGGTGGCTGCGCCGAATCATCACTATCTAAGCTGGAAACCCGGAGTTTCAGAGCGTTGGGAATGTGCAGCCTTCATTGAATGGTTGGTCGATACGCTGGGGCAGACGGCTGAATAATCCTCAAGGGCGCTGCTAAAAGTTTTCATACGTTTAATGCTGGTAGCCTCTATACTTTTTTAAAGTAGGCTTTTCAGAAAACTGGGGGTATACGAAAGATGGAGCAGCGTCGCCACAAGCAGGATGCCGAAAAACCCTTGGTCGAAGATATTCGACTGCTTGGCCGCATTCTGGGTGATGTGATCCGGCGCCGCGAAGGCGAAGCGGTTTTCGAGTGTGTCGAGGCGATCAGAAAATCCTCCGTAGCGTTCCGGCGTGATGCTAACGAACAGGCGGGCCGCAAGCTCAAGAAGATGCTGAGCGGTTTGAGCGATGAGCTCTCGGTGAGTGTGATTCGCGCCTTTACCTATTTCAGCCACCTGGCCAATCTGGCAGAAGACCGCCATTACATTCGCCGTCGCGCTGTGTACGAACATGCGGGCCATTTGCAGCCCGGCAGTATTGGTGCTGCCATGCAGCGTTTGCGGGTTGGCGGGAAAACGCCACGTCAGATTGCACAAGTACTGGCCGAGGCCTATGTATCACCCGTGCTCACCGCGCATCCGACCGAAGTGCAACGTAAGAGTATTCTGGATGTGGAGCGTGATATTGCCCAGTTGCTGGCCGAGCGGGATGCGATTCGCGATGAATTCGGTGGCGCCAAGAGCCGGAAGGCACAGCTAGACCGGAAGTTGCATGACAATGAAGTGCAGCTTCGTGCCCGTGTCACCTTGCTCTGGCAGACACGGCTGCTGCGTTTCACCAAATTAACGGTGATCGACGAAATCGAGAATGCGCTCAGCTATTACGATGCCACCTTCCTTGAAGAGATTCCTAAGCTCTACGCGACGCTGGAAGAAAATCTGGCTGGATGGCCGGTGCCGAGTTTCTTTCGTATGGGGCACTGGATTGGTGGCGACAGGGATGGTAACCCGAACGTCACAGCACAGACACTGGATTACGCCACGCGTCGGCAAAGCGAGGTAGCGCTCCGCTATTATTTGCAGCAAGTCAGAGCTTTGGGGCGCGAGTTATCACAATCGTCCATGCTGACAGAATTTACCCCGGAATTAATCGCACTGGCCGAGGCATCGGGTGATCAGAGCGAGCACCGGAGTGATGAGCTCTATCGCCGTGCACTTGCAGGCATCCAGGCGCGGTTAACGGCAACGCTCCAGAAGTTGAGTGCCGGGGTGCTTGATGGCACAACGGTTCCAGCCGCGCCTGGTTATTCCAGCGCAGAGGCGTTTATCGAAGATTTGCGCACTATAGATGCCTGTTTGCACACTCAGGATGCGGCAGGATTGTGTTTGCACCGTTTGCAGCCGCTTATGCGAGCGGCCGCCGTCTTCGGATTCCATCTGGCCACAGTTGATCTGCGTCAGAGTTCAGATAAGCACGAAGTGGTGGTTACCGAGCTGTTGGCAGCAGCCGGTATATGTACGACATACAGCGCGCTGGATGAGCTGGCACGAAGAGCGTGTCTGGTGCAGGTGCTTAACGATGTGCGTCCATTGCGTGTGCCAACGCACGTGTATTCCGAGCACACCCGTGACGAGCTGGCAATTTTTGAAACGGCGTGCCGGGTGATCCGACAATACGGAGCGATGGCGATTCGTCACTACATCATCAGCCATACAGAGAGTGTCAGCGATTTGCTGGAGGTGCTGGTGCTCCTGAAAGAAGTGGGTCTGATGCGCGGCACGTTGGCGAAAGACGGTATTGCTGATCTGATTGTGGTGCCTTTATTCGAAACGATTGGCGATCTGCGCAACGCGGCGCCCATCATGCGCGAATTCTATGCGTTGGACGGTGTGGCGCCGTTGGTTGCACGCTCTGGTGGCGAGCAGGACATCATGCTCGGTTACAGTGATAGCAATAAAGATGGTGGTATCTTTACCAGCAATTGGGAGTTGTACCGAGCTGAGATCGAATTGGCGCAATGCTTTGATAGTCTGGGCGCGGCGCACGGTATCCGGTTGCGTATGTTCCACGGCCGCGGTGGCACAGTGGGACGCGGTGGCGGCCCGAGCTACGAAGCGATTCTGGCGCAGCCGCCGGGTACGGTGCGTGGCCAGATTCGGTTGACCGAGCAGGGTGAGGTGATTGCCTCCAAGTATGCCAATCCGGAAATCGGACGGCGCAATCTAGAGACCTTGGTGGCGGCAACCCTGGAGGCCTCGATGTTGAAACCAACGAAGGTGGCGCCCCAATCATTTCTGGATTTGGCGACATTGCTGTCCGAAGCCAGCACGAAGGCTTATCGTAAATTAGTTTACGAAACACCAGGCTTTACCGATTACTTCTTTGCGGCAACGCCTCTTAAGGAACTAGCGCAACTCAATATCGGGTCGCGTCCGGCATCGCGCAAAGCATTGCAGCAGATCGAGGATTTACGGGCGATCCCCTGGAGTTTTAGTTGGGGTCAATGCCGCCTTACCTTGCCCGGCTGGTATGGATTTGGCTCGGCGGTGCATGGTTTTCTAGAGAATCAGACTGTGGGCGAGCGAAAGAAGCGGGTGGCAATGCTGCGGCGCATGTACAGCGAGTGGCCGTTTTTTCGCACGCTCTTGTCTAATATGGACATGGTATTAGCGAAAAGCGATCTGGCGTTAGGGTCTCGCTATGCCGAGCTGGTGGCAGATCGTCGTTTACGTAAAAAGATCTTTGGCGTGATCGAAGCCGAGTGGCACCTCACCGCAGAAGCACTGCATATGATTACGGGTGAAAAATCGCGCTTGGCGACCAATCCCGGGCTGGCTCGTTCCATCCGTCACCGGTTCCCTTACATCGATCCACTGCATCACTTACAGTTGGAGTTAATTCGTCGTTACCGACTGGGACAATCAGGTGAACGCGTACAAAGAGGCATCCATCTCAGCATCAATGGTATTTCGGCGGCGCTCAGAAACACGGGTTAATCCTAGCCGATGCTCGGCTTTGCTCTGTGTGGCGCACCATGGGCATGAATAATTCTCACTCTTTGCCGTAAAAAGTTTCACATAAGCGTAGCTAAGGCTTCCTATAATCATTAAATGGATACTCTGTACGAGTGCTCTTAATTTATAGATAAAAGGCGACATCATGGTTTGGCAACAAATCTACGATCCAATCGGAAACACGATGTTTTGCACGCTGCCCACGGCAAGTCCCGTGGGCATTATGCTGATGAATCTGTAAGACGCTATGAGCGCTCAAAATCAACGCCTGATCGAGGCCCTCGGCGGGGCCCTTCCTTCCGCTAATGTGCTTTGGCAGAAGGAAGATACTGCCCCCTACGAGTGTGATGGCCTGGCGGCTTATCGCACCCTGCCCTTAGCAGTTGCTTTGCCTGAAAACGAAGTACAGGTTCAAGCGGTATTAAAAGTATGTAATCAATTCGGCGTGCCGGTGGTCCCGCGTGGTGCGGGCACCGGCTTGTCCGGTGGCGCCATGCCGATGGCCGAAGGCGTAGTTCTTTCAACGGCCAAGCTCAATAAAATTCTGGATGTTGACTCGCTAAGTCGTCGTGCAGTGCTGCAGCCCGGCGTGCGTAATCTGGCGATCTCAGAAGCGGCTGCACCCTATAATTTATATTACGCACCGGATCCATCAAGCCAGATTGCCTGTTCAATCGGCGGTAATGTGGCAGAAAACTCCGGTGGCGTGCATTGTCTGAAATACGGCCTCACCGTTAATAACGTCATCAAAGTCCGTGCGGTATTGATGGATGGCGAGGTTGTGGAATTTGGGACCGAAGCGCTGGACGCGCCCGGCCTCGACTTGCTGGGCGTCATGATTGGTAGCGAAGGGATGCTCGCTGTGGTGACCGAAGTCACCGTACGACTGATTCCGAAGCCGCCAGTGGCGCGTGTGATCATGGCCAGCTTTGACGATATGACCAAAGCCGGTAATGCGGTGGCAGACGTCATTGCGGCAGGGTTGATTCCAGCTGGTCTGGAAATGATGGATAAGCCGGCGACACATGCCGTTGAAGAATTTGTGCACGCTGGCTATGACTTGAATGCAGAAGCGATTCTGCTGTGCGAGTCCGATGGCACGGCAGAAGAAGTGGAAGAAGAAATCGTGCGCATGAGCGCGGTGCTGCTTCAGTCAGGCGCAACGCGTATCCAGGTATCAGAAAGTGAAGCCGAGCGCATGCGCTTCTGGAGCGGGCGTAAAAATGCCTTCCCGGCGGCGGGCCGCATCTCTCCGGACTATTACTGCATGGACGGCACGATTCCTAAAAAGCACATCGCAACCTTGCTCAACCAGATCAAGGAAATGGAAGAGCGATATGCCTTGCGCTGCATGAACGTGTTTCATGCGGGAGATGGCAACATGCACCCGCTGATCCTATTTGATGGTTCGGACGAAGATCAATGGCACCGTGCCGAAGATTTTGGCAATGAAATTCTGGAAGCCTGCGTTGCCCTGGGCGGCACAGTGACTGGTGAGCATGGTGTGGGTATCGAAAAGATTAACACCATGTGTGTGCAGTTTGAAGAGAAAGAACGCGATGCCTTCTTTGGCGTTAAAGCTGCGTTTGATCCCGCCAAACTGCTGAATCCGGACAAGGTGATTCCAACGCTGCACCGTTGCGCCGAGTATGGCCGGATGCATGTGCATCGTGGCCAGATGTCGCATGCCGATCTTCCGCGCTTCTAAGCTGAAAAATAATTGCTATGACTGATTTAACTCAGGAATTCGTTGCACAGATCCGCGAAGCGGCCGCAATGAAGCAACCGTTGAATATCGAAGGTTCGGGCAGCAAACGTTGGTATGGCAATCCGAGCATTGCACAGCGTTCGCTGGCAACCAGCGGCCACCGGGGTATTGTTGATTATGATCCGGCGGAACTGGTGCTCACCGCCCGCTGCGGCTCGACCCTCGCTGATATCGAAGCCGCCTTGGCCGAACGCGGCCAGATGCTGCCCTTTGAACCACCACGTTATGCACCGGAGTCCACGCTGGGTGGTGCAATTGCCACCGCTCTGTCGGGGCCGGGCCGCCCGTTTATCGGTGGCGTGCGCGATTTCGTGCTCGGTATGCACGTTATTGATGGCAAAGGGAATGTACTCAAGTTTGGCGGCCAGGTCATGAAGAATGTGGCGGGCTATGATGTATCGCGCCTCATGACAGGTTCGATGGGTGTACTCGGCCTGATCTCGCAAGTGTCGCTCAAGGTGTTGCCATTTGCGCCGGCGCGCGCCACCCTACGCTTCGAGCTCTCGGAAGCGGCAGCTATTCAGCAGGTGAATGAATGGTCCGGCAAGCCCTTGCCGTTAACCGCCAGCGCCTGGGAAAGCGGGACGCTCTACGTCCGTTTGAGCGGTGCGCGCGCAGCCGTTGATTCGGCGATCCAGAGCATGGGTGGTATGCAGCTGGATGCCGCAACGGCGGATGCCTTCTGGGATAGCCTGCGTGATCAGACGCACGGCTTCTTCTGTGATGCGCATGAAATGAATGCGGGGCAGACGTTATGGCGTCTGTCGCTACCGGCGATTGCGCCGGTGGTTGCTGCCGGGCAAGTGCCCGGGGCACATCATCAATTAATTGAGTGGGGTGGTGCACAGCGCTGGCTATGGAGCGATGCGCGCGCGGATGTGATCCGTGATGCTGCGCAAGCGCTGGGCGGCCATGCGGTGCGCTTTAATAATCAGCACGGCGCGGGTGAAACTTTTGCGCAGCCCACCCCTGCGTTAATGGCGATTCATCGTCGTTTGAAACACACTTTCGATCCGCAGGGTATTTTTAACCCGGGCCGTCTGTATCAGGGTCTCTGAGGTCGTCACTATGCAGATCAAGATTGTTCCCGAGTTCCAGAACGATGCCGACATCGGCGCATTCAAGGCGATCGTTAACAAATGTGTGCACTGCGGTTTCTGTACCGCCACGTGCCCAACGTATCAGGTGCAGGGTGACGAGCTCGATGGCCCGCGCGGTCGCATCTACCTGATGAAAGAAATGGTGGAAGGCGCACCGGTAACCGCCAAGACCCAGAGCCATCTGGATCGCTGCCTCACCTGTCGCAACTGCGAATCCACTTGCCCATCAGGTGTTCGTTATGGTCGCCTGGTGGATATAGGCCGCCGTTATGTCGACGAACGCGTCGTCCGTCCGCTGTCGCAACGCGTACAACGCTGGCTGATGCGCGAAACCTTGAGCCGCCGCCATGTGTTTGCATTCCTTCTGGGTGCAGGTCGTTATGTGCGCCCGTTGCTACCGGCAGCGCTGAAGAAAAAAATCCAGCTGGCACCGGCCGCTGGTGAGTGGCCGCGCGCTAACCATAAGACCAAAATGCTGCTGCATGTGGGTTGCGTGCAACCGGCCATGATGCCGAATGTCGATGCGGCAACCGCACGAGTGTTCGACAAGCTGGGCATCGAACTGATCATTGCGTCGGATGCCGAGTGCTGTGGCGCGATTCGCCAGCACCTGAATGACCATCATGGGGCCGAAGCCCAGATGAAGCGCAACATCGATGCCTGGTGGCCTCATGTTGAAAATGGTCTCGACACGATTGTGATTAATGCATCAGGTTGTGGCGTGATGATCAAAGACTATGCCGAAATCCTGGCGCACGATCCGGCTTATGCCGATAAGGCCAAACGCATTTCGGGTATGGCAAAAGACGTGAGCGAAATTCTGCCTGACTACGCGGCACAGATTGGCACGCTGGCGCAAAGCAAGCGTCAGGGCGCAATCCCCGAACGCGTGACCTATCACCCGCCGTGTACGCTGCAACATGGCCAGAAAATCCGTGGTCCGGTAGAAACCTTGCTGGGTGGCTTGGGTGTGACTGTGCGCCTCTGTCAGGACAGCCATTTGTGCTGTGGCTCTGCTGGTACCTATGCCATTCTGCAACCGGCGCTTTCGCAAGAATTGTTGAGCCGCAAGCTCACGAATATCCTCAAAACCGAGCCGCAGGAAATTGTTTCGGGCAACGTCGGTTGTATCAATCACCTGCAATCCGGCACGGATGTGCCGGTGCGTCACTGGGTGGAGCTGATTGACCGAATGATTTAATCAAGAGAATTGCGATGGCTATCTGGCAAGTTCTTGAGATAATGCATGCATTGTTTCAGAAACCGAAGAAAGTTTTTCATGTCGACACTCAGCCACGATTTCATCCGATTCTCTCTAGATCAAAACGTCCTGCGTTTTGGCGAATTCAAGACCAAGGCTGGTCGCCTGTCGCCGTACTTCTTTAATTCTGGCCTGTTCCAGGATGGCGCTGCGCTGGCCAAGCTCTCCGAGTTCTACGCTGGTCGTTTGCTCGAATCCGGTTTGCAATTCGATATGCTTTTTGGCCCTGCCTATAAAGGCATTCCGCTGGTTGCGGCTATTTCGGTGATTCTGGCGCAGCAGGGGCATAACTTTCCGTATGCATTCAACCGTAAAGAAGCCAAAGACCATGGCGAAGGTGGCACGATTGTTGGCGCCCCGCTCAAAGGCCGTGTACTGATTATCGATGATGTTATTTCTGCCGGTACCTCTGTACGTGAATCGGTCGAGCTGATCCGTAACCAGGGCGCGACACCGGCCGGCGTGCTCATTGCGTTGGATCGCATGGAACGCGGCACAGGCGAACTGTCGGCCGTGCAGGAAGTCACTGCTTCCTATGACATCCCGGTCCTTGCCATCGCCAACTTGGCGGACCTACTCGACTTCCTCAAGGACAATGTTGATCTCGCCAGCCATCGTCCGGCGGTTGCGGCGTATCGGGAGCAGTACGGGGTTTAATCTGAGCTAGTCTGCATAAAAAAGGCCGTTCAAATGAACGGCCTTTTTCGTTTGAGAGTTGCGCGATTAACCGAGTTTCTTCTTCAGCAAATCATTTACCTGTTGCGGATTAGCTTTGCCCTTGGCGGCCTTCATGATCTGGCCAACCAGTGCATTGAGCGCTTTCTCTTTCCCGGCTTTGAATTCGGCCACGTTGCCCGGGTTGGCGGCGATGACATCGTCGACCAGTGCTTCAATGGCGCCGGTGTCTGTGATCTGCTTCAGGCCTTGGGCTTCGATGATGTCATCGGCGCTCTTGCCCTGGCCCTGCCATAGTGCATCGAACACTTTCTTGGCAATCGCGTTGGAAATGGTTTGGTCGGCAATACGGGCGATGAGGCCACCCAGTTGTTCCGGGTTCACCGGCGCGGCTTCGATGTCGAGGCCTTCACGGTTAAGGCGTGCCGATAGCTCACCCATAATCCAGTTAGCGGCCACTTTGGCTTGCGCATTGCCGGCCACGTTGAGGGTGCCTTCGTAGTAACGGGCAATCTCCAGAGATGCCGTTACGGCGGCGGCATCATAAGCCGATAGACCGAAGGCCTGAAAGCGTTCGCGCATCGCTTGCGGCAGCTCTGGCATTTCGCCGCGTACACGAGCGATCCAGTCATCACTAATAGCGACGGGCAAGAGATCCGGGTCCGGGAAGTAGCGGTAATCCATGGCATCTTCTTTGCTGCGCATGGCGCGGGTTTCACCCGTGTCTGGATCGAACAGCACGGTCGCTTGTTGAATTGGGCGACCTTCTTCCAGTTCATTAATTTGCCATTGCACTTCAAAGTCGATGGCTTGTTGCATGAAGCGGAAGGAGTTGAGGTTTTTAATTTCGCGGCGGGTGCCGAATGGCTGACCCGGTTTGCGCACCGATACGTTGGCGTCACAGCGGAAGGAACCTTCCTGCATGTTGCCATCACAAATGCCGATCCAGCGCACGAGGCTGTGCAGCGCGCGGGCGTAAGCAACGGCTTCTGCCGATGAACGCATTTCCGGTTCTGTCACGATTTCCAGCAGCGGCGTGCCGGCACGATTAAGGTCGACACCGGTACGGCCGTGGAAGTCTTCGTGCAGCGATTTGCCCGCATCTTCTTCCATGTGCGCGCGAGTGAGGTTGACGACTTTCTCAACGGCGTCGTCGCCCTGACCGAGTTGCAGCACGATCTGGCCACCCACTACGACAGGGTTTTCAAATTGACTGATCTGGTAACCCTTCGGCAGATCCGGATAGAAGTAGTTCTTGCGGGCAAAGATGGAGTGCTGATCAATCCTGGCGCCAACGGCCAGGCCGAAGCGGATGGCACAGCCGACGGCTTCGCGATTCACTACGGGCAACACACCCGGCATGGCCAGGTCGATCAGGCTGGTTTGCACATTCGGTTCGGCGCCGAAGGCAGTGGCGGCTCCCGAAAAGATTTTCGATTGGGTGGCGAGTTGGGCATGCGTTTCGATGCCGATGACAACTTCCCAGGTCATAGTGCGCTTTCTGGTCTTGATACGTGAATCAGTCGAAGGCGGCTGGCGTACGACGATGCCAGTCGGTGACTTGCTGATATTGGTGTGCAACGTTCAACAGGCGATGTTCGCTGAAGTACGGGCCAATCAGTTGCATGCCGGTCGGCAAGCCGTTGATTTCGCCGCAGGGGTGCGACAGCGCCGGAATGCCGGCCAGGTTAACGCCGATGGTGTAGATGTCGGATAGATACATCTGCACCGGGTCGGCAGACTTCTCGCCGAACTTGAAGGCGGCGCCCGGTGTCGTTGGGCTGGCGATAACATCACAGTGCTTGAACGCCGCTTCAAAATCGCTTGCGATCAGACGGCGAATACGTTGCGCCTGCAGGTAGTAGGCATCGTAATAGCCGTGCGATAGCACGTAGGTGCCAATCAGGATGCGGCGTTTTACTTCTTCACCAAAACCCTGTGCCCGTGATTTTGCGTACATGTCGTTGAGGTCGCTGTAATCAGGTGCGCGATAACCGTAACGCACGCCGTCAAAACGCGACAGATTCGAGCTAGCTTCGGCCGGGGCAATCACGTAATAGGCAGAGACGGATTGGCTAATCGATGGCAGCGAAACTTCCACGGTTTCGGCACCCAGTTTGCGGTATTCGGCCAGCGCGGTTTCGATGGCAGCCATAGTGGCAGCATCGCCGTCGGCACCAAAGAACTCTTTCGGCAGACCGATGCGCAAGCCCTTGAGTGGTTGCTCAAGTGAGCGGGTGTAGTCCTCGTTCTCACGCTCCAGGCTGGTGGAATCCTTCGCATCAAAACCGGCGAAGGCATTCAGTAACAGGCCGCAGTCTTCAGCCGAGGCGGCCATGGGGCCAGCCTGATCCAGCGACGAGGCAAAGGCGATCATGCCCCAGCGCGAGACGGTGCCATACGACGGCTTCAAACCGGTGAGGCCACACAGCGCAGCCGGTTGGCGGATCGAGCCGCCGGTATCGGTACCGGTGGCGGCGGGTGCCAGGCGTGCGGCCACCGCAGCGGCCGAACCACCCGATGAACCACCGGGTACGCGATCGGTATCCCAAGGGTTGCGGACTGGGCCGTAATACGAGGTTTCGTTAGAGGAGCCCATGGCAAATTCGTCCATGTTCACCTTGCCGAGCGGCACCAGGCCGGCCTGATTACAACGCTCAATCACCGTGGCGTTGTAAGGGGCGATGAAGTTTTCCAGCATGCGCGAGCCGCAGGTGGTGCGCCAGCCGTCCTGACAGAAGATGTCTTTATGGGCGATCGGGACGCCGGTCAGCGGGCCGGCATTGCCGGCGGCGCGGGCAGTATCCGCGGCTTTGGCCGCAGCACGGGACTTTTCTTCGTCAATGGTGACAAAGGCATTAATCAGCGGGTTGTGTTGGGCGATGCGACCGAGAAAAAGGTCGGTGAGCTCTAGGCTGGAGACCTGCTTGGCCACCAGTGCGGCGCTCAGTTCTTTAAGGCTGCGATGAATCATTCGATCACCTTTGGTACCAGGAATAGGCCGGCCTCAGCTTCCGGCGCCAGCGCAAGACAGCGGTCGCGCTGCTCGAGGCTGCCTTCGGTCACGGCATCGGTACGCAGGCGTTGCGCCACGTTGCAGGCGTGGGCCATGGGGGCAATGCCTTCGGTATTGACCTGGCGCAGCTCGGCGATCATGCCGAAAATGTTGTCTAGATGGCCTAAAGTGGCCGAGACCTGCTCGTTATCGAGCTCGATTCTGGCCAGTTTGGCCAGTCTTTGTACGTCTTGAGGGGTGAAAGCCATGATGTAACTCTATGGTTGCCGTCGGTATGCGTGGAATTTGCCTAAACCACCAAAAGGTAGGCTGAGGCGGCGAAATCGGGTCGCCAACCCCGGGAATATGCTTAAGGCATTCCTTGGAATATCCCCTTGAATTTGCGGTATTATACGCGGTTTGGTCGGGGTTAAGTTCTAGTGCCCTGCTGCATTGCAGCGCGAATGACAGATTCTGCGCGCGTGCCCTAATTTTAGATTTGGAGTGTTTCATGTTCGGACTGTTTCGCGGAATGTTTTCTAACGACCTGGCAATTGATCTGGGTACGGCCAATACGCTGATTTATGCGCGTGGCAAAGGTATCGTGCTGGATGAGCCTTCGGTGGTTGCCATTCGTACGGACGGTGGCCCGAGCGCACGCAAGTCGATTGAAGCGGTCGGTAAAGAAGCCAAGTTGATGCTGGGTAAAACACCGGGCAGCATTAACGCCATTCGCCCGATGAAAGACGGTGTGATCGCCGACTTTACGGTGACTGAGCAGATGCTCAAGCAATTCATCAAGCGCGTGCATGACGTACGTATGTTTGCCCCATCGCCACGCATCATCATTTGCGTGCCGTGCGGCTCGACGCAGGTTGAGCGTCGTGCGATTCGTGAGTCGGCACTGGGTGCCGGTGCATCGCAGGTGTATCTGATTGAAGAACCGATGGCCGCAGCGATTGGTGCTGGCCTGCCGGTTGAAGATGCGACCGGTTCGATGGTGGTGGATATCGGTGGCGGCACCACCGAAGTCGGTGTTATTTCGCTAGGCGGTATGGTGTACTCGACGTCGGTGCGTGTGGGTGGTGACAAGTTTGACGAGTCGATCATCAACTACATCCGCCGTAACTACGGCATGCTGATCGGTGAAACCACCGCAGAAAACATCAAGAAGCAAATTGGTACGGCATTCCCTGGCGTTGAAGTCATGGAGATGGAAGTGAAGGGTCGCAACCTGGCGGAAGGTATTCCACGTACCTTTACCGTGACTTCGAACGAAATGCTCGAAGCGCTGTCGGAGCCAACCAACCAGATCGTTACCGCCGTGAAGCAGGCGCTGGAACAGACGCCGCCGGAGCTGGGTGCCGATATTGCCGAGCGTGGCCTGATTCTTACAGGCGGCGGTGCATTGTTGCGTGACCTGGATCGTCTACTACGCGAAGAAACCGGCCTGCCAGTGATGGTGGCCGAAGATCCGCTGACATGTGTGGTTCGTGGTTGCGGCATCGCCCTCGAGAAGATGGACAAACTGGGTAACGTATTCGCCAGCGAATAAAAAGCATCGTCGGATCTGTTAGAGATCTGGCGGAGTTTTTTGATGTCGGGACTGGATCACCAACCCCCTCCGTTATTTAAACAAGGGCCAGCACCGCTGGCCCTGTTGATTCTGTACGTCTGCACGTCGATTTCTTTGTTGGTGCTCGATGACCGGTTCCGTTATCTCGAGCCGATGCGTCTGGTGCTCACTTATGTAACGTCACCACTCAAGCAGGTCGTGCAATGGCCAGTGATTGCACTGACCACGGTGGATGAATATGCGGTCACGCTGGATCAGGTGCGTCAGGAAAATACCGCCTTGCGGCAGGCGCGTTTAGTGGATGCGGAAAAGACGCAACAGCTGCAAGTGTTGGAAGCCGAAAACCTCTATTTGCGTAAGTTGTTGGAAACCAAGCGTGTCTTGGGTGCGCGTGTACAACCGGCAACCATTCTTTATAGCGCGCGTGACCCGTTTAATCGTCGCGTCATTCTTGATCAGGGGAGTGACCAAGGAGTGATCGAAGGCCAGCCTGTTGTTGATGATCAGGGTGTTGTGGGGCAGGTTACCCGTGTAGCGCCAGACAATGCGGAAGTCACCCTGCTGACCGATCGCAATCAATCGATTCCGGCGCAGGTGGTGCGCAATGGTTTGCGTACAGTCGTCTTTGGTACGGGTGATGGACGCCTGGAAATGCGTTACATGTCATCTAATGCCGACGTGCAGGTTGGCGATTGGATCGTCACCTCCGGCATAGATGGCATTTATCCGCGTGGCTTACGCGTGGGCAAAGTAGAGAGTCTCGAGAGTGATCCAAACGGTATCTTCTCCAAGTTTATTCTGACACCCGCAGCAGGCATGGGCCGTTATGGTGAAGTGCTGTTGCTGGAGCCGGTGACTTTGCCGATCGATCGTCCGGCTTCGTTAGACCGTGCAGCAGACCAGGCAGCGGGCACTACGATGTCCAAGAAAAAACGTAAGGCGCAGTAATCATGCAGATTGATTTTCAGTCGTCTCGCCTATTGCGCCCAGCTCGTCCTGGATTTATCCGGCTGACCTTGTTGCTGGCGTTCTTTCTGAATTTGTTGCCGACATCTTTCTGGCCGTGGTTTCCGGATTGGGTGGCACTGGTCATTGTGTTCTGGTCGATTCGTTCGCCCCTGTTAGTGGGTACGGGTACAGCCTTTGTGCTGGGTATCTTGATGGACGTGGTCGATGGCAGCCTGATGGGACAGCATGCGTTGGCCTATGTGCTGATGTCTTATGCGGGTCGTGTGTTAGCGCACAGAATTCTTTGGCTCCCGTTGAGGCAACAAGTGGTCAACGTTTTGCCGATTATTTTTATTGGCGCCTGCTTGCAGGTGTTGGTGCGCTGGTTTGCCGGCGACGAATTGCCGAGCTTATTTTATTTCGTGCAGCCATTTGCCACGGTTGCGCTCTGGGTGCCAGCAACTTACCTGCTGATGTTGCCGCAGTTCCTGTCGAACGACCGGGACTACGAGCGGCCCATTTAAGCCATGGCGCACTTCGAAGACCGGGACGCCAGCCAGAAATTTCAGGGTCGGCTAAGCACCGCCTCGGTGATCATGCTGATCGCCTTCTTTATTCTGGTCTTACGCTTTTTCTGGCTGGGTGTAGTCCAGAATGGTTATTACACAACGCGGGCGGAAGACAATCGTTTAACGCTGGTGCCAGTGGTGCCGAACCGGGGTTTGATTTTCGACCGTAACGGCGTGCTCATGGCGACTAATACTTCGGCGTATACGTTGGAGATTGTGCCGGGACGAGCTGGCCCGATTGATCAAACCATCGAAGAGTTGTCGAAAGTGGTGACGATCGAAGGCAAAGACAAGCGTCGTTTCAAACAGTTATTACGTGAAGCAAAGACCTTCGAGTCGATTCCGATTCGCTCCCGTTTAACCGAAGAGGAAGTTGCACGCTTTGCTGCGCAGCGCTACCGCTTCCCTGGTGTTGAAGTGCGCGCGCGCCTGTTCCGTAGTTACCCCCTGGGTGAAACAGCCTCACATGCTTTAGGCTACATGGGCCGCATCAATACCAAAGATCTAGAGCGCATTGATGAAGAAGGCCAGGCGGCCAACTATCGTGGCACAGACCATATCGGTAAAACGGGTCTGGAGCAGCGCTACGAATTTGAAATGCATGGCGTGAGCGGTTTCGAAAGTGTCGAGGTCGACGCGGGTGGCCGTGGTATTCGCGTGCTGTCGCGCACCCCTCCTGTATCCGGCAATAATTTGAATCTGACGATTGATGCCAAGTTGCAGCAAGTCGCCGAAACGGCCTTTGGTAAACGCCGTGGTGCCCTGGTAGCGATTGATCCGGTCAATGGCGAGATTCTGGCCTTGGTCTCCATGCCGACGTATGACCCGAATCTGTTTGTTGATGGTATCCGTAGTGATGATTGGGATGTGCTGAATACCGACATCAACAAACCGCTGCTTAATCGGGCAATTTACGGCACATATCCACCGGGATCCACTTTTAAGCCCTTTATGGCGCTGGGCGCACTGACTGCGGGCAAACGCACACCACAGCAAGCGATTAGTGACCCGGGTTACTTTAATTTCGGCAACCATACCTTCCGCGATGACAAAAAAGGCGGCCATGGCATGGTGAACATGTACACCTCAATCGTTCATTCCTGCGATACCTATTACTACACCCTGGCCAATGATTGGGGGATCAACGGTATCGCTGACTTTATGGGTCAGATGGGATTTGGTAGCAAGACCGGTATTGATATCGATGGCGAGTCGCGCGGCATCCTACCTTCAGAAGCATGGAAGCAGCGCCGCTTTAAACGTCCGGAACAACAGAAATGGTATGCCGGCGAAACGATTTCGATTGGCATTGGCCAGGGCTATAACTCGTACACCATGATGCAGCTGGCTCAGGCAACGGCCATTCTGGCGAACAACGGCGTTGGTTATAAGCCGCATCTGGTACGTAGCATTAGTGATGTGCGCTCGGGTGGTGTGCGCGAAATTCCGCTGGAAAAGGCGCATGACGTTGCGCTTAAACCAGAGCATGTGGAAGTGATCAAAAACGCCATGATTGGTGTGAATAAAGAAGGTACGGGTACCAAAGCTTTTGCCGGTGCCAAGTACGTTGCCGCTGGTAAGACCGGGACGGCGCAGGTGTTTAGCCTGAATGGCGGCAACTATTCACATGGTGGCACTAAAGAATTTTTGCGGGATCACGCGTTGTTTATTGCATTCGCGCCCGCTGATAAACCGAAGATTGCATTGGCAGTGATCGTAGAAAACGCCGGCTTTGGGGCCACCTCGGCTGCGCCAATTACGCGGCAGGTGTTCGACTATTATCTGCAAGGTATCGTACCTAAAGGCCCGGCACCGGATGAACCCGGCGAACCCGTGCCCGAACTGCGGGATGCGGCGAACTATGTCGATCATCAGGATGATGATTACGATGCCCAGAGGGCATTGAACACGCCAACGCCGGGTCCCTTTGTGCGTATGCCTACGGCCACTCAGGCTTTGCCAGTGAGAAAGAAGCCATGAGCCGTTCAATAAACTGGCGCGGCTTTGTTCATGCCTGGTCTGAGCATATCGACTTTCCGTTGTTCCGGATTACGATGTTGCTGATGGCAGTGGGCTTGCTCACCGTCTTTTCGGCAACCTGGTCTGGTCAGGAACGTATGCCGTCGCAGTTGCTCAATATGGCGGCAGCTGTTTGTCTGATGTTTGTTGTGGCACGCATCCCCCCGCAGCGGTTAATGCAGTTGGCCTGGCCGATGTATCTGTTTGGTTTGGTGCTGCTGGTTCTGGTGATGCTCTTCGGTATCAAAGTGAATGGTGCCAAGCGTTGGCTCTCGTTGGGCTTTACGAGAATCCAGCCCTCCGAAATTATGAAGATTGCTATGCCCTTGGCCATGGCCTGGTACTTTCATCATTTCGAAAATCGTCGGTGGTTCTCTAAATACTTTGGTGCCCTGATGATTCTGTTGGTGCCCTCGGCACTGATTGCTAAACAACCCGATCTGGGTACGGCTATTCTGGTGTTCTCGGCGGGTTTCTACGTCATCTTTCTGGCAGGTCTTTCCTGGTGGGTGATTGGCGGTCTGACAGGCGCTGCCGTGGCAGTTGCGCCCTTTGCCTGGAACTTCCTGCACGATTACCAGCAAAAACGGATTCTGACGCTGATTGACCCAACCAGCGATCCGCTGGGTTCGGGCTATCACATCATCCAGTCAACCATTGCGATTGGATCCGGTGGTGTTATTGGCAAAGGCTATATGAGTGGGACTCAGGCACAGCTTGAATTCATTCCGGAAAAACATACCGATTTTATCTTCGCGGTATTTGCCGAAGAGTGGGGCATGATCGGGAATGTGATTCTGGTGGTGCTTTACGGCTTTCTGATTGAACGCGGGCTGCGCATTTCGCTACGCGCCAGCACGACCTTCAATCGTTTGCTGGCGGGTTCGATCACGATGGGATTCTTTACCTATGCCTTTGTGAACATGGGTATGGTGTCGGGCATTCTGCCCGTAGTCGGTGTGCCGTTGCCCTTTATCAGTTATGGCGGTACGGCCCTGGTGACCTTGTGCACAGGACTGGGTATTCTGATGAGCATTGAAACGCACCGGACCAATCGCTGATGACACTCAAAACAACCGGCATGTTTGTTTATACCGGCATACTGCTGGCGGCACTGTTGAGCGGTTGCTCCAGTACGCCCGCGCGTAAACCCGTGGCCAGTGCCCCCACCTCGGGCGGCTACGTGATGAAACCCTATCCGCGTAAAGGCGGCGGTTTCTATAAAGACGATGGCCTGCCGGCGCAGATCCCGGAAAACATCGATCAGATTCCGAATGCCTCGCCGCGCCTCGAGCCATTAAGAAATGCTGCGAATAAACCGTACACCGTGCTCGGTATGAGCTTCGTGCCGATGACAACCTTACAGCCCTTCCAGCAGCAGGGTATCGGCAGTTGGTATGGCACCAAATTCAACGGCCTTAAAACCTCGAACGGCGACACCTACGATATGTTCGCGATGACCGCGGCACACCCCACGTTGCCGCTACCGTGTTACGTCCGTGTCACGAATACGCAAAACAACCGGAGTGTCATTGTTCGCGTGAATGATCGGGGGCCATTCCATAACGGCCGGATTATTGATTTGTCGTTTACGGCTGCCTACAAACTGGGCTATGTTGACAAGGGCAGCAGCCCTGTTCGTGTCGAGCTGATTATCCCGGATGCGAGCGGTGTGACGTATGCCGATCTGAAGCAGGATGCACAAGCCATCAATGAAGCCAAGATTGATGACAAGATCCGATATGGCGAAGAAGTGCCCAAGCCGGGTACCTACGTTCAGATGGGCGCATTCCAGAATGGCTTTAATGCCCAAGTCCTTAGAAACCATCTGTTGCGCGAACTGGATTGGATGACGCCTGCGCAAGTCCATGTCTATAGTGAGCCGCCGTGGCATCGTGTGCAGGTGGGGCCATTCACATCACGTACTGAAGCGGATGCCGTACAGGCAAAGATTCGTGATGCGCTGGGTGGTCAGCCGCATATCGCAGTTCGCCAATAATTTTACGGAGAGATCTCATGACGCATGCGTCTGATTTGCCCAAAGAACCCGTGGGTAGTGGTGCAGAAACCTTGCTGGAGTTTCCCTGTGCGTTTCCGCTCAAAATTATGGGTCTTGCTCAGAATGATCTGGCGCAGGAAGTGCTGGCCGTTGTGCATCAGTTTGCACCTGATTACGAGGGTAAAGATATGGAGATGCGGGCATCCAGTTCGGGTAAGTATGTCAGTCTCACCTGTACGATCAACGCGCAATCCAAAGAACAGCTTGATAACCTGTATCGTGCACTCACCAGTCACCCGCTCGTGAAGGTAGTGCTCTAAGCGTGACATTGGCGCTGCACATCAAACGTCTCGGGTTGGTGCCGTATGAGCCCACCTGGCACGCGATGCGGGATCAGACCCTGACGCGTGTTGGCGAAGCGGCATACGCCAAGCCGGATGAGCTCTGGTTGGTAGAGCATCCGCCGGTGTTCACCCAGGGGCAGGCTGGCAAACCCGAGCATCTGCTCAAAGACATTGGTGTGCCGGTTGTCCCGATTGATCGGGGTGGTCAGATTACCTATCACGGTCCGGGTCAGGTAGTGGTTTACCTATTGATTGATTTGCAGCGGCGCCAAATCAAAGTGCGCGAGCTGGTGAATAAAATCGAACAGGCTGTTATCGACCTGCTTGCCGGCTATGGTGTTGTTGCCGCCCGCCGCGAAGGCGCCCCCGGTGTGTATGTGGGCGAAGCTAAAGTCGCTGCTTTGGGTTTGCGTATTCGCAATGGCTGTAGTTATCACGGTGTCAGCCTGAATGTCGATATGGATTTGACACCATTTGCCGCAATCAACCCCTGTGGTTACGCGGGTATGGCGGTTACCCAATTGCATGATTTGGGTGTTAACGTATCGGTTTCAGAAGCAGGCGAAGCACTGCTTCAGCAATTACAAAAACAACTGGAGACGTGCCATGGCTGACGCCGGGGTAAAACAAAAAGGCGAATTAAAAACGGCACGTATTCCGATCAAGATCGTGCCGCAGGAAGCGTTGAAGAAGCCGGATTGGATCCGCGTTAAAGCCGGTAATGATGCCGGCCGCTTTGGCGAAATCAAAAAGATGTTGCGCGACCAGAAGCTGCACACGGTTTGCGAAGAAGCGGCTTGCCCGAATATTGGCGAATGCTTTGGTCGTGGCACAGCCACCTTCATGATCCTGGGCGATATCTGTACGCGCCGTTGTCCCTTCTGCGATGTCGGTCACGGTAAGCCATTGCCACCGGATGTCGATGAACCGCGTCACCTGGCGGAATCGGTGGCTAATCTGAAGTTGCGCTATGTGGTGATTACCAGTGTAGATCGTGATGATCTGCGCGATGGCGGTGCCCAGCATTTTGTCGATGTGATCCGTGCTGTGCGCGAAGCATCACCGACCACCACCATTGAAGTATTGGTGCCAGATTTCCGCGGTCGCATGGATGTAGCGCTCGACATTTTTGGTCAGGCCTTGCCGGATGTGATGAACCACAATCTGGAAACAGTGCCCCGTTTGTACAAACAGGCGCGCCCGGGTGCCGACTATGCGCACTCGCTGAATTTCCTGAAAGCATTCAAAGGGCGTTATCCGAATGTGCCGACCAAATCCGGTTTGATGGTGGGGCTAGGCGAAACCGATGAAGAAATCATCGAGGAGCTTAAAGACATGCGTGCCCACGATATTAATCTGCTCACGATTGGTCAGTATCTGGCACCATCGAATCATCATCTGCCGGTACAGCGCTATGTGCACCCGGACACCTTCAAGCATTTTGAAACCGAAGCGCTGGCATTAGGGTTCGAAGGTGCCGCTTGCGGCCCAATGGTGCGATCCAGTTACTGGGCTGATCAACAGGCGCATACGGCTGGCGTGGTTTAATCGCGTTTGATTGAACCACACTCAGGAGCCGGGTCGCTGTCGCGCCCGGCTCTCTTTATTGCGAGACGCCTACGTTATGTTCGGATTTCTCGACGATGCGTGCTTTTGAATCCGTGAGCAACTGTTGAAAATCCGGTGAATTCAGCAATGCAGTGCCACCAGCGGTGCGTAAACGATCAACGGCTTCATCAGGTAAGACGAACGAGGTCGGTAGTTCGTTGAGATAGTCTCGTTCTTCAGCATCAGGTACCCCGGCAAATGAAACGTTCACCACATAGAGCTTGGCATTGGGGACTTTGCGGATCGCATTCAAGGCATTGTTCGAGTCTTTTGGTTTGATGCGCTTCACTGCCGGTAGATCCCTCACTGATCGCATCATGTCCCATCGCGCTTCAATATCGCGCAAATGCTCGACCTGCTCACTGGAATAGCGATCAATCGGAACGCCCGCCGCCTTGATCAAAATGGGGATGGTGCCCGGCGGGTCTTCCGATTTGTTCCAGTTGTTCTTGGGAATTGACATGGAGTTAACGACGATCACAATGATCTGGTTAACGTGGTCGAGCGGGGTCTGGTGACCGCCCTCTCTGAGTGCTTCCATCCAGTTAAATACTTCGACCCCACCGCGTAAACCCAGGTTGTCAGAGATGCCGCCATCGACCAGATGCAGATAGGGGTCGCCCGCATTCATCAGGCCGTTGATTTCATGAATGCGTTCCAGTGTGCGCGCCGCAGGTCGCGGCGGGTTTGCTGTATTGAGGAAAGGGGCAAACCACAGAGGCATTTTTTTGCCACACGAGCCACCATAGTTATTGATAGTGAGCGGTGATAAGACGACTGGTACAGCAGAGGACGCCGCGGCAGCGCGTGATAAACGAAAAGTGCTGAGATCAGCGCACATGGCGTCAAAGTTTGACGGAGTAAACATGATGCGTGAACCGGTAGCTAAATCTGTTGCTGATACCGCAATAACGGGGCCGTCCTTTTTATCCAGATCGGCAAAGGTCGCGCCATCGAAAAGAATCTCGTCGTAAAGATCGGCTGCTAGTTCGGAGCGACCCCAGCCGGTGGATGACAAATAGCCCCAGTTAACCGGATTCAGGCTGCGACGTACAAGTTCGCCTTGTACGTTTCTTTTCAGAAAACGCTGCTCGTAATCGTCAAAGAGTTTGTCTCCATAAAGCCCGTATGCGAGCGCCGTGAAACTGCCACCGGATACCCCGGTAATGACATCGACATGATCAATCATGCGCGTTTGCTTGCCGTTGGCATTGACAAATTCTGTTTTGTTTAGGGTTTCCAGAACGCCGTACGAAAAGGCCGCGGCACGTGTGCCGCCGCCGGAGAAAGCAAGAGCTACGAGCGTTTTGGCCTGAGCTTCGTTCTGACCTTTGCGTTCAAAGCTGTAAACCTTACTATCTGATACGTTTGAAATAGGTGGGTTTACAGGACGTGTTGCACAGGCGCTGAGCGCGCAGCAAAACAGGATCAGAAATAGTGATTTGAATTGTGCGCGCATACTCGGTGTCTTATTTGCCTGCGCTAACCGGTTTGACGCGTGACGCGCATTGCTTGGCTTTGGCGCGGGCTTCGTCGGTGTCTTTAGCGGTGGCGAGGGCCACACCCATGCGGCGACGTTCGAAGCTTTCTGGTTTGCCGAATAGGCGTAGATCGCTGTCGGGTACCTGTAAGGCATGTGCCACACCTTCGTAGGCAATGCCTTTTTCTTCAAGCCCACCATAGATAACTGCCGAAGCACCAGGTTGGCTGCAAGCCGTGTTAACGGGCAGGCCGAGGATGGCGCGGGCATGAAGTTCGAACTCGGATTGGCGTTGTGTGCACAGCGTGACCAGGCCGGTGTCGTGCGGACGTGGGCTGACTTCAGAGAACCAGACGTCATCACCCTTCACAAAGAGCTCAACGCCGAAAATGCCCCGGCCACCGAGATTTTCTGTCACAGCCTGGGCGATTTCGCGTGAGCGTTCAATAGCACGCCGCGACATCGGCATGGGCTGCCACGATTCAACGTAGTCACCTTTTACCTGTACATGACCAATCGGATCACAGAAGAAGGTTTCAACAGCGCCCGATGTGCCTACGGCACGCACCGTGAGCTGAGTAATTTCGTAATCAAAATCGACCATGCCTTCGACGATAACGCGACCCTGGTTAACACGGCCGCCGGCCGCGGCGTAATCCCAGGCGGGTTTTACGTCTTCTGGTTTGCGCACCAGGGATTGTCCTTTGCCGGACGAAGACATCACTGGTTTGATGAAACACGGGTAGCCAATTACATCGATGGCTGCCTGCATTTCCTCGAGCGAGTCGGCAAATTGGTAAGCTGATGTTGGCAATCCGAGAGTTTCGGCCGCAAGGCGACGGATGCCTTCACGATTCATGGTGAGTTGTGTGGCGCGAGCCGTAGGAATTATTTCAGCCAGACCGTCTCGTTCGATTTCCACCAGCATGTCGGTAGCGATTGCTTCAATTTCGGGGACAACGAGATCAGGCTTCTCGCGAAGCACCAGTTCACGGAGTGCTTCACCATCCGTCATGTTGATGACGTGTGCGCGATGCGCGACCTGCATGGCGGGTGCGCCGGCATAGCGATCAACGGCGATCACTTCGCAACCCAATCGTTGTAGAGAAATGACGACCTCTTTACCCAGCTCACCGCAACCGAGCATCATGACGCGCAGTGCGCTGGAAGAATTAGGTGTGCCGAAACGAAACATGACAATGCCCTCAGGAGGAAAAGTGATTGGGGTTGTTTAAAAACAGAAGAAATCCGGCAAGCGCATGGATCGTCGCTTGCTGGCGAATGGATTGGCGATCGCCGTTAAAGCACATGGTTTCTGTGCGGCAGTGTAGGCGATTAGCCCAGCCAAAACACACGGTACCAACGGGTTTTTCGACTGAGCCGCCATCGGGTCCGGCAATGCCGGTAATGGCAATCGCGTAATCGCCAAGGCTATGCGCGCAAGCGCCGCCAGCCATAGCGGCAGCGACAGCTTCGCTAACTGCGCCCTGCTGGGCAATAAGCGAGGGATCTACGCCAAGCTCTTCAGTTTTTGCAGTATTGGAATAAGTAACCCAGCCGCGTTCGAACCATGCGGAGCTTCCCGGGCGAGAGGTTAAGGCTGCTGCTACGAGGCCGCCTGTGCAAGACTCGGCGGTGACTAACCGCTTGCCGCCTTGTGTGAGACCTGTGGCGATGTCGGTAAGTAACGAATCGATGGGCATGGAGAGGGAATTACTGATGTGCATTCAGGTAAACAACTACCAGCAGTACAGCGAGCGTGAGCACGGTATAGAGTGCGGCAATCACATCGTCCATCATGACGCCGTAGCCATTTTTAACCCGTCGGTCATAGTAGCTGGCTGGCCAAGGTTTTTTGATGTCATAAAGGCGGAAGAGTGCAAAGGCGATACCTTGCCAGAGAAGGTTGTCAGCCATGACTTGCGATAGCACCCAGAGCGTTGCCCAGAATGGGACAATCTCATCCCAGACAATGGCGCCGTGATCGATTTCGCCAAGCGCAGTGCCGGTTTTTTCAATCGCTACAATCCCTAGAACGAAAGACAGGAAAATCAGCAGTAGGAAAATATCGGCAGGCAGCGCGACATCCAGTGCACGAAAGCTGGCCCAGGCAAACAGGGTGCCGAAAGTACCTGGCGCAAAAGGTGAGAGGCCACTGCCAAAACCTAGTGCAAACAGATGCAAAGGGTGTGCCAACATAAACCGTAGCGTTGGTCGTTCACCCAGAGCGGTGTCGGTAACAGTCGATGGTTTGAGCTCGGTCATGACGATGCGTGCTTAGGCAAAGTGATCGAAACCGTGACGCAGATTACTCAGATCAACAGGTTTCTGGTGAGTGTCTAATAGGGTGATTGTGCCTGCTTTGCCATCGGCGTGCATCTGACCAATACGATGCAATGGCAATTTCAGGGTTGCAGATAAGGTCTGGATTTTACTGCGCGCACTGGTGGGCGCTGTAAATAACAATTCGTAATCATCGCCACCACCGAGCAGACATTGCTGCCATAACGCCGGGTCTACCAGATTAGGTGCTGGCGGTAGTGCGGCGTTGTGCAATGTGGCGGCGAGGCCAGACGCCTGTGCGATGTGACCAAGATCCTGCAAGAGGCCATCGGAGACATCCAGGCAGCTGTGCGCCAATCCAACCAGTACTAGCCCGAGGGCAACGCGCGGCTGCGGGCGATGCAGGGCTTTATAGGTGCTTTGTTCAAGTACGACGGGTAAGTCGGTGGTGCCGAGTTTGTATGCCAGCCCTAATGCGGCCATGCCGGGCGTGCCCGAGATCCAGATGTCATCCTGATCCCGTGCGCCGCTCCGGCGCAGGGCCTGATCGGGGTTCACGGTGCCAATGGCGGTAACGCTGAATGTACGAGGGCCACGGGTGGTATCGCCACCAATCAGAGAGACGTTGTGTTGTTGCGCGCAGTCTGTGAAACCACTAAAGAATTGATCGACCCATGCGCTGCTTTCGTCGCCTGCGAGCAGCGCAGCGGCCAGAGTGACATAACGTGGCGTGGCACCCATGGCGGCAAGGTCAGATAGATTGACCGCTAGCGTTTTCCAGCCCAGATCTTCCGGGGAGTCGGTGTGCAGAAAGTGCGTGCCTTCCACCAGCATGTCGGTGGTTATGGCAAAGGATTCACCCGGTGCGGGTGGGGCAATTAATGCGCAGTCATCGCCCGGCCCCAGTAGGAGACCACTGGTCTGTGCGTTAGGGTCAGGCCGCACCTGGCTGAGCAGGCGTTCGATCAGGGCGAACTCGCCTGCCATGATGAATCAGCGGCTAGGCCGGTTGCTTTCCAGCGGGCGCAGCGTTGGTGCCAGACGATCGAGTACGCCATTAACAAACTTGTGTCCATCGGTACCACCGAAGGTTTTGGCCAGTTCAATCGCTTCGTTGAGCACGACACGCAGGGGTGTTTCCGGGCTGTTGGCCATTTCGTTGGCGCCAATCAGCAGAATGCAGGCTTCCACCGGTGAGAGCTCGTCAAATGGGCGATCCAGCAATGGTGTTAATTGTTCTCGCAGCGTGTCGTGCTGCGCAATGCAGCTGCGCAGCAGACTTATTGCAAAGTTCTGTTCCAGATCGCGTAGCGTATTGAAGCCTTCTACTTCGTGCAGGGCTGTTTCGCAAGAAGCCAGATCCTGGCCGCCAACTTGCCAGCCATACAGCGCTTGCATTGCGGCTTCACGTGCGCGCCGGCGCGCCGGTTTCGGGCCGTTTGCGGGTTTGGCGTTTTGTTGGGTCATGCTCAGCCTCGTGCAGGTTGGGGTTTGTCGCCTAGGCGAATGCTGGCGTGCAGACGGGCCATCTCTACCGCGCAACGGGCGCAGTCGGCGCCTTTGCTGTGCATGCGAACGAGTGCCTGATCATCATCTTCTGTGGTGAGAATGCCGTTAGCGATAGGTACACCTGTGGCCAGTTGCACTTCCATCACGGCACGGCAACTATCGTTGCTGACCACTTCAAAGTGATAGGTTTCGCCGCGCACTACCGCACCGAGTGCAATCAGTGCGTCATAAGGCGATTCTTCGGCATCCGCCAGACTTTGCAACACGAGGGGAATTTCCAGGGCGCCGGGTACGCTGCACACCGTAATGTCTTCGGCAGCAACACCCAGCAAATGGAGCTCGTTAATAGCGCCGGAGAGCAGGCCATCGCAGATATCCTGGTTGAAACGGGCCACAACAACGCCGATGCGTAGGCCGGTGCCACTTTCATTACTGGGGTATTCCTGATAGCGGGTCATTACAAATCCTATGGGTTATTACAGACCGGTGTGGCTGCCATCGGGCAGCTGGAAACCGGTGATTTCAAGATCGAAGCCAGTCATGGCCGGAATGCGCTGTGGGCTGGAGAGAAGACGCATTTTGTGCACGCCCAGGTCGCGCAGGATTTGTGCGCCGATACCATGCAGTAACGGATCCCATTTGCGGGGAACCGTCTGATCGGGTGAACGGGTCAGGCCCTGCAGCAGCTCCTGACCACTCAGCGGTTTATGCAGCATCACCAGCACGCCTTGGTCGGCAGCGCCGATGGCGGCCATTGCGTCATCCAGCATGATGCTATGCCCGGTGCCTTCCGGCGCCAGAAAATCCAGAATGGAGACCGGTACATGGACGCGCACCAGGGTTTCGCTTTGCGGCGTTGGTTTGCCTTTCACCAGCGCCAGATGCACTTCGTCTGAAGTTTTGTCGGCGTAGGTATGTAGCGTAAATGTACCGTGACGGTTGGTCAGTTCGCGAGAACCAGCACGAGCCACTAGTGTTTCGTGCTGACTGCGGTAATGAATCAGATCGGCAATGGTGCCAATCTTCAGGCCGTGTTCTGCAGCAAATTCACGCAGCTCCGGTAGGCGTGCCATGGAGCCGTCTTCGCTCATGATCTCGCAGATTACAGAGGCCGGGCTCAGGCCTGCCAGCGTTGCCAGGTCACAACCCGCTTCGGTATGGCCAGCGCGAACAAGCACGCCACCCGGGCGCGCCATGATTGGGAAGATGTGACCAGGTTGCACAATGTCCGACGGCTTGGCATCGGCGGCAACGGCCGCCTGAATGGTACGGGCGCGATCGTGGGCTGAAATGCCGGTCGTCACGCCTTCGGCTGCTTCGATAGACACCGTAAAGGCAGTACCAAATTGCGCCTTGTTGTCTCGCGCCATTTGGTTTAAACCGAGTTGGCGGCAACGTTGTTCAGTGAGCGTCAGGCAAATCAGACCGCGACCAAAGCGGGCCATGAAGTTAATGGCTTCCGGGGTCACATGGTCGGCCGCCAGAACGAGATCGCCTTCGTTTTCGCGATCTTCTTCATCAACCAGAATGACCATCTTGCCGGCGCTTAGGTCAGCAATGATTTCTTCTGTGGAGGCAAGGGTATTTGGCATAGCCCTCTATTTTAAGCTGAGGAGCTCTTCT
>ERZ1034363.403-NODE-403-length-30252-cov-7.375377_pt1 | contig 30252 bp, 26 predicted proteins | sample MGYA00520616_ERZ1034363 | MGnify/ENA primary metagenome ERZ1034363 (study PRJEB33736, sample SAMEA104284506) | Azolla filiculoides | biome: Urban; feature: Water surface; material: Ditch water | place: Netherlands | collected 2015-10-28 | depth 0-0.1 m ... | reverse complement strand
GCAGCATCAATGTAACGCTTGGTGTCATCGAAGTACTGGCCAGTCTGAGGGTCGATACCGCGGACAGCACCGATCATTTCAGAGCCGAAGAGCACATTCTTGTTGTCGATGACATCGACCAACAGGTCAATTCCTGGCTGGTGATAGACGCAGGTGTCGAAGAACACGTTATTCATGAGGTGTGTGGACAGGTTGGGTTGCTTAAGCATGTCTGCCAGTCCGCGGTAACGACCCCAGTGGTAAGGAACAGCTCCACCACCGTGAGGAATGATGAATCGCAGCGTGGGGAAGTCTCCGAACAGGTTGCCCTGAAGCAGCTGCATGAATGCTGTGGTGTCTGCGTTCATGTAGTGCGCGCCAGTTGCGTGGAAGTTGTGGTTGCAGGATGCAGACACGTGAATCATGGCGGGAACGTCGAGTTCGACCATCTTCTCGTAGAGCGGGTACCAGAACTTGTCGGTGAGGGGAACGGTCTGCCACTGACCACCGGAGGGGTCAGGGTTGAGGTTTACTCCAATGAAGCCCAGCTCATTGATGCAGCGCTCCATTTCCTTGATGGTCTCCGTCAGGTCAGCACCAGGAGACTGGGGCAGCTGAGCAACACCAATGAAGTCTTCGGGGAAAAGGTCAACAACGCGCTTGATCAGGTTGTTGCAGGCCACGGTCCACTCGAGACTGATGCGCTGGTCACCTTCGTGGTGACCCATCGCAGAAGCACGGGGAGAGAAGATGGTGAGGTCCGAGCCGCGCTCCTTGATGAGCTTGAGCTGGTTCTGCTCAATGGTCTCGCGAATGATCTCATCGGAGATCTCGGGGTATTCAGGGCTGGGTTGACCTGCTGCATAGGCAGCGAGCTGGTCAATGCGCCACTGGTTGTGAAGCTCCGGGGCCGTTGTGTAGTGGCCGTGGATATCGATAATCATGCGTTGTTCTCCCAAGCAGATTCGAGGACATAAATAGAACCCGACATGAGCATGCGGGCGGTGCGCAACAGCGCAGATTTCGTGACTACAGGTGAGCCACAGGAGTTATCCACTTCCATCTGGACGGTGAAGAATCCGGTGGGGTGTTCCACTTCTACCTCGAGACTGGAACCCACAGCATCCAGACCAGCAATCTGGGCAGCAACGCTGCCCTCCAGCATGCAGGCGGTGGCAACGGAGACAGCACCCAGAACACCGATGCTTTCGTGCACACGGTGAGGAATGAAGGTGCGAGTAGAGAGAAGGCCACCGTCCCGAGCTGGAGCCAGCAGGCTCATCTTGGGCACGGTCTTGTTGGTGACATCCCCGAGGTTCATCAGTGGCCCGACAGCCAAACGAATCTCTTCCACGCGAGCCTTGAGCTCCGCGTTCGCTTCGAGCTCGGCAGGAGTCTCGTAACCGGTGATACCGAAGTCGCTCGCGTTGAGACAAACAACGGGCATGCCGTTATCGACGCAGGTGACCTGAACGCCGTTGACCTCGTCGACCACGTTGCCGGTCGGTAACAGGGCGCCGCAGCTTGAGCCCGCGACGTCTTCGAAGTTGATGTTGATGGGAGCGTGCGTGCCGGGAACGCCGTCAATTCGAGCTTCTCCGGCGTAGTTGACCTTGCCGCCGGGTGTCTCAATGAACGCCGTGGCCTTCGACTCGGTGTTGACCATGTAAATGGAGACCGGGGTCACGCCATCGGCTGCCGCAACGAGGCCGCGCTCAATGGCGAACGGACCGACACCGGCGAGGATGTTGCCGCAGTTCTGCTGGTCGCTCACTTCGGGGCGGTCAGGCCACACCTGCAGGAAGAGGTAGTCCACGTCGATACCGTCGCGGTCAGACTTGCTGACGACCGCGACCTTCGAGGTGAGCGGGTGAGCGCCACCGACCCCGTCGATCTCGCGCACATCGGGTGAACCCATGGCGGCGAGGAGGAATTTGTCACGCGTTGCCACATCCGTGGGCAGGTCCTCTGCCACGAAGTACAGCCCCTTCGACGTGCCCCCGCGCATCAGCGCTGCCGACACGGCGACTTGGGTGTTAGCGACGCGGTGGTTACTCACCTGCGGAGTCCTCGTAGACCAGACCCTTGGCAGCGAGCTTCTCGCGCATGTTGTAGATGTCGAGGCCGAGTTCCTTGTTGGCCAGGCGACCGCGCTTCTCAAGCTCCATGGCCTCGCGCGCGAGGGCCTTCTCGAGTACCTTCTCCGCGTCTTCGCGCTTGACCAGGCAGACGCCATCGATGTCAGCCACAATCACATCACCGGGGCGAACCAACTGGTCAGCCATCAGGATGGGGGTCTGCACGTTGGCGATGGTCTCCTTGACCGTGCCCTGCGAGCTGATGGCCTTCGACCAGACGGGGAAGCCCATCTCGGTGAGGGTCGCTACGTCGCGAACACCAGCATCAATAACGAGACCGCGCACGCCGTGCGCCATCAGGCTCTCAGCAAGCAGGTCACCGAGGTACCCGTCGTCGCAGGGGCTGGTGGGGGTGACGATGAGGATGTCGCCAGGCTGTGCTTGTTCAACAGCAACGTGGATCATCCAGTTGTCGCCAGGAGCAACTTCACAGGTCAGTGCGTTGCCGGCAATCATGGCGGGGAAGATGGGGCGCAGGCGACGGTTCAACAGACCGATACGTCCCTGTGCCTCGTGCACAGTGGCTGATCCGAGAGCGGCAAGGCCGTCCACAATCTCAAGTGGGGTTCGTGGTGTTCCTCGAACGACGCGTGCCATGATTCTCCTTCGAAATTGCGCAAATATGCCTGTTCCTAGACAACTGCATTTCAGAGGAGAAAACCAAGGAGCCTTCCGGATAGTGGAAGGGCAATATGAGGAGGTTTAGGTGCTTGCCTGCAGGCGAGCAGCGTCACCCAGGCCGGCTTCAACCAGCTTCTTGGACAATGCCGCTCCCGTGACCTGCATGACGGGCACCAACTTGCCCAGGTCACGACCATCGCTGGGCGCCACAATACCCAGTGCGGCGATGACATTGCCGCCCTTGCCCCGCAAGGGCACAGCAATGGAAACCGCACCTTCCGCGAGCTCTTCCTGGGTCTTGGCAAAGCCCTGAACCTTGATGGTCTTCAACTGCGTTTCGAGAACCCCTGGGTCTGTAATGGTCTGGTCGGTGTAACGATCAAGAGAATTCAGAACTGCTTTCTGCAGTTCCGCGTCACCATGAGCCAAAAGCACCTTGCCCACGCCTGTGGCGTGCAGAGCAAGCCGGGAGCCCGGTTTACTCATGACTTCTAGGGTTCTAGAGCCCGCAATGCGCTCCACAATCAAACAGCGCAACCCATCCAGCACGGCAATCTGGACGGCATCGTTGTGGAGTTGGTAGACGTCTTCCATGTAGGGCAGCGCCACTTCTCGCAGGTCTGAGTGAACCGAAGCAAGTAGCCCCAGGCGCCAAATCTTGCTACCGATTTCATAGTCACCATCTGAGCCACGAACCAAAGCGTTCTGCTTCTCCAACTCGTGCACCAAACGGTGAACGGTGGTCAAGGGCAGTTCAGCGCGACGTGAGATAGAGGCAAGTGACTGTCTGCGATGCTTCACATCGAAAGTGTCCAACACAGCGAGCGCACGACCAGTCACGGTGCGGGTCGGAACGCTTTTCTCGGTCACCCTTACAGCCTAGGTTCAGAACTCAGTGAGAGCTGTGCGAAGTTTGGCCTCTAAACCAGGTAAATCTTTAGCGACAGTGTCTCGAATAACCTCATTGTCCACGAATAAATACCCATGAGAAATAAGATTTCTCGTTGCCTTCATCAAATGCCACTGTTCCGCAAAGTAGCGATTTCTAAATTCAGCGCTCGTTTGTGAAATTGATTCGATTGAGGCCGACAAGCGCATACAGACGGCGTCAGAAATAATCGGCTCTTCTATCGAGCCTTGGGATAAGTGGTGATTGAGCATTTCGATGTGATCCAACGCATCGCGGACTAATTCTTCATCTGTTCTACTCACAGTGGTACCGCTTCTCCAAGAACCCGGTCACGCAAAAAGGGCCTGAGGTTTTTCTCTGGGACAACATCAACTTCAACTCCTAACAATTCGCCGAGTGCGAATTCCAGGCGAACCATATCGAAAAGGGTGACACCTTTGTCGAAAGTTGCTAACAGGTCAATATCTGAGCCCTCATGCTCTTTACCTGTCACAACACTTCCGAAGACTTTGAGGTCCCGAGCACCATGAGACTTCGCAATCTTGATGACCTCACTGCGGTTGTTGCGAAGTTTTTTTCCCAAAGGCGTCTGCCCATGGAAACGAACCAGTCTCGAAACCTCCGGTTGGCTTCTGCCCACAGCCTCAGCAATGTCTCGCTGACTCAGGCCCGCCTTGATACCCGCTCGAACCGCATCCACCAAGATCTTCCGAGACCTGGCATAGAGCAGGTCAGCAGCGCGGGCTTCGGCCTGCAGCTGTTCGACAGTTGAAACGGTAGACATATAGCAAATGCTATCAGTTATACACAATTACTGGCAGAGCAGCATCCGCATGGAACTCCGGAGGGATTAGTGACCGTCGAGTTCAGCCGCAATGGACGCTGCAGCATCTGTCAACGTCGATACCAAGCGGTTGGTATCAAGCCTGTTCAAGTGCACAATCACGCCCACAGCTGCCACACAACGCCCATTACGCATGATGGGAACCGCGATAGAACCGCTTCCCCGCGTCATCTCTTGGCGAGTAATGGAATACCCGTTCTTGCGCACTTCCGCTAGATCCTTGCGCAGGGCATCCGGCTGTGTAATGGACTGTGGCGTGGGCTTGGGGAGAGGTTGTGCCAAGTATTGTTCAATCGCTTTCTCTGATTGATACGCCAACAACACCTTGCCCACACCTGTGGTGTGGAGAGGAAGGTGACCACCAGCACGGCTGATGGTGGGAATGCTTCGCTCCCCCACCAGGCGGTCAACATAAAGTGCCTGTCCGCGGTCAAGTACGGCCAGAGTTACGTTCTCGCCAGTCTCTTCATAGAGACGGGCAAGAGTAGGAAGTGCGCTTTCACGCAGGCGCTCACTCAAGGGAGCGTGTTGCGCAATGGTCCAGAGCTTGGTGCCAACCCGAAACTTGCGGTCACTACCCTTACTCAGGAACCCACCAGCTTCAAGAGTTCCGACAATGCGGTGGCAGGTGGACATAGGGAGCTTGGTCAGCTCAGCGATCTGAGTCAACGTCAAGGCACTGTGCTTGGGATCAAAGCAACTGAGGATCTCCATGGCGCGCTCCAGCAGTGCTGTGGGGGCACCACTTTCGACTCGTGCAGGGCTCATGAGTTGCTCCAATCAGAAACTTCCATCCCATGAAACTTTAGTCTTGTTGGCGCCTTCCGCATAAGCCTGAATAGACCTAGACGTTCACCGCTATCGAAAAGGTTCAATGATGACCACAACAATCCGCACTCAGGTCGGCATTTTGGGCGCAGGCCCCGCAGGTCTGCAGCTCGCTCACCTCCTCCAGCGCGCAGGCATCGACTCCGTCGTGATCGACGGTCGCAGCCGCGAAGACATCGAAGGCACCGTGAAGGCGGGCATTCTTGAAGCGCCGGCAGTTGAAGTGCTCGTAGACACTGATGTTGTCTCTCGCGACTACGTCGAAACCATGCGTCACGATGGCATCGAGTTCCACTTCGACAACCACGCGCACCGCTTCGACTTCCCCAAGCTCACTGGCAAGGGTGTCTACCTCTACCCTCAGCATGAAGTGCTCAAGGACCAGATCAAGGCCCGCGTTGCAGCAGGCGTGACTCCCTTGTTCGAGCACCTCGCCGACAAGGTCGTGGACGGCCCCAACGGTCCCATGATTGTGGGCAAGACCGCCACCGGCGAAGCATTCGAAATCTCTGCAGACTTTGTCATTGGCGCCGACGGCTCCATGAGCATTGCTCGCGAATACGTCACGGGCAACAAGTTCAGCGGCATGGCCCGTGAATACCCCTTCGGTTGGTACGGCATCCTCGTGGAAGCACCACCCAGCTCCGAAGAACTCATTTACAGCCGTTCCGAAGAAGGCTTCGTACTCATCTCCACCCGCGATGAGAACATCCAGCGCATGTACTTCCAGTGCGACCCCAACATGGACGTCAACGCTGTTACTGACGAGCAGATCTGGGACATCCTGCAGGCAGGTGTGGCAACGCACGAACTCAAGCGTGGCAACATCTTCCGCAAGGACGTTCTCAAGTTCCGCAGCTACGTCCACGACAGCCTGCGCAAGAACAAGGTATTCCTCATGGGTGACGCAGCTCACACTGTTCCCCCCACTGGAGCCAAGGGCCTGAACCTCGCATTCAGCGATGTTCTGTGGCTCAACCGCGCACTGCGCGAGTACTACCGCTCTGGTTCAGAGAAGTTCTTGGACACCTACCAGGAAGATGCACTCAAGCGCATCTGGAAGGCCACCAACTACTCCTACATGATGACCACCATGCTTCACATCGCACCGGATGCCACCGAGTTCGATAAGAAGCGTCAGGTTGCCGACCTCTACTCGTTCACCGAGTCCGAGGCAGGCCAGACCTTCATCGCCGAAGGCTATGTGGGCTGGGACTACAGCGCAGACGACTGGCGCTAATCTCCAAAAAGTGCTTAAACTTCGAGGCCCCCACACCAGCAGGTTGGGGGCCTCGATTCTTTGGATCTGAAGTATCTGACTACCTCGCGGTGTAGCCGCCATCAATGACATGCTGCGAACCTGTAATGAAAGCTGCTTTGTCTGAAAGCAGGAACACAATCAAATCTGCAATTTCTTCCGGCTGTCCCAGCCGTCCAATCGGGTGAGCTGACACAAGACCGTCGTAAGCCTCCTGAGGTAATTCACTCAGCAACGGGGTCTCGGTGTAACCAGGGTGGATCGAATTGACCCTGATTCCATTGCTGGCATATGCCAAAGCAGCAGATTTGGTCAGCCCCGTTACAGCATGTTTTGCAGCGACATAAGGCGCAACGAATCCATCACCCACGAGGCCCAAGATTGAGGACATATTGACAATAGAACCGCCACCAGAGGCAATCATCGCCGGAATCTGATATTTCATCCCATAAAACACGGAATCTTGGTTAACCGCGATCACACGCTTGTAGCCTTCGATCTCTACATCAGCAAGGGGGCCCAATGGGCCACCTATGCCCGCGTTATTTACGGCGAGGTGAAGTCCACCATAGCTTTCTTGGACGGCAGCGACCAATGCTTCAACATCTTCTGGTACAGAAACGTTCCCAGAAACTGCACTCGCGGTCCCACCGTTATCAATAATTTGCTGAACGACCGCCTGCGCACTTGATAAATCAAGATCATTTACTACGACGCGTGCGCCCTCTGCAGCGATAGCTAGGCAAGTTGCTTTACCTATTCCAGAGCCGCCACCAGTGACAAGCGCAATTTTGTTAGCAAGCATTGTGCCCATTGAAGATTCCTCATTGTGTTAGGTGGCGGGTGAAAGGTGTGTCTGCCGGTGACAAATGCCACCGGCAGACACCGGACTAACTAGCGAGAATGAAACCCTTATAGTTGTCATTTGCTACCTCGGTACAAGCAGCACGGAAGGGTCCCACTCCCATCAAGGCAGGCAGAACTACACGTGCTTTACCGGCCACGTTTGCCCCGACATACCAGGAGCCGCTGTTGCGGTGAACGGTGACCTCGCCCAAGAAGTTGTTTGCCGCAACCCAGTCTTCTTGTGCAGTTCGTGAGGCTTCCATCCGCGTGAATTTGTTCTTTTCTAGGTACTCAATCGCGCCTGAAATCCACTCCACGTGCTGTTCCAGTGAGACTACGACGTTGGAAAGCACCGAAGGGCTTTGTGGGCCCGTCACGAGGAATAGGTTGGGGAAACCTGCAGACATTGCACCCATGTAGGTCTTCGCTCCCTGCTTCCAGACTTCACGAAGGTTTTCTCCACCTAAGCCGATGACATCAACATCATTGAGAATTCCAGTAAATGCGTCATACCCAATGGCATACACAATGATGTCAACGTCATAGTTGGCTGCTTCTGTTTCGAAACCAGTCGCAGTGACCTGCTTGAGTGGGCTTTCTAGAAGATCTACCAAGTGGACATTGTCCTGATTGAAGATCTCGTAGTAACCGGTGTCGATACAAGTTCTGCGCGTTCCAAAGGGATAGCTCTTGGGAATCAGCTTCTCAGCCAGAGCCTGGTCCTTCACACGTTCACGAACCTTGCTTGCCAAGAAGTCAGAGATTGTCTGGTTTGCTTCATCATCGACGAGCACATCTGTGTATGAGCCAAAGAAAGTAAAGGGTGAGAGGTTGTCATAGATGAACTGGTAGTGCTTTTCGCGTTCATCGGCGGTTGCCTCCAAAGCAGACTTCACCGGTCCTGGCAAGCCCAAACCATCCATCGAGTGACGCTTACGCTCACGCTCGGAGGCATAGGTCTTTTTGACCTCTGCAACATACTCAGCACTCAGCGGTTGATTGTTGGCCGGCACAGTCCACGAGGGTGTGCGCTGGAGAACAAAGAGTTCAGCGGCGGTCTTTGCGATAAACGTGGAGAGCTGGATACCAGTCGAGCCGGTACCCACCACAGCTACACGTTTGCCCGTGAAGTCAACAGGATTCTTAGGCCAGTCAGTAGAGAAGTAGCTTTCACCTTGAAAAGAGGATGCGCCCGCAATATCGACTTTCTTGGGCGCAGAAAGCGCACCAGTTGCCATGATGACCCAGCGTGCTACGAATACCTCACCAGACTCGGTAGTTACAGTCCAAGTATTGTCCTTGTCGCTGAACACCGTAGTGACAACCTTCTGGTTAAAAACGAAGTCTTTGCGCAGATCAAAACGGTCGGCAACATGCTGCGCATAACTCAGAATTTCAGGTTGCGCTGAGTATCGCTCACTCCAGACCCAATCCTGTTGCAGCTCTTCATCCCACGAATAGGAATACTCCACGCTTTCCACGTCACATCGAAGGCCAGGGTATGTGTTCCAATACCAGGTGCCTCCAACATCAGCACCCTTTTCAACGCCGAGGACGGAAAGTCCGAGCTTACGCATGTTGTGGACTGCAAGCATGCCGGCGAATCCAGCGCCGACGACAAGAACGTCAATTGTTTTAGTCATTTTTCTACTTTCCGTAATTAGCTAAGTTTGGAGTTGATCCAAGAACCAACTTCTTCGATCATGTCGCGGCCTTCGCTCAGCATGAATGCGAACAGCGACCAGTCGTGAGGCATGTCTGGCCACACGTGCAAAGTCACATCTACATCAGCGGCGCTAGCCTTCTCCGCTACGCGAACAGAGTCGTCCAGCAGGATTTCATCAGCACCAACCTCAATAAGAAGTGGTGGAAATCCGGAGAAGTCACCAAATAGCGGTGACACGCGAGGATCCGAAGCTGAGTGGCCGTTCAAGTACTGATCTGCGCCAGACTGCAAACCTTCTTGGGTCAGCGAGTTGTCAATTTCCTTTTTGGTGATCATGGTCTCACCGGAGTGAGTGAGGTCCGCCCACGGTGAAAGAACCACGGCAGCGCCCGGCTGGGAAAGCCCATTTTCCTTGATATCAAGGAGCAATGAAAGCGCAAGGCCTCCACCAGCGGAGTCACCAGCAACCACAATATTTTCGGCTGCAAACCCCTCATTAATCAGGCCCTTGTACGCGGCCAGCACATCATCATGCGCTGCAGGGAATGTACTCTCTGGAGCGAGACGGTAATCAATCGAGAACATGTTAATCCCTGCAGCATGTGCAAGATTTCCAGAAAGCCCTCTGTATCCGAAGGTGTCTCCCACGAGGAGAGCTCCACCGTGCACATAGAAAAGAACTTTGTCACTCTTCTTGGAGGCTTCCATCCACAAACCTGAGACACCGCCAATCGACTTGGCGTCGAAAGAGTATGACTCGTCTACAGGGAAGGTTGCCGTTGCACCGTTAAAAGCTGCGCGGACTTCCGCTGCGGGAGTGGTGAAATCAAATGGGGCCGCTGCAAGCATTCCGCGCAGTGCCGCTAATTCGTCTGACGTCATTGTCGTGTTCCCTTCAAGAACTGTATGAGGTCGCTCAAAAAAATTGCATTTAAGAGCGATACTTACAGGTTCCTGCAACCCTGGGGTGCTGTGTTAGTAGCCCAGTGCAGTTGATGCAGTAAATTTCTGCATTACTTGGAGATGGATCTAAGCAAACGAAACGAGAGCGTATTTACGCCACTCGCTAGGGGTCAGCCCAAAGTTTTCCTTAAAAATTCTGCTGAAGTATGCAGCTTCATCGAATGACCACCGGGTTGCGACTTGAGCAACCGTGAGATTCATCTTGAGGGGGTCAGCTAGGTCACGTCGACATTCGGTCAGTCTTCGGAGTTTGATCCACTGCGCAATACTCACTCCCGCCTCTTGGAACACGTTATATAAGTGCCGGGTTGAAATGAAGTGAGCGGAGGCAATAACTTCTGGCGTGAGGTTGGGGCTGGACAAGTGCTCATTGATGTAATAACAAATCTCCACCAAGAGTGACCGTCGCTCAGGACTCGCAGTCGAACCATGAACTTCCAGTTCCGCAGACAATAAGGTCGTGAGCAAATCAAGTCCGGTACGCGCAAGCCGTTCTCCGCTAGCACCAGATAAATAATGAAGGTTTTCTACCAAGCCCATGAGGTAGCTCGAAAGCATCGAACCAGGACCCGCCGTGCCATCAAGCGGGTAAGCGACTAATTCGTTGGCGAGCTTGGAAGGGATATCCAAAGCTTTTTTGGGAAACATCGCGACGACGAAACGATAATCGTCATCAAAACGAAGATCATAGGCTTGCGCTGTGTCATAGACGGCGATAGTCCCTGGGGTCAGGGAAAGCTGTCTGTCGCCCTGCGTCATGAGGCCTGTTCCAGAAACCTGAAGACTGATTTTGTAATACTCAAAGTTTTTGGAGCTCACTACTCCAGGATTTCTCTCAACAACGTGAGCGCTCGCCTGAATGTCACTGATTTGAAGTTCTTCGGTCCCAGCCGAACGATATTGAGCTCTAAAAGGCTGGGTACTTTCAGTATGAATGGTCAGCGGCGGAAAAGCGCGTTCCATTTCCGCTCTCCAACGGTTGATGGATTCGCCGCTGTCACCGCTGACCTCAAGCGTGAGTGGTTCATGCCTAAAGTTGACGGTCATCGAACAGTCCTCTCCTTCGAGAATGCCTTACTTGTTGATATTAGCCCCGAAGCGAGGGCTGCCGCCATGGATAGATTTGGGGCTTCTGCCACCAGCTTCCGCTCCTAAATAAAAGGGTTAGGCGTCATTGTGTACTTGGGCGAGAGGTACTCATAGATGCCTTCAGCACCACCCTCGCGGCCCAACCCAGACATCTTCACACCGCCGAACGGAGCAGAAGCATTCGAGATGACACCAGCGTTCAGCCCCATCATTCCAGTCTGGAGTTTTTCAATGAGGCGCTGGCCTCGCTTGAAGTCCTCAGTGAAAACGTACCCAACAAGGCCGTATTCAGTGTCATTTGCAATGCGAATGCCTTCTTCCTCAGTGGAGAAAGTAGTGATTGAGAGAACGGGACCAAAGATTTCTTCGGTGAGAATCTCAGAGCCCGGCTTCACGCCCGTGATGACGGTGGGCTCAAAGAATGAACCATCACCAGCAATGATGTGGCCACCGGTTTCCAGGGTTGCTCCCTTAGACAATGCATCCTGAACCAATTCATGAGCCTTGGCAACTGCCTTGTGATCAATCAAAGGCCCGATTGACACATTCTCCTCTGTGCCGCGGCCAATCTTCATTGCCTTCACGCGTTCCGTCACCCGAGCAGCAAACTCTGGAGCGATACTTTCGTGAACTATAAAGCGATTGGCTGCTGTGCATGCCTGGCCGATATTGCGGAATTTGGCCGCCATTGCTCCATCCACGGCCTTATCAAGATCGGCATCTTCAAACACGAGGAATGGGGCGTTTCCACCGAGCTCCATAGAGGTCCGCAGTACGTTCTCAGTAGCCAGACGCATGAGCGATTGCCCAACTCCTGTTGATCCTGTGAAGGAAAGTTTACGCAAGCGCTTGTCCACGATGATGGGGTTGGAGACTGCGGAACTCGTTGAGGTGGTGAATACGTTGACAACTCCCCGAGGAACGCCTACTTCCTCCAGAATCTTCACAAAGTAAAGAGTTGTAAGTGGGGTCAAGGTCGCAGGCTTGATTACCACAGTGCAGCCCGCCGCTAAGGCAGGAGCAATCTTGCGGGTTGCCATAGCCAAAGGGAAATTCCAGGGGGTAATCAAGAAACAAGGGCCTACCGGAAGGTATGTCACAAACGCACGTCCAGAACCTTCAGGGTTAGAACCGTATCGACCATTAATGCGCACAGCTTCTTCTGCGAACCAGCGAAGGAATTCTGATCCATAATTCACCTCACCCATCGCTTCTGCTAGAGGCTTCCCCATTTCCAGGGTCATCAGTAATGCAAATTCTTCTTTGCGTTCCTGAACAAGGTCAAAAGCCTTCCTCAACAGTTCACCCCGCACACGAGGAGGTGTGGCCGCCCACTCTTCTTGGGCCGATACGGCCGAATCGAGGGCACGAATACCATCCTCAGGGGAGGCATCAGCAATAGTCTTGATTACTTTTCCCGTTGAGGGATCCAGCACATCAATCGTCTTTCCAGAGGAACCGTCAATCCATTGCCCGTTGATGAACAGCTGGGAAGGAATTTTGGCGAGAAGCTCGGCTTCAGTGAAGGGGGACATATTTCCTCGATTCGCGGTTCCGATGTACGTCAATTCGATTGCGCACTTGCCATCAGGAATAACGCGTGCCTGAAGTCAGTTTAGAAAATGAAAAGACACAGAAACCTAAGGTTTCACTGAGGGGCTCCGAGTGTGCGCTGACGTGCAAAGTTTTCTTGTTTTTGGTCTCGGTATAAACAAGAGGAGCCCAACCACCGGTTGAACTCCTCTTGTTTATGTGAAATTTCTAGCCCATGTATGACTTACGCAAAAGTTCTTCATTATCGAGAAGCTTCTTTGGGTCGCCATGGTATGAAACATGTCCGCTCGTAATCACCATGGAATCAGAGGCGATCTTGAGCGCAAGGTGCGCAAATTGTTCAACCAGGAGAACTCCTACTCCGGTTTGAGCAATCTGCTGAATGATGGGCAGCAAACGCATGAACACCACTGGCGCAAGTCCTAGAGACATTTCGTCCAAGAGGAGATACTTCGGCTTTGCCGCAAAGGCACGAGCCAAAACCACCATCTGCTGCTCACCACCTGAGAGCAACACAGTTGCTGAATTCATGCGCTTTTCAAGTTCAGGGAACAATGAAATTGCTGCCTCGATGTCCGCTTTGGAATGCGCAGTTAAGCGAAGATTCTCCAGAACTGTGAGAGAGGGGAAGATCATTCTTCCTTGTTCAACATGCTGAAGTCCCGTACGAGAGCGTTTGCGACGAGACAGCTTGGTGATGTCAACGTCATCCATTGTGATGGATCCACTACTTGGACGGATGACACCAGAAAGAGACTCGAGAAGACTCGTCTTTCCTGCCCCATTTGGGCCAACTAGCGTGACGACTTCACCCGGCTTGATTTCAAGTGAAACGTTGGAGATAACTGGACCGACACCGCGACTAACAGTGACGTCATTTAGTACGAGGCTCATAGCAACTCCGTTTCACCCATGTAGGCCTTGAGAACTTCAGGGTTGGAAAGAACATCTTCCTGAGACCCAGAAGCGAGAACTTCACCAAAATTCAAGACTGTAATGCTCGTGCACACACTGCGTACGAGATCGAGGTCGTGTTCAATGATGATTACTGTGACACCATACTTCGAAGGAAGCGAGCGTAAACGCTCCCCAAAGGCAATGTGTTCGTCGTGAGAGAGGCCGGCAGCAGGCTCATCAAGGAGAAGAACCTTTGGCTTAGCTGCTACGTTGGCCGCAACTTCAATCAAGCGACGTGTTCCCACATCGACGGAACGAAGTGGAACAGTTGGATCGGGGCAACCGAAGAACTCGAGAGTATCTGCGATTTCTTCAGGGGTAGCCTTACCTCGGGATACGAAGTAAACATAAGCCCCCACAGTGAGGGTGTCTGGGACACGGTCCTGTTGGTATGTTCTACGCAACCCTACACGCGCAATGCGGCTTGGGGAGAGCTTGTCTAACTCAATATCTTCCAGAGTAAGAACACCGGTGTGGTGAGGAAGGAATCCTGTCAGAGCGTCAACGAATGTTGACTTTCCAGCACCGTTAGGCCCGATGAGCCCAACGATGGTTCCTTCTTCAATGTCTAGGTTGACATTTTGAAGTGCCTTGACTGCGCCGAAGGCAACTCCGAGATCACGGACCTTCAAAATAGTTCTACCGGTTCCCTGAGGAACCTCCACAACTTTCTTCTCCTCTACTGGAGCCAAGTTCAACTCAACCGGAGGTACTTTACTCATCTTGCGCTTATAGATCGCATTACGAATGTCTTGACCCAAGTTGCTATTTGTTGTCAGAGCCTGGATACCCAAAATACCGAAGACGACATTTCCCCACTGGAGATCAATCTTGAAAACCTTGAGGATTTCTGGGATGAGGATAAAGAGAATTCCGCCGAAGATTGCCATATCAATCAGGTAGGAACCGGCAACAACACTCAATACGTACATACCGAGAGAGTTGATTGTGGTGAAGGAATAAGCATTACCTTGCATGATTTGACCGTCAAACAAGCCACCGGCAAGACCACCGAGGAATGCTGAAACGGCAAATGCAGAAAGTTTTGCTGTTCTCACATTCGTTCCAGAAGAAGCAGTGCTTCGTTCAGAGAAAGCTACTGACTTCCATGAAGCTCCCCAACGACTGCGCTGGAGGAAAACAACCATCAAAGAGATCAAAACAACTGCAACAATGACGAAGGCAAGGTAACCGCGGTCGCTCGCAACCGATGATGGGCCGAGGTTGAAAGGTCGCTCCACTCTCATGCCTGCAACGAATGCGGGGAAGCCCGTCTTCAGCAAGGTGAGGTCAACTGCTGCAGCGATACCCAAAGTGAGCACTGCCAAGTTGACGCCACGAAGCCGCAGAGCAGGCAAACCAACTAATATTCCTCCCACGGCAGCAACAAGGCCACCAATGAGAATGTAGACCACGAAAGCAAAGTCACCGAAGAAGGTGAGCTGCTCGTTAACGAAAAGCCATTCCACAACCCACGCACCTACAGCCGCGAAGGTCAATTGGCACAGTGCAATCATTCCCGCGGATCCGGTGACTACACCGAGGCCCATGAGTGAGACACTGGCGACCAAAACCGAGGTCACGATATTGATCCATTTTTGGTCAGGCAGAATGGCTGTCAGCGCGAGACCGACAATCAGCGTGGCTACCGCCACAAGAACGGGTTTCCAAGGGGAGCCCTGAAGGCGAACACGGTTAGCGAGCGACATCCCACACCTCCTTACGTTGGTTCCACAAGAGGAAGACGATGATCACAATGATGGGGATCCAGTCTCGGATATAGATAAGATCTGGCAAACCTGCGAAGAAACCCTGGACTACTCCCAGCAAGATTCCACCGATTAGTCCGGCCCAGATGTTCTTAAACGCACCAATCAATGCAGCGGCAGCACCAGGAACAACGAGCATAGAAAGAGTAAAGATGTCAGAGCTTTGTGTCGGTGCGATGAAGACGATCAGCAAACCCGAAACTGCTCCTGTAAAGAACCACACTGCAACGTTCATGAGCTTGACGTTGACACCAAGTAGTTCTGCAGCAGTTTGACGGTCAGCAATAGCGCGCAGTCGCACACCAAGCATTGTCTTAGACAAGACGATTTTGGCAATTATTGCGACAACAACAGCGAGGCTAATACTGAACACACTGATTTTGGTGATGACGATACCGCCAGGCAATTCCATCAAGGGTCCGAAAATAATCGGCTTGAATGGCTGCGGGCGAGAGCCGAAGAGAATGTAAGCAATTGAAATCAAAGATAGAAGTGTCGCAACTGTCACCGCTGAGCGGGCAGTGCCGGTTGCCTCTGGCAACCACTGTGCAATGATCCAGCCGACCAACGCGGAGATAAGCCCGGCGACCAAAATACCAATTACAACGGCAACGACTTGAGGAAGCTTGATTCCAATTTTGATTGACTGCTGGAACTGACCAGACATCAATGCGACGGATATATATGCGCCGAACATACCGAAGGCGACTTGGCTAAAATTTACGACCCGGGTGAGCTGCGCCATAAGCACAAGCAACACCGCAATGACGGCGTAATAGCCACCGGGACCAATTCCCGATAGGGCTGTTGTGAGCACGATATCTCCTGAAAAATAAGGGGTTTTAGCGAAGCTTCAATCTTTCGCTAGAGGGTGAGAGTGGGAGGCCTCCGGGCTGGAGACCCCCCACTGTCAGTGTTTCTAGTTTTACTACTTTGCTACAGCGAGTGGCTTGAAGCCGATCTCCTTAGCACCAACCCATGGTCCGTTAGAGGTCCATACGCCAGAGCCGGGAGCTGCGGTCAAGTTCCAAGCCGATGCGTTTGCCTGGTGAGATTCACCCTCGCCGAAGATCCATGAGTTACCACGCATGGGGTTTTCGTCAGGAGTGGTCATACCCTTAGCAGCTGCGGTAACTGAAGCAGCATCTACGGTGTCACCCTCGATGGACTCGAGGATCTGGATGAAGTTCTTTGCAGCAAGGTAACCACCCTGTGCGAAGGACGACTGTGGAACTCCAGCGGAGTCCATCAGAGCCTTGAACTCATCGTTAGATGCGTCATCCAGTGGCGAGAACTCAGCAGGAACAGAGATGGTTCCACCGTAAGAAGCGGCCGAAGCTGCGAACTCTGGGTAGTAGCAAGAGGTCTGTACGTAGACAGGCGCCTTGATACCCTGCTGGGTCAGAACGTTGATCATACCGAGAATGTCAGGACCAACACCCAGGAATACGAATGAGTCACACGAAGCAGAAGAGGTCAGACCGCTAATGTTCGAGCTGTAGTCAGCTCCGTAACCGGCGCTGGTGTCAACAGCAGCGAACTTCTCGCCACTGAATGCTTCCCAGTTCACGATCATTTCTTCGTAAGCCTGCTTGGTTGAAGGGTCTGCTGTAGTAGCAAGAACACAAATTGCCTTGCCACCGTCATCGGCTGCCTGCTGAATTGTTGCCTGTGCGTCGAAGAAAGGACCAGTGTTAGCTGGGGCTACGTTCGAAGTTCCGAAGCAGTAAGGGTCAACACCGGTTCCCTGGAGAGAAACCATGTCGCTATCGACCCAGGTCTTCCAGTTCACAGCGCAGTCAAGCAGCGATGAAGAACCGACCATTGCAACTGCACCAGCGGACAAAGCGTCCTTCTGGCACTGAGCCGAAGCTGCGGGGTCAACCTTGTCATCACAAACGTTGTACTGAAGTGGGCGGCCGTTAAGGCCACCAGCTGCGTTGTACTCATCGAATACAGCCTGAACTGCCTGAGGCGCCTCAGGGAAGAAGGTAAGGCTTGAGTTTGCTGCTACGACGATTGGCTCGCCGGTTGCTTCTCCGCCACCGCTGCTGTCGCTAGAACAGCCAGCGAGAACGAGTGCAGCTGCGCCAGCAAGGGCGACAGTTGCAAGCATTTTCTTGGACATGTGCATGTAATTGCCTCTCAGTTAGAGCATCACTACTTCGTGATGCCGACTACGTGCCAGACGAATCTGACGGTAAGGCGATAACTAGCTAAAACCCTTGAAATAATTGCGGATGACGAGAAGCGAATTGGATTCGCGACTTGCCACTTTGCAAGTAGATCAAAAATGATAACTAGTCATCACCGCATATCTATTTCACAGACTACGACTGTTCACGTTTTGCGCCATAGACAACCCCTGCACGAGGGTTGACTCTCGGTGAAATGCTCCCCCGATGCGCACAAACAAGCGGATGTTGAGGCACCAATAAATGGTCACGTTTAGATAACTTTTACAGAAAAGTGGTTTTTCTCTTGTGAAAAACTATGCTCCGCTAAGCAGCTTCTGCTGAGGATTCTGATTCGAGTCGCGCATTTTCACGGAAAGCCGTGGGAGCTTGACCATAGGTAGCTCTAAATAACCGGCTGAAATGCGACGCATCGACAAACCCACGTCGCGCCGCAATATACGAAACAGGCTTGTGCGTAAAAAGTGGGTCCATAAAGTCACGGCGGCATAGTTCAAGTCGACGTGACCGAATCCATGCTGAAACGGTAATTCCTTGCTCCTTGAAAATTCCATGCAAGTGACGGGTGGAAATAAAGGAAGCGGCAGCAATTTCGCTCGGGCTCAAACTGGGATCTCCCAGGTGCTCATCAATGTAGGCATATACATCCGCAAGTAACTGAGAGCGGTGACTGTGGATGCGGTCCATAGTCTCTGTGTCCAGTTGACTGTGCAGCACCGTGGCGACGAGATCGACGGTGTTGTGCATGAGTCGAGTTGCACTGTGGCCAGACAGGGTTTCCATGTTGTGTGCAAGGTGAGAAAGGAAAGGACTCACAAGCTTTGCAAGGCCGTCTTCGCCAGAAATCCGCGTAGCGGTCAGTTGAGAAATGGTTTCCGCGGGAAGGTCCAGCAGTGAGTGGGGGAACATCACAACAAGGGTACGAAAGTCACCATTAAATACAAGCGTGTATGGCTTGTTTGTGTCATACACAGCGATGTCACCAGGTGTCATGACCGCTTCACGGTTGTCCTGCATCAGTAAGCCGGTACCAGCCAGCAGAAGGGAAACCTTGAAATATGACGTGTCGTCTTGGTTGATGAGCGCAAGTGTGCGCTCTACTTGGTGTTCTGTAGCACTGATATCGGAAATAAAAACATCTCCGATGGTCCGAGTTCTGACCCGACCGTGAAAATTTTCGCCATGGACACTTGTCACATCCAAGGGGACGAACCACTTTGAGACGAGTTGAGTCCACTCGTGGAAATCATCAACAACGACAACATCAACGGAATTGTTTTCAGTAGATGTAACCATTTTCCGGATACCTCCTCGTATCAACATCATTGCGCTGGTGTCCAAACAGATGCGTTCAGAATCAAGGCGTGGCGAATCGTATATAGTTTCGCATATTCTTCGACGGTGTCAATACATCAGGGGTAAATTCTCAAATAATGGCATTGGGCTTGAGAGTAACCACGCGAGCTGGATCTTCTAGAAGCTTCGTTGATTCAGCCCAAAAGATAACGCCAGCTGAGTTTGTTTAAATACTGGACTAATCTCCAGAGCAACAATTCCCCCTCAACGACGAAGTGGCCAAAATACTCACCGGCACTTACGCACCGAAGTTGAGATCCACGTTTGCACCCAACTCAGCTGCGGACTCCTGCTGAATCTGCAACTGAGGTAATCTGCTAACAACCCAGTCTGGATATAACATTTCTTCTCGAAAACCGCTCCAACGTGAAAGGCGACAACGATGTCGGCACAAAACTTGAGTGACACCAGTTCATGGCTTCCATTGGATGGCTTGGCTCCTGGCTTTGACGAGAATAAAGCAGAACTCACCACTGATCTAGCGGGTTATTCGTTCCGATCCATCAGAGCAGACGGGCGTGAAATAGATCACGTCTTTACCGAAACCACACTTTCTCTTTCTGCCGTCGGTGTTGATGGTTCAACTAGAGAAGTGAACTTTGAAGCATTCTCAGTTGCCGACGGTTTGTATTACGTGCAGTTCCAGGACGAGGCAAGACCATCCGAAGCTGTGTCATTCTTTCTCGATCAAACCAACGGAGTTGGATTGATCGTCAACACCATCATCGGTGAGGCATCGGCAGGGGTAACCGCCGTTACTCAGAAATTCACCACCTTCACTGTTGGAGGGCACGGAAATCCGAGCTTGGTTCCCTCCCCTACAAATGAACTCATTGGCAGAAGGGTCTACTGGAGATATTCCCGGGCACACGCCTATGAGCACGTCTACCTCAGCCCTCAGTGGTACACCTGGCACTGCTTGTCCGGCCCAGAGCGCGGACTTGCCGACACTGAAGAGCACACAACATATGAGCTTCGCCCAGGTATCTTCGTTTTCTGCTGGCGCGAGAAAGTCATCCCGTGCGCCTCGGTGACAGTTGCCGACCACCGTGATTTCGATAACCTGCGATCACACGGGGTTCTCTTTGGCTTGGACGAGTCTGGCGAGAACACTGTCCACTTCACCTTCGGCTCGCACGGCAAGGTTCTCAGCACTTCAAATTACCCTGAGGATCTTGATCCTCGTCGTCCATAGAAAGTACGTCTTCGCATGACTTCACACGCTGACCTCATAGTTCACGGTGGGCCTATTGCCACACTCAACCCCGAAAAACCCTGGGCAGAGGCGCTCGCCATCAGGGATGGCAAAGTCCTCTCGGTGGGCAACTTACAAGAAATCCAGAATGCCCACCAAGGAGCAAACACGGTCCTGCATGATCTCGGCGGAAAGACCCTGATGCCCGGTCTCCACGATGCGCATAACCATCATCAGATTGCCGGCAAGGCGTCGCTGATGGAAGTGGAATTCCTCCCCACCGCCTCTCTCAATGAGATTATGGCAACGATTTCTGAGTACGCCAGCACACTTTCTTCAGATGCGTGGGTGGTTGGCGGCAGTTGGGGAAGTACCCTCATTGCAGAGCTGGCAAAACCGTCAACGAAATCACGTTTAGATGATGCTGCTGGTGGCCGTCCAGTGCTCCTGGTGGATGATTCTCATCACAACAAGTGGGCCAACTCAGCGGCACTGGCTTTGGCCGGAATCACTGCAGAAACTCCAGACCCTATTGATGGAACCATCATGCGTTATGAGGGAACTTCAGAACCCACTGGTGTGCTTTTCGAAACAGCAGGGCTGATTGTCGAACGTGTGATGAATGAGCTCACCCCAATGACGCCGCAGCTCTGGGCGGCTACCTCAGAACGAGGTATTGAGATTCTGCACACCTACGGCGTCACCGCATTTCAAGATGCGGGAGTGAGCCTGGACCTTCTCCAAGCCCTGAAGCAGCTTGATGACAGCGGAAAACTCAAAGCATGGGTCGTTTCGTGCATGATGGCAAACAACATGATCTTTGATGCTGACCCGATTGGCGATGGCCTGGTTTGGCAAGGGGAGAAATTCCGAACTGAACATCACCGGCCCGACTTCATCAAGATCTTCCTCGATGGCATTCCGCCCACTCACACCGCCTGCTTTCTCGAGCCGTATCTTCCCACCGATGCACACGGGGCTCACCACCACGGGGAAACCTCGTTGAGTGGAGATGAGCTTGCCTCCTGGTTGCTTCGGGCTGCAGAAAAAGGGATCGGAGCAAAGATTCACTGCACGGGCGACGGTTCGGTTCGGCTTGTACTTGATGCCGCACAACTTGTTCGCGACGCTGGCTACACAACGCCTCTGCACATTGCGCACGGTCAATTTGTTGCCGAAGCAGATATCCCCCGGATGGCACAGCTAGATGTCACTGCAGAGATTTCTCCGACATTGTGGTTTCCCGGCGTAATCTTTGAAGCAATCAAGATAGTGCTTGGCCCAGAGCGAGCAGCAAAAATGCAGCCAAACCGCTCCATATTGGATGCAGGGGGTGTGGTTATTGGCGGTTCTGACTGGCCGGTGGTACCCCTCCCCAACCCCTGGCTGGGTATTGAAGGCCTCGTCACACGATCTGATCCGGACGGTGTCTTCCCCGGGAGTCTTTGGCCAGAGCAGGCTTTGACCCTCGATGAGGCTATTGCTGCCTACACAACCGCATCCTCACAAGCATTGGGCCTGAGTGAAATCACCGGCTCATTAGAGACAGGAAAGTCAGCAGACTTTATTGTCTTGAACCAGAATCCCTGGAAAGTCCCGGTCACAGATTTGGCTGATACTCGGGCAGATGAGACCTGGTTTGCTGGTGAGTGCGTCTTCCGGAGGTAAACGCACTCACCCAGTAGCTACGAAATGAACTTGTTTTGTTGAGCAGTGTCACAAATTTGTTCAAAGGCTACAATTTTGTCATTTTTGACTGTCCAAAGGTGGACAGCCCTAACGTTCTCTTGAGCCTTCCCACTGGCTTTGTGCGTTCCGACGTAGTCGCAAATAGCTGCGACACGGCCGGTTTCTTCATCCGCTAGGAACAGTTCAGGTACCACCTCAAAGGAATCCCATTCGGAATTAATGCGGTCGAAAATCGCAGGTGCAATCTGCGCCAACCCGGTGAAGGTGCCGGAATAGATACCACCCTCGGATTCTTTCCACACGATATCGGGAGAAAAATCCTGGAACATCCCGGAGATGTTTCCCTCGGCACTAGCCAAGTAGTGAGCTTTGACAATACTTTCTGCTGACATCTTTTTCCTGTTCTGTTGGATTACTACACGGGTTGAACATCTGGATAACGAGCGGTGCCCAGCGGATAAATATGCCCACCGGCACGAGAGTGCATAGACTCACCGGCGGCTGAAATACCCAAGAACATACCTGTGGTGTTCAGGCCATAACCTAGATCGTGGAGCCAGACACTTGCCACCGAAATTCGGAACTCACGGAAGCAGAACAGGTAGAGGCCGTCATCCAGTTTCCATACTGTGCTGAGGTCCATATCTCCGTGGCCACGTTGGACTCCTTCCAGGCACTGCCAGGCATAACGCTGGGTAGAGATGTAGACGTGTTCGTACAGGTGAGAAGGGCTGTAACGGTAGACATTGCGCATACCAATGAGATCACGACTCTCGGCTGGCTCAGTTCCCATCACAGTTGCGTTATCGACGGTTCCCGCCCAGAAATGTTGCTGAACTTGTGGGGTCCCCTCAACCTTTTCGGGAGCAATCACAGACTTCGCAATGATCACCCGTCCAGTTCGTGCTGAGTGCGCAATGGTGAGTGCTTCACCTTCGATGCTTGTGAGCGGAAGGTTGATAAAGGAGGCATCTGACCGCACCGAAACGGCGTCATAAGGGTCAGTAGTGCCCGTTTTAATTGAGATTTCACCTTGGGCGTTCCACTCAACTGTGTTGTCGTCGAGGAACTTCAGTTCCAGATGAGAAGCCCGGCCGAAACTGATGGCCAGAGTCTTCCCTGCCAGCGAGATATTGGGCCTGCGGTAGGTGTCAATACCGTGGGCGAAATCGTCATAGGTCTTCCACTCTTCGAAGGATGCATCAGCCATGGCTAGTTGCCTTTCGTTTCGACCGAGATTGTGTCGGCAAGTTCGGAAATTTTTGCTGCTGTAGTGTGCAGAGCCAGGTTCTCCGCTTCCGACAGACTGAGAACCTCAACGCCTGTAACTCCCGAAGGTGAGAGATAGACAGGAACTGACAGGCTCATCCCCGAAACCCCATATTCTCCCGACTGGATGATAGATGCAGGGAAAGGCTCTGGCGAAGAGTTCGTAATGGCTTCAACCATCAGTGCCCCGCCAATACCAGAACTCCACGTGGAGGTGCGTCCGGAATCGAGAGCTACGTGACGGACGTACCAATTATCGGCATAATCCAGTGCGATCTCTCGTTGTGAAGATGTGAGCTCCACGTGCTTGCCATCTACCTGGACGGAACCAAATACTGGCACTTGGCCTGCGCCGTGTTCGCCCACAACCCAACACGAGACCCGCTGAGGCTGGATATCCAAAGCGTGAGCAATCCCCGTGCGAAATCGTTGAGTGTCATTGAGGGTGTAACCCAGAAGCTTCTTATGTGACCATCCAGTTCGTTGCGCAACCCAGGTCAATAAAGGATCCACAGGGTTGGTCATCAGAATAAAGATTCCGTCCCATTCGGCAGTGACTAATGTGTCCACAATGCTGGCGACAATGCTGGCATTTGCGGTCAAATACACGTCACGGCTGGTATTGAGAGTGAGGGGAACGGCAGCGCTGAGCACAATGATGTCAGCGTCGACTGCTTCCGCAATTTCTGCCCCACGAATACTGAGAGCGCCACCGAGAGACAATGCGTCTTGTAGGTCCATGACATGGCTGGTGATCATATTGGGGCGGTTATCCATGATCAGAATCTCATACGGGGTCTGAGTCCTGAGCAGGCTGAATGCGACAGAGGAGCCAATACCTCCGGCACCGCCAATAATCGCGACCTTCATGCGTACCTCTTCGTTGTGTGCAGGCAATTCGTGAGAAAACCCAGGAGTTGATGCAGTGATTCTTCACTCTTTCCAGACGGTGCGAAAGAGCCACAGGGCAAACAAATGCTCTTCGTTCGCGCTCTGACAAACAGGCTTCGTTATGGGGCTAGACCACGTGTTACGTACGATCAAACTCAAGGTCAGCTATCGATTTAGTAGAAAGTTTCTGTGGGACTCATCTCCCGGGACTCGGTGAAGTAGTGCGCTCGCATACAACTCCTCTTCACTCCCGGATTGCCCTCAACTTCTAGGCTGAAAGAGGAGCCGTGGCGTAGTAATGCCTCGCATTCACCACCACAAACAAGGGAGTTTCGTTGGCCAATTCACAGCGCGCTGTTGAATCATCAGTTGTTCTCGACTGTTCCACCATCGTGGATGACGGAATGCTGGACCTTCCCGCTATCTAATACTTCAATGTTTATCGACCTCTACGCCACCGAGGCGGTTCTGCTCCCAGAATCGCTAGGCACACCTGCGACACCTCTCATATCGCTTGCAGGGGTTCCCTACGGGGTCAAAAACAACATTGCCGTCCAGGGACACCCCATGCAGGCGGGTTCACCAGCACTCCCGGATACTCCTGTGAACGAATCTGCTGAGGTTGTGAAACGTCTGAGTCAGGTAGGTGCTGAGTGCATCGGTAGCCTCAACATGCACGAGCTGGCTTTGGGCACCACGAGTAACAACTCTTTCTTCGGAGCCACCCGCAATCCTCGCGATCTCGAACGAACTGCCGGTGGATCCAGCGGTGGCTCGGCCGCTGCGGTTGCCGATGGCTCTGTGCCGTTTGCACTGGGAACGGATACAGGTGGTTCCTGCAGAATCCCTGCTGCGTATTGCGGTGTGGTCGGCTTTCGTCCCACCACGGGCAGATACCCCAGCGAAGGGGTGTTCATGATTTCTCCTACCCGCGACACTGTGGGTGTGCTCGCTAACTCTGTTTCTGATGTTTCGCTTGTTGATACTGCCATCACTGGAGAAACCGAACTTCTCGACGTGGCTGCAGCCTCTATTCGAATTGGGCTTCCACGCCAGGGTTTCTTCACCCAGAGCTCCCCCGAGGTTGCCACAGTCGTGGAATTTGCCATCGAACGCCTCGAGGAAGAGGGTGTGGAATTCGTCGATGTGGAACTCGAGGGCTCACATGACATCGCACTGGCGGGTCTTCAAGTGGTGGCATTCGAGGCGCCCCGGGAAGTACTGAGCTTCTTTGGTTTCACCCCCTCAACTGATTCCTTTACAAATGCAGAGTTGCGCTTGCTTCATTTGTTTGTGGAAGACATAGCCTCCCCCGATGTGAAATCGATCTTTAGCCACTTTGTGGATTCACCTATTACAGAAGAGACCTACCTCGCTGCCCTGAACCGGAGAGAAGTACTCCAGGAGGCCTACGACGCAGTCTTTGCTAAAAACTCCATTGATGTTTTGGCCTATCCCACGGTGGGCATTATCGCTCCACGGATTGGCGAAGACACGGTGACCGTTCATGGCGCGGAAAGCCCACTTTTTCCCTATTCCATCAGCAATACTGATTCAGGCTCGCTGGCTGGTCAGCCTTCACTGAGCCTTCCCATTCCACGATTGGCGGGAGCCTTACCTGTCGGTTTGGGCGTGGAAGGAATGCGTGGAGATGACCGCCGCCTGCTCGCTATCTCAAGTGTTCTCCACAAAATCTTGACAAGAAACTAGAATCGTATATGATTTCAAATACCACTCGCGAAGGAGCGAATAATTCATGAGCACAACAGCACTCGGCGCTGACTTCTCCCCTGGGAAGATCATTGCCCTGCACCTGAATTACCCTTCGCGCATTGCACAGCGGGGACGTAAACCTGCACACCCGTCCTTCTTCTTGAAGCCCCTGACCTCGTTGGCTTTCACGGGCGGAACGGTTGAGCGTCCCGCCGGGACCGAGCTTCTCGCATTTGAGGGCGAGATTGCCCTCATCATTGGCCAGACCGTTCGCCGGGCAACTCCTGAACAGGGATGGGCTGCTGTTTCTGGCATAACCGCCGCAAACGACCTTGGTGTTTATGACCTCCGCTATGTCGACAAAGGCTCCAACCTTCGCTCTAAGGGCGGCGACGGATACACCCCTATGGGCCCCAACGTCATCCCTGCTCAGAACTTAGATCAGGACGCTATCCGAATTCGCACTTGGGTCAATGGAACCCTGGCGCAAGACGACACAACTGAAGGCCTTTCATTCAATTTCGGCACACTGGTTGCAGATCTTTCTCAGCTCATGACTCTAGAGCCCGGTGACGTGATCCTCACAGGAACTCCCGCTGGTTCCTCCGTGATCGTTCCTGGCGACGTGGTTGAGGTTGAGGTTGACGCGCCGACCGCCCCAGGTGCCCCCACCACTGGAAAGCTCACCACCACGGTGACTCAGGGAGACGTTGAGCTCCCTTCATTCAGTGCAGGGCCCAAGATTGATGACCTTCAGCGAGAAGAAGCGTGGGGTTCACGAGAAGCTGCAGGGTTGCCTGTAGAAGAAAGCATCCTCACGGAAGACCTCAAAGCCAAGATCAACTCGGTTGCCACTGCGACGTTGAGCTCTCTGATGCGCAAGCGGGGCTTCAACAACATCTCTATTGACGGCCTGAAGTCCACCCAGCCAGGTAAGCGTGTAGTGGGCTTAGCTCGCACCCTGCGCTACATCCCCAATCGCGAAGACCTCTTCGAGCAATTCGGTGGTGGATACAACGCCCAGAAGCGCTTGTTTGACAGCCTCGGCCCCGACGACGTGGTCGTCATGGAAGCTCGTGGCGAGACGGGCTCTGGCACCCTGGGAGACATCCTTGCATTGCGCGCCCGCAACCTGGGTGCAGCCGGCATCGTGACCGATGGCGGCGTTCGCGACCTCGCGGTGGTTACTGAAATTGGCGTCCCCACCTACCACTCAGGTGGGCACCCAGCCGTTCTCGGGCGCAAGCACGTTCCGTGGGATATCGACATCACTGTGGCTTGTGGTGGCGCTTCAGTGCAGCCCGGAGACATCATTGTCGGCGATGTGGATGGCTTGCTGGTCATTCCTCCCCACATGATTGTGGACCTCGTTGAAGAAGCGATTACTCAAGAGCGTGAAGAAGAGTTCATTGCGGAAATGGTCACCGCGGGTGGCCGGGTTGAAGAACTCTTCCCCATGAATAAAGAGTGGCGCGAGAAGTACACCGCATGGCTGGAGGCGAAATAATGTCTACCGTCGTCCTCAACAAAGCAGAACGTGCCTATGTCTCCATCAAGGACAACATCACCGATGGCACATACGGGCCTGGCTACCGCCTGGTTTTAGGCCAGATTGCGAAAGACTTGGATGTCAGTGTTGTTCCTGTGCGCGAAGCTATTCGCCGACTGGAGGCTGAAGGCCTGGTGACCTTCACCGCCAATGTGGGGGCACAGGTTGTTGCAACGGATGACCGTGAATACCAATACACCATGGAAACCCTCAGCTTGGTTGAGGGTTGGGCCACTGCTGCTGCAGCTCCTCACATCACAGCCTCAGATATTGCACTAGCCCGCAAGATCAACGGCGAAATGCGGGAGTGCTTGGAACACTTCGATCCCAAGCGCTTCACTGAGCTCAACCATGAATTCCACGCCGTCATCTTCGAGCACTGCAGCAACCTGCACATTCTTGATCTAGTTCACCGCGGCTGGAACCGCCTAGCAACAATTCGGGAATCCACATTCTCCTATGTGCCCGGTCGCGCTCTTCGCTCCGTTGAAGAACACGATGCACTCATGAACCTCATCGAAAGCAAAGCTCCTGCGCTTGAGATTGAAATTGCAGCTCGCGATCACCGTCTTGCGACGTTGAACGAATTCCTCGCTAAGAAAAAAGCACCAACCGCCTAGTTCTCACCCGAACATTCACTCCCGGAGAAACCTATGTCTACACGCCCAGCAAACCTGCCTGAGAAGATTCAGCACTTTATCGATGGCAAGTTCGTCGACTCACTTGACGGCGACACCTTTGATGTCATCGAGCCCGTCTCGAACGAGGTGTACATCACCTCCGCATCGGGAAAGATCGAAGACGTCAACCTTGCTGTTGCTGCTGCCAAGCGTGCATTCGAAGAGGGCCCCTGGGCTCGCATGCTTCCCCGCGAACGCTCACGCATTCTGCACAAGATTGCCGACATCGTTGAATCTCGCGATGCTCAGCTCGCAGAAATTGAGTCGTGGGACTCCGGTCTTCCCATTACCCAGGCTCTAGGTCAGGCTCGTCGCTCCGCTGAGAACTTCCGCTTCTTTGCTGACCTGATCGTTGCTCAGCACGACAATGCATTCAAGGTTCCCGGCCGCCAGATGAACTATGTCAACCGCAAACCCATTGGTGTTGCCGGTTTAATTACCCCCTGGAACGTTCCTTTCATGCAGGAATCCTGGAAGCTTGCTCCCGCGATGGCTACGGGTAACTCCGTTGTGCTCAAGCCCGCCAGCTACACCCCCCTTTCAGCAGCGCTCTGGCCCGACATCTTCCGTGAAGCTGGAGTTCCCGACGGTGTCTTCAACTTGATTCTTGGTTCTGGTGGCGTTGCTGGTGACGCACTGGTCAAGCACCCCGATGTTCCACTGATTTCCTTCACCGGCGACAGTTCAACCGGTGCCATGCTTTCCACCAACGCAGCACCACTGCTCAAGAGCCTTTCTCTCGAGCTTGGCGGCAAGAGCCCCGCAATCGTCTTTGCAGATGCAGATCTCGAAGCCGCCCTGGATGCCACCGTATTCGGCGTCTTCAGCCTGAACGGCGAGCGCTGCACCGCGGGAAGCCGCGTACTCGTTCAGCGCGACATCTACGATGACTTCGTAGAGCGCTTCGCTGAGCGTGCACGCAACATCGTTGTGGGTCTCCCCACCGACCCTCAGAGCGAAGTTAGTGCGTTGGTTCACCCCAACCACACCGAGAAGGTTCTCAGCTACATCGAAATCGGTAAGGGTGAAGGTCGCCTCCTTGCCGGTGGTGGCCGAGCAGAGGGCCTCCCCGGCGGAAACTTCATCTCCCCCACCGTCTTCGCAGACGTCAAGCCTGATGCACGTATCTTCCAGGAAGAGATCTTCGGGCCTGTTGTGGCGATTACTCCTTTCGACACCGACGAAGAAGCACTCAAGCTCGCTAACGACACTCGTTACGGCCTTGCCGCGTATGTGTGGACCACGAACCTCAAGCGTGCACACAACTTCGCACACGGTATCGAGTCGGGGATGGTCTGGTTGAACTCGAACAACGTTCGTGACTTGCGCACCCCATTCGGTGGTGTCAAGGCTTCCGGCCTCGGACGCGAAGGCGGATACCGCTCGATTGATTTCTACACCATCCAGCAGTCGGTGCAGATCAGCCTCGAAGAATCTCACTCACCTCGTTTCGGTGTGAGCGGAAAGTAGTTTCCCTCACTGGGCAACCAGTGACCTAACTGTGAATTATTTCACTCAACATAAAGAAAGGACATGACATGTCTGAACTGAAAGGGCGCCAGAAGACCTCTAGTGGCTTCTACGTCACCGCGGAAGCTCCTATCAAGGCAGCTAACCCCGTAGCAACCCCTAAGGCAAGCCCACCTGACATCCTTCGTTGTGCATACATGGAGCTCGTCGTTACTGACCTTGCTGCATCACGTCACTTCTATGTTGATGTACTCGGCTTGACTGTCACCGAAGAAGACGACGACGTCATCTACTTGCGGAGCATCGAAGAGTTCATCCACCACAACCTCGTTCTTCGCAAGGGCCCCATCGCTGCAGTTGCTGCGTTCTCCTACCGCGTGCGTACCCCTGAAGATGTAGACAAGGCTGAAGCTTTCTACACCGAACTCGGCTGCCGTGTCGAGCGTCGCAAGGACGGTTTCACCAAGGGAATTGGTGACTCTCTTCGTGTGACCGACCCACTGGGCTTCCCCTTCGAGTACTTCTACGAAACTGAACACGTGGAGCGCCTGGCATGGCGTTATGACCTGTACACCCCCGGCGCACTTGTACGTCTTGACCACTTCAACCAGGTAACCCCTGATGTTCCTCGTGGCGTCAAGCACATGCAGGACCTCGGTTACCGCGTAACCGAAGACATCCAGGATGAAGAAGGAACTGTCTACGCGGCATGGATCCGTCGCAAGGCAACCGTGCACGACACCGCGATGACCGGTGGCGATGGTCCACGTATGCACCACGTTGCTTTCTCTACCCACGAGAAGCACAACATCCTAGCTATCTG
>ERZ1034363.402-NODE-402-length-30276-cov-2.381668_pt1 | contig 30276 bp, 29 predicted proteins | sample MGYA00520616_ERZ1034363 | MGnify/ENA primary metagenome ERZ1034363 (study PRJEB33736, sample SAMEA104284506) | Azolla filiculoides | biome: Urban; feature: Water surface; material: Ditch water | place: Netherlands | collected 2015-10-28 | depth 0-0.1 m ... | reverse complement strand
AACAAGCAAAATGCACAAAGCAAAGGCAGGCGCAATCACTTTCAATACATCAATGTGATCAACGCCTGATCGCTCTTGTTTTGCCAGCATAAAACCTGCCCACAAAATCATCATGAACTTTGCAATTTCGCTGGGCTGAACATCCACAAAACCCAAACTGATCCAGTTGTGATTACCGTTGACACTCTTACCGATCGCTTGAACTAGCAGCAGCAAGAAAACGGAAACGACAAACCCAAATCGAGCAAGAATTTTCCATTGCACTAATGAAAGGCGAGATAAAACCCAGGCCATAGGAATTGAAAGACCCAGGAAAATAAATTGTCGAAGAACAATCGCATATGAGCTTCCTTTTGTATCCAATGAATGGATAGAGGAAGCGGAAAAAACCATGATTAATCCCAACAGGCTTAAGCCAAGAGTGCTGCCCAACAACATGTAATAGAGATTTACAGGCTTTGTAAAAAAGGTTTCACGTTGCTGATTACTCATGTGCCACCAACTTCTTCACCGCAGCAGCAAATCGATCTCCACGATCTGCGTAGGAAATAAATTGATCCATTGAGGCACAAGCAGGCGCCATGAGGACGGTATCCCCCGCTGAAACGTGGAGAAGAGCTGCTTTAACAACCTCTTCCATCAAAGTATTTGATTGGCCACCGCGCGAATAATCAGTTGGGACATCAACCAGCACGCGTGGAATTTCTGGTGCGTACTGCGTCAGCGCATCTGCGATCAAGTGGCGATCAGAACCAATCAACACCGCTGCTTTGATGCGACCTTTACATCGCTGCACCATGGCGTTCATATCCGCACCTTTAGCTAATCCACCGGCAATCCACACAACAGATAGATGAGACATCAAAGAGGCTGCTGCTGCATGTGGGTTAGTTGCCTTTGAATCATCAACCCAGGCAATGGAATCTGACTCGAAAACAACCTCGATGCGGTGTCGACCCGGGCGAAACTCCTGCAACGCTTTTTGAATGAGCTCATGAGAAACATCCACAGTTCTAGCCAATGCCGCCGCTGCCAGTGCATTAGATACATTGTGGGGAACCGTTGGCTTTATATCTGCAAGCTCGCAAATCATCGACGCCTGTTGTGGATCTGAAACAAAAGCGCGGTCTACTAATAAGTTTTCAACAACACCTATTTCACCTGGAGAAGGAGTGTCCAGTGAAAAGAAAACCTTGCGATTTGTAAAACGGTTTGCTCGCTTGACGACTTCGCCATCATCGGCATTGAGAATCGCGATCTCGGAACGATCCAAAATCGAAAACTTTGCATCTGCATATGAGTCAAAACTGCCATGCCAATCCAGGTGATCATCAGCAATATTCAAAATCGCCGCAGAGACAAACTCCGCGCGCTTGGCCCAGTGAAGCTGAAAGCTTGATAGCTCAAGAATTAAGTAGTCATACGGATCGGTTCGATCCACTGCATCAATAACCGTGTCACCGACATTGCCACATGCAACCGCTTTGTAACCAGCGGTTTGCAAAATCTTGGCTGTCATTTCGACAGTTGTAGTTTTTCCATTAGTACCCGTAAGGGCTAACCACTTTTGCCCCGGTGCAACTTCGGAGCGAATCTGCCATGCTAAATCGATCTCATTAAGTATCTGAAGCCCACTAGCTAAAACTTTTACCACAAGTGGATGATCCTGACGCCATCCTGGCGAAATTACCACGGCATCAAAGTTGCTAAGTTCTACCGCTTCTGGCTTTATTGCATTAGGTGCATTGTCATCGGCAATGCTTACGCTGCCACCACGTGCCTGCAGAGAGCGAGCAACAGATGTACCTGTAACTCCTGCACCTAAGACAAGGAAACGTTGGTTAGCAAAGTTAATTGACATGAACTACTTAACTACCCACTGCGCATAGAACAAGCCCAGACCCATTGCAACGCTAAGTCCTGCAATGATCCAGAAGCGAATAACAATCGTTATCTGCTCCCAGCCAATTAATTCGAAGTGGTGATGCAATGGAGCCATCTTGAACACTCTTTTTCCGCCGCTGATCTTGAAGTACAAAGTTTGAATTAAGACGGACATGGTGATGATTACAAACAATCCACCAAGAGGAATAAGCAGAAGTTCTACGCGCAAAGTCGCGGCAAATCCTGCGATTGCTCCACCTAATGCGAGTGAACCAGTGTCTCCCATAAAGATCTTTGCTGGCGCTGTGTTCCACCATAAAAATCCAGTACATCCACCTGCAAATGCTGCTGCAAGAACTGCGAGGTCGAGAGGATCACGTACTGCGTAACAACCAGCAGAAGCATTTAATGCACAGCTCTGTCCGAACTCCCACACGCCAATTAACACGAAGGCAAGGAAGGTCATGATCGATGCACCTGTTGCAAGACCATCTAATCCATCAGTTAAATTCACGCCATTACTTGCAGACATCACCATTAAAACGATCCAGACAACAACTAAAGCTGACCCTAAATAAATAGTTGTTTCACGAACACCTGAAAGGTATTGAGAAATTGGAGTTAATGAGTCCTTATCTACAAACTGCAAACCCAGGTAACCAAATATCGCTGCAAAGATCGCTTGGCCAAGTAACTTAAATCGTCCTGGCAATCCGCGTGAGTTTTGCCTTGAAACCTTGAGCCAGTCATCTAAGAATCCGATAAAGCCCAGTCCAACAACTAATCCCATAACTAATAGTGCAGAGGCCGTAACCGCGGTTCCAGATACTAGGTGTGCGGTGAAGTACCCAAGGATTGCGGCCAGAATAAAGATGATGCCGCCCATTGTTGGGGTTCCGTGCTTGATGTGGTGAGAAGTTGGGCCATCATCACGAATGATTTGTCCAAAACCTTTACCGGTAAGAATGCGGATAAGAACACGTGTTCCAAAGAGTGCAAAGACCAGTGCAAATGCACCAGCAATCAGGATCTGTCTCAACTCTCAACTCCGCTCTTGTCTAACCACATGCTTTCTAACTTCTGAGCTAAAACTTCTAGGCCTTCAGAACGTGATGCCTTAACCAAGGCAACATCTCCTGCTGAGAAATAATCTGTCATCGACAAGCACTCTTCAATGCTTGCGTAGTGATGAACCATCATCTGGCCTTTTGAAGCACCGTATTCAGGGGCACCAATAGCTACAAGATGATCGATTCCTATCTCTTGAGCAAGGGTGCCAATAGCCTCATGTTGGGCATCACTGGACTCGCCGAGTTCATGCATCTTTCCGAGAAAGGCCCATGATTCTCCCCCGCGCTCTTGTGCAAAGAGCACGAGCGAACGCAAGGCCGCCGCCATTGATTCGGGATTAGCGTTATAAGAGTCGTTGATAATCAGCAGGCCAAAAACATCGTGAAGTTCCATGCGCCACTTGCTCGCACTTTCTGCCGTAGATAAAGAGCTGGCAATCAACTCAATCGGAAGGTCAAGTGCGGTACCAACGGCTGCAACAGCTAGAGCATTTGAAATTTGATGTGCTCCGACAACGCGCATACCGACAGCATCACGTCCAGCCGGTGTAACTAAATCAAAGTGTGGCCGGCCTTCGCGAATTTCAATATCTGCAGCTCGTACCTCTTGGTTGTCGCCAAAGTTAATTGTGCGGCCTTTGTGTAATGAAGCCATCGCAGGAGTGAATGGGTCAAAACTGCCTAGCACTGCAATGCCATCTTGACTCAAAGATTGAATGAGCTCTGACTTAGTTTCAGCGATCGCTTGGACTGATCCAAATTCTCCAAGATGCGCGGTGCCAACTGTTAAGACAACCCCGATATTTGGTTGAGCAATTGCACACAATCGCGCAATATCGCCTTTGTGGCGCGCGCCCATTTCGAGAATACAAAACATCGTGCGCTCATCACATTCAAGCAGAGTGATAGGTAAACCAAGATCGTTGTTGAATGAACCAGCTGGTGAAACAGTTGGTCCAGCCACCTGCAACATGTGTGCCAATAAATCCTTAGTGCTGGTTTTGCCTTGCGAACCGGTAATACCAATAACGGTCAGATTAGTCAGTCGCTTGCGTACGAAAGCAGCAAGGGCCGCTACCGCTTCAAGGACATCCTTCACAACTATGCACGGTCCATCGATTCGATGCGTAGTAAGAGAAAACATCGCACCTGCGCGATATGCATCAGCTGCAAATTCGTGACCATCTACGGTGTCGCCTTTAAGTGCCAAGAAGATGCATCCAGGTGTCGCTAAACGAGAATCAAATACAGGCGCTTTTGAAACCAAGAGATCCTTATCGCAATGCAGTTCTCCACCTACTAGAAGTGCAATTTCACCCGCAGTTAAGGTAATCATTTTTTATCCTCGATCGCTTTTGCAAGTTCTACGCGATCATCAAATGGATGGTTAGTACCAGCGATATCTTGACCCTTTTCATGACCCTTGCCCAGAACTAGAACAACATCTCCAGCTTGTGCCTCATTTACCGCTGCGCGAATTGCCTCTGCGCGATCTTCGATAATGGCACTTGGCTCTTGAATATCTAGACCTAATGTCATCTGCACCAAGATTGCTTCAGGCTTTTCTGATCGTGGATTATCGCTTGTAAAGATCGCAATATCTGCACCATCATGCAACGCCTTGCCCATTATTGGACGCTTGCTCGCATCGCGATCTCCGCCGCAACCAAGTACCGCAATAACTCGTCCATCTGTAATTTCATGAGCGGTTTCAAGAACGCGAGCTACCGCATCTGGTGAATGAGCGTAATCAACTAGGGCGGTAAAGTTTTGACCAAGTCGCACAGATTCCAAACGTCCTGCTGCACCTGTCAGCTGAGGCAAAATAGCTGCAATATCAATTGGATCAATACCGCTTTCAGTTGCAATCGCAACGGCCATTAGTAGATTGTCAAAGTTGTATCCACCATGAAGATGAACCTTGCCTTCTATCAAAATACCGGCACTGCCACGTATTGCAACATGTGCGCCAACATAATCACGAGAAATCGAAACATAGTGCCAAGTAGCGCTGTGATCATGACGAGAAACTGTCATTACAGGAAGTTCAGTTTGCTGAGCCAACTTAACGCCATATGCATCATCAATATTGATAACTGCAAGCTCGGCAAATTCGAAGGTAAATAACTTTGATTTGGCCGCAAAATACTCTTCCATTGTTTTATGGAAATCAAGGTGATCTTGTGACAGGTTGGTAAATGCAACAACGGCAAAGTGGCTGCCGCGAATTCTTTCTAGAGAGATCGCGTGGCTAGAGACCTCCATAACTAGGTTGCGCATATGGCGTTCGCGCATAATTGCTGAGAGCGCTTGCAGATCACTGCTTTCAGGTGTTGTTCGCTTACTTGCTACGACTTCATCACCGATGCGGGTTTCTACAGTGCCGATTAAACCGCTCTCACGACCTGCTGCAGACATGATTTGGTGCAACAAGGTTGTAACTGTCGTCTTTCCATTTGTTCCTGTTACGCCAACGCTGTAGAGATCTCGCATTGGCTCGCTGTAGAACCAAGCGCTAATGACACCTGCTGCACGGCGTGGATTAGTAGAAACAATTACTGGTACTCCGGTGATCTTCTGTGCGCCACCTGCATCCGTTAAGACAGCGACAGCGCCTCGCGAAATTGCATCTGCTGCATAATCTGCTCCATGTGCTTTTTCACCAGGCAAAGCGATGAATAGATCACCTTCTTGAACAGAAGAGCTACTGAGAGTTAAACCAGAAATTACTGTCGTTGAGTCGCCTACAAGAGTCGCATTTGCAATAGCCGCGACCGCTTCAACGGTTCTTTTGAACTCTTCAATTGGTCTTGACACTTGCTGCCTTCTTTTCAGCCGCTAACTTCTTTTCGGCAAGTAGCTGCTTTTCAGTGAGAGCAACTGGATCAACCTTTGTGCCGGTTGGTGCAATTCCCTTTGATTGAAGTACAAATGACATAACCTTTTTAAATACTGGACCACCTAGTGCGCCACCCCAGTGAAGACCCTTTGGATCTTGAATCGTTACAGAGATTACATACGCTGGCTTATCTGCGGGAGCAAAACCAATAAATGATGCTGTGTACCCGCGATAGCAACCGCAAGTGTCATCGATGCGCATCGCAGTTCCGGTCTTTCCTGCCACGCGATAACCGGCGATAGCTGCTGTTGGAGCGGTTCCGTTGGCGGATACAACGCTTTCCATCATGATGCGCATCTTCTGTGCGGTTGCAGAACTAACCACACGAACACTCTCGCGAGTTGCAGAAGGTGTGTAATTTCCGCTTGCATCACTTGTGCCGGCAATAACTGTTGGAGAAACGCGAACGCCATCATTAGCAATCGTTGCAAAGACACTAGTAGCTTGCATCGCAGTTAATGAGTAACCCTGACCAAAAGCAACTGTTGGCGCTGTTGTTCCGGACCAATCGGCAACCTTTGGCAAAATTCCGCGTGACTCACCTGGAAGGCCAGATCCTGTTTTCTCACCGATTCCAAACTTTGATAGGTAGTTGTGCAAAGTATCGTTTGAGAGCATTTCACCAATTTTGATTGAACCGGTGTTGCTTGATACCGCCAAAATTCCCGCAGTAGTTAAGCGTTGTGTTGCATGTGGTTCGTGATCGTGGAAAACCTTTGTCGAACGCTTCAAAGCGTAAGGAACCGTTAAAACTGTTTCAGAGGTAATTTTCTTCTCTTCAATCGCCGCAGCAAGAGTCATAACTTTTCCAGTTGATCCTGGCTCGTACACATCTTGCACAGACGGGTTTCGCATCGAAACCAGAGAAACCTTTGAAGTGTTGTTAGGGTCAAATGTTGGCGCAGTTGCATGTGCCAAGATCTGTCCAGTTTTTGGATCCATAACAATTACTGTTCCGCTGATTGCATTTGATGACTTAACCGCATCGGCAATAGCTTTTGAGGCAACCCATTGAATATCGCGATCTACAGTTAAACGTATAGATGTGCCAGCTTGTGCTGGAATAATTTCTGATTGAGAACCAGGGATCTCTGCTTTGTAACCATTTGCATATGAATACTTGCCGTTAACGCCTGAGATAGTTGAGTTCATGCTGGACTCAAGACCTGTTGCACCGATGCCATCATGGTTTACAAAACCAATCAGTGAAGCAATCAATGAGCCAGATGGATATTCGCGAACATAACTACGCTCTGGGAAGAAACCAATGATGCGCTCTGGGCTCATGCCAGGCAGTTTTGCGTTGTATTCGTCAATCGCTTTAGCAAGCTTTAGCCAGGTTGCTGGCTTTGCATTCTCGGCAACCATGTACCACTTACGTTTTCCAGTAATTGCCTTTTGGACCTCTGAAGTACTCATGCCAAGAATCGGAGCAACAAATCCCGCGGTCTTTGCCGGATTCAATATCTGAGTCTGATCTACAACGATGCTTGTTGCTGCAACGCTGCGCGCAAAGGCGACTCCATTAATATCGGTGATATCGCCTCGTGGGGCTTGCAGGGTCTTTACCTTTGCCATCTCATTTACAGCACGTGATCGATAATCATTTGCTTGCAACGCTTGAACCTGTACTAGGCGCACGCCAAACAACAACATGACAACGGCCGTAAACAGAATCAAAAATCTAATTCTGTTGCGCGCTAAGGAAAAATTACCCATTCTTCACCGGAACTTCTGTAATTGGCTTGTCTAATGACAAGAAGGTTGGAGTCTCTGAAGGCTTCATACCAAGTGCGGTTGCTTCCTTCGCGAGTGATGCCGGAGAAGAGATTTTGTCCATCTGTCGTGCAATTGCTTCGCGCTCATCACTTACTAACTTTGCTTGCAACTTCAAGTTAGTAAGTTCAAATGCATCTTGAGCTAGCAAGGTATTGATCAGGAGAAGGAACATGAGACCAATAACGCCAACTACAGTTACAAATGTTGCGAAGAACTTTCGATCTGCTTGCTTTCCGTCGGATAGATCAGGCACAAGCTTGAGAACAACTTGTGATGACTTTTCGGCGAAAATTTCTTTGGAGCGAGTAATCGCTGGAGCGAATGCGGTCATAGCCATTACGCGGCCACCCTTTCGATTGCGCGAAGACGCACAGACTGAGAACGTGAGTTCTCCTCTAGTTCGGCATCGGTTGGTGTTTCGCTTCCGCGAGTGATCATTGAAAACTTGGCAGCAAATTCAGGTAGTTCAAATGGAAGATCGCGTGGAGTTCCAGATGTTGTCGAAGCAACAAACAGTTGCTTCACGATGCGGTCTTCGAGTGACTGGAATGACATGACAACTATTCGTGCGCCCACATTAAGAAGATCAAGTGCTGCAGGAAGTGCGCGAGTAATTGTTCCTAACTCATCATTTGTTTCGATGCGAAGCGCCTGGAATGTGCGCTTTGCTGGGTTGCCACCAGTTCGGCGGGTAGCAGCTGGAATCGCCTCTTTAACCAGTGTTGCAAGCTGAGCCGTTGAGTTCATTGGGGCGATTGCGCGCTGCTTAACAATTGATTCAACAATTCGAGTAGCAAACTTTTCTTCACCATATGTACGCAGAATTCGAACCAATTGTCCTGGCTCGTAGGTATTGATGATCTCCCCCGCTGTTAGCGATTGGGTGCGATCCATGCGCATATCAAGTGGTGCATCTTGTGAATAAGAAAAACCACGTTCTGCTTGATCAAGTTGCATTGAAGAAACACCAAGATCAAACAACGCGCCATCAATGTGTGAGTAACCAAATCCTGAAACCACATTTGCAATGCCATCAAAGGTTGAATGTGCAGTCTTTAGACGATCTGCAAATGGAGCAAGTCGCGCAGTTGCCTTTGCAATCGCATCTTGGTCTCGATCAATTCCGATAACTGTTAGATGAGGAAACTTTTGGAGCAATGCTTCTGTGTGACCACCAAGACCAAGGGTTGCATCAACAACAACTGGATTACTTGACGCAATAATTGCGGGAGATAAAAGATCGACGCAGCGATCGCGCATTACAGATACATGTTCAGTCGTGCTTGTCATCTCTTCCCCCTTACTTCAACTAGTTACTTAAGTACTGCTTTTCTTTCCTTGCGACTCTCATCTCTGGTCACTGCCGGCCGACGGATCTTGTGTTGCAACGGCGCCGGGGAAGGGACGTCGCTACGTTCGAAGGGTCGGCAGTGGCCACAAATGAGAGTTAGAACAAACCTGGAAAGACCTCCTCTGAAACATCAGCAAAGCTCTTTTCGCGATCTGCTAAATATTCATTCCAAGAAGTTGCATCCCAAATTTCAACGCGAGTATTTGCACCGATAACAACGCACTCTTTTTCTAAACCTGCATATGTGCGAAGTGATTGAGGAATTGTTACGCGACCTTGACGATCAGGAATTTCATCGTGTGCTCCAGCAAACATCACACGGCTGTAATCACGTGCTGATTTTGCAGTGACTGGCGCTTGTTTTAGCGTCTCTGTAATTACTGAAAATTCTTGTGATGGGAAAACATAAAGACAACGTTCTTGTCCTTTAGTAATTACTAAACCTGCAGCAAGCTCTTCGCGGAATTTCGCGGGAAGGATTAAGCGACCTTTGTCATCAAGACGTGGCTCGTGGGTGCCTAGAAACATTTTCAGCGCCCCCTTCCCCAGGTTCGCTGCGAGCCTTCGTGCCCGCTTAATTCCCCACTTTACTCCACTTTTCCCCTTTTTCAACCACCTTTTCCCACTTTTACCCCAAATCCGCCCCACCTCTCCCCACTCAGCAAACGGTTTTTGGGCATGAAAAAAGCCCCTCACATGGAGGGGCTTGAGATGGAGCTAAGCGTGGATTTACTCCTCGTTAGATCGGTTCTCCCAGCGCTGCTCAAGGCGAGCGCTCAAATTTGTGCGTGATGAGGCCTTACGTGGACCACGAATTGGGGCTGAAATTGATGAGATCGCGGTGATTACCCCGCTCAAAGCGATGATGAAGCCCAGGATTCCGATCGGGGTAATTTGAGCTATGAGGCCGCCAAACAAGGTAGCCAATCCCAAAAGAAGTAAGCCTGCGCCGACCATGATGCGGTTTCGAGATGGCGAGATTGGCGTAGCTGAAAGAGCTGAAACTAGGCGTGGATCCTCGGTTAAAAGGGCAGCCTCCATCTCTTCAAGTAGGCGCTTTTCGCGATCTGATAGTGGCACAGGCTCACAATAGAACAGATTGTGAGTACCCGCTACCTATTTTCCTATTCCTCAGCATCCTCTGATGAAGGCTTAATCAAGCGTGCTGGACGCACAGAGCCATGGCCAAAACGCTCGCGGGCCTTATCCATTGCCCCTTCCGCCTCGCGCCAGCCCTTTTCACGCTCACCCAAGATCATTTGAACTGGAGCACCCTCGCTTAAGTTCTCAAGGGATACACCTACTAAACGCAATCGTGCTCGATCAATTCGTAAAGCTTCATACAAGCCCTTTACGACCTCGTACACATCGTGGGTGCTGTCGATCGGCAGCGGCAAAGTCTTTGAACGATTGATCGTTGAGAAATCCCCAAAGCGAACCTTGATTGAAATCGTCTTTGCAAATAATCCTTTGTCACGCAGCCTTGATGTTGCGCGCTCGCACAACCGCAGGTACTCGCGCAGGATCTCTTCGGGATTATCTAGATCTGTTGGAAATGTTTCAGCTGCGCTAATACTTTTTTCAGCATCTTGTGGTGCAACATCGCGGTAATCGCGACCCCATGACAATTCATGAAGTGTGCTGCCTGCTGCTTCTCCGACTGCGCGAATCAAAGTTGTACGAGGAAGTTTTGCGATGTCTTCGATTGTTCTTAAGCCTAAACGTTCTAGAACTTCTGCCGTCTTTGGTCCGACTCCCCACATCGCAGAAATTGGTAGTGGGTGTAGAAATTCAAGGATGCGATCACTTGTAATTTCCAGCATGCCATTTGGTTTGCAATGTGTTGATGCGAGCTTTGCAATGAACTTAGATGGAGCGATTCCAACTGAACAAGTAATTCCTTCTTGTGCTTCTACCTTTGCGCGAATTGCAGCGGCGATTTCCCGACCTGTGCCTAACAACTTCTTTGCACCTGTTACATCCAAGAATGCTTCATCAACTGAGATTGGTTCAACGTTAGGAGTAAAGCTTTCAAAGATCTCCATGATGTGTCCAGATACCTCTTGGTAACGTGCCATATCAACCGGTAAAAAGATTGCATGCGGCGCTAAACGTCGCGCTTGTCCAACTGGCATTGCAGAATGGATTCCAAATTTGCGAGCTTCATAATTTGCCGCAGATACAACACCACGTGTACCCATTCCGATGACTACAGCTTTGCCTTTTAATTCGGGGTTATCTTTTTCGGCAACGGATGCGAAGAAAGCATCCATATCGACATGCAGAATCGTGGCCTGTGTTGCCGCACCTTCTGTCGTCATATTGCGAGCGTACTTTGTTTAGCGCTCCAACTTTCGTAAGCGGCACGTAAATCCCACGCCCCAGTGGCTCTTATGGATATACCCCTGGCCCCTGTTCTGCGGGTAACGCCTCGAACAAGTAGTAGCGATGTTGAATATAAAACATTGGCGTATTGGCCTTGAACATCGGTGAAGAATGTTGAATCACTAAGCCCATAACCATCATCCAAAGTTAGAAAGATGACACGTTTGCCTGAACGCACCGGTGGTGTCTGCATCGCAACCTTGATGCCCGCAACTAAGACTGATGATTGAGACCGTTGTTTCAACAGATCACTAGATCGCACAGCACCAATTGCGTTGAGAAAATCTCCGTAAAATTCAATCATGTGACGGGACATATCGATACCTAAACGATCGACCTCGTGCTTCACGCTTTCGGCAGCTGTCATTGCAGGCAGACCGCTACTGATTAAAGCTGGTGGTTCAAACCCTAAGTTCATCTGCGCGCCAGAGACAGCGGCGCTTGGTGATTTCTGCAGATCGGAAAAGTGCAACAGCAGATCGCGCCGGTTGACATCTACATGCAGTGAATCAAAACCGCCGGTAAGGATCAAACTTTCAGTAACCGGTGTGCTGCAGCCTGATCTGCGCACAAAATCATTTAAGTCAATGTATGGGCGGCCAGCGATAATCGATTGCACTTCCCCATCACTGATTCCGCTAACAGTTGATAACGCTATGCGAATTGCGTTGCCGTGATCTTCGACCCGATATGTCGAATCAGATGCGTTGACATCAATCGGTGCGATGGTGATTCCTAACTGCCGTGCCTCATCCACAATTAAACGTTTTGGATACATGCCGGGATCATGGGTTAACACCCCTGCAAGAAATGCTGCGGGGTAATGTGTTTTAAGCCAAGCAGATTGATATGTAGGCAGCGCAAAAGCTGCGGCGTGTGCTTTGCAAAAACCAAAGGATGCAAAGGCACGTAGTACATCCCAGATCTCAGTGATGATCGGTAGTTCGTACCCCTTGGCCGTTGCTGCAGGAAAGAACCAATCACACACTTCTTGTTGGCCAACCCGTTCACCCAAAGATCTGCGTTTTTCATCAGCGGTTGCCAATGAAACCCCGGTCATCGTTGCGATGATCTGAATGACTTGTTCATGGAAGACGACAACGCCTTCGGTATGGGCCAAAATCTCATATAAATCAGGGTGAATTATCTGGGCAGGACTGAACCCATGACGAGCTTTCAGAAATGGCGTGATCATGTCGCTTTTAACTGGGCCAGGTCTAAACAAGGAAATATCAATAATTAAATCGGTGAAGTTATTAGGTGCAAGCTTTCCAACTAATTCGCGTTGTCCTGGACTTTCAACCTGAAAGATTCCAAGGGTGCGGGTTGATTGAATTAATTCGTAAGTTGCCGTGTCATCTAGTGGCACGGTGTCGATATCAACGACATCTTTATGAACTCGTTCAATCTCTTTGACTGAATACGCAATCGTGGATTGCATCCGCACACCCAGCACATCTAGCTTTAACAACCCCACAGCTTCAACATCATCCTTATCAAATGCCACCATCGGGTATCCCCCGGCACTTGCCATGAGCGGTGCGCGATCTAGAAAACCTCCATCAGATAAAACAATGGCGCATGGATGCATCGCAAGATGTCGGGGCAAACCATCAAGGCGTTGTGCCATTTCAATTGTTGCTGCCATTAGTGGCGCAGATGTATTCATACGTCGAAGATCTGGAAAGGATTCAAGAGTCGCTGCAATGTTGCGAGCACGTACATGTGGCATTGACTTTGCCAACATATCGATCTCCATGCCGGGCAGACCAAGTGCTGCACCTGCATCACGAATTGCATGCCGGGCACGATAGGTATCAACCATGGAAACAACTGCGCACCGTGATTGATTGTTCGGTCCAGACCAATCGCTATCGCCGTATCGCTTAAAGACCATGTCATAAATTTCTAGCCGTCTGGCAGATTCCACATCGATATCAATATCTGGCAGTGCTCTACGCAACGGCGAACAAAACCGTTCCATTAACAAACCATGTTGCATTGGATCTACACCTGAAATTCCAAGCAGGTGACAGATCAGTGATCCGGCACCACTGCCACGAGCTGCAACGCGAATACCGGCATCACGTGCCATATCTGCGATATCTGCAACGGTTAAAAAGTATGACTCGTATCCAAGTGTTGCAACGGTTGCTAGTTCGTCATCTAATCGTGCTCGTGCTTTAGTGATTTGATTATTGCTGCTGTAGCGCCAGTTGATTCCTGCTTCACTGCGCGCACGCAGCAAGGTACGCATCTCTTGAGCTGTATTTACCCCTACAACATGGGGTTCTGGCAGGTGCGCCGCCCCTAATCCGATATCGCGCTGCGGTGATAACAAAGAACGTTCTGCCCATTCGCGGGTTGTCTTTAACAGCGCACGTGGTGTTCGTTCTCCTGCAGCTCGTGCAATTTCTGCAGCTAGCGAAATCATTTCATCGCTAGATTTTAAAAAGCCTTCAGCGTTGCGGCGTTCGATGTGGCGATCATGCAACGGGACTAATTGGCGCACACAATCTAGAACATCGGCAACAGGTCCATCGGTGCGATCTTTCATGCGAACCGCGTTAGTAATAACCGCGTCCAGATCATTATCGCGAGCAAAGATTAAAGACCTGGCTGCATGTTCGGTAGATCGTGGACCCTTGCCTGCAACAAGATGCGACACACATTCAATTGCATTGTTAGCAAAGAGATCGCGGGTTTGATTAAAGATAGATAGCGCTTGATCAAAGCGATGGCTTTGAATTGCACCGCTGATTGGTGATTCGGGGCCGTGCAACGCATAAACATTGGTGCTGTAACTGCTGAACTGTTGTAAGAAATCTAAGGTTAAAACCGGCACACGAGTTTGGCTGTTCATTGTTAACGATGTCATCAATCTGCACAGCGAGCGCCATCCTCCATCGCTGTGTGCCAACAAGGTGATGCGACCTTTACTGTCACCCAGGTCGATCGCACAATTGACTCCGATAATCGGTGCGATTCCATAATCAACACAACTTTGAGTAAAACGGATAGCACCAGCTAACCCATCACGATCTGTTAGCGCCAGCGCCGGCATTTCAAACTCGGCGGCACGTTGCACTAAATCGGCAGGTTGCGTTGTTCCGTATTTCAATGAGTACCCACTGGCAACATTGAGATGAATAAAACTCATACGTTACGAATAATCCACTGACCTGTTAGCTCGTCACGTTCTAGTTCGAAGGTTGTTAAGGCACCAATAGGTGCAGCCTCTACCCGCCACAGTGCACGTGCTTGATCATCGGGGCGATACTTGCCATCGCTAATGCGGTTCCACCACCCACCTGCTTCGCACCACCGTGACAACACCGCATGGATGCGAAAACGTTTTCCTTTATAGGTGAACTCGATAGGTGTTGTTGCCCCATCGATAGTGACATCGAGGGCGGAGTTAACCTGGCTGGCTGACATTTTTGAGGCTACCTTTCAAGGCTGTGGGTATTCGAACAGATGTTCGAAAAATAGACCTAGCCACCGACAAATAGCAAGCCCTGCGAGCGTGAAGCGCGTGTTGAGCCCAGATATAGTTGAAAGTTCAATTATTATTGAGCCTGTTAGTCCCCCACATCTATAAGGAGTCCCATGAACGCAGTACTAGTAATCGGTCGCGTCCTTTTCGCACTGATCTTCATCTCATCCGGTGTTTCACACCTAACAAAGCTTGAGGCAATGACTGGCTACGCCCAGTACAAGAAGGTTCCTGCAGCAAAGCTCAGCGTGATCCTTTCAGGTCTGATGATTCTTGTTGGCGGTCTGTACATCGCATTTGGCGTGTACGCAGATCTAGGCGCACTAATAATCGCACTATTCCTACTACCAGCAGCGTTCATGATGCACGCATTCTGGAAGGAAACAGATGCAACAGCTAAGCAAAATGAGTCAATTGGATTCTTCAAGGATCTATCACTCGCTGGTGCTGCATTGATCATCTTCGCACTAGTTGCAACTGGAACAGATTTTGGTCCATCAGTAACTGGAGCATTCTTTAACCTGTAATTAGTTAACTTAAACGCCCGTCGGTTTCATACCGGCGGGCGTTTTTGCTTCATGATTAGCCAATGGAAATCATCGGCGGCTTACTTGCAGGTGGTTTCATCGGCGCAGTATTGGGTTTCATCGGCGCAGGCGGTGCGATGCTGTCAGTTCCGATTCTTTTGTACATCTTTGATTTCACTCCTCAGGCTGCGACCACCGCTGCGATTGCGGTTGTCTTAAGTGCAGCTATCTCGGGTCTGCTTCCAAAGATTAAGAGTAAGGAAGTTCTTTTCAAAGAAGCCGCCATCATTTGGGCTTTAGGGCTTGTCACCAACATTGGTTTTTCAATAATTGCACATGGGCTAAGTGATTCAGTCATCACTACAGGTTTTTCAATGGTGCTAGTAACAGCCGGAACCATGATGTTGATCAAGCCGATAGCAGGCACCGAAAAGAAGGTTCCATTCTTCTGGTTAGTTGTGATCTCGCTAATTATTGGAACCATGACAGGTTTATTTGGAATCGGTGGCGGCTTTCTTGCAATCCCTGTTCTTGTTCTCTTCTTCAAAGTCCCACAAGGAAAAGCAGCAGGAACATCTCTTGCGATAATTGCGATTAATTCAATCACCGCATTTTTTGGTCATTATCAAAATTGGTCCTCGGTTACATGGAGCACGCCAATTGCGATGGCTATTGCAGCTGTAGTAGTGGCCCGCTTTGCATCGATTAAGAGCGGGCAGATCAACCCAAATATCTTGCGTAAAGCATTTGCTTTCTTGCTCTATTCAATCGCGGTATTTACCCTGCTACAGACCTGGGTTATTGCTTAAGTTCGCGCACCTTGATGTATTTAGATTGCAGACCAACCACCATATAAAGCAGTACCGGGAAGGCAAAGGCCACCGGCAAAGAAGTAACTTCGGCGATTAATCCAATAATTGTTGGTCCGCCAAAGTAAGCCGCAATCGCAATTAACCCCACGCGGGCCAAACCAACAGATGGCGCAATTCCTGGAATCGATGCTGCTGCCAAGTTAAATGCTGGGAAGAATGGACCCATTCCAAATCCTGCTGCTGCAAAACCAATACACACAATTATTAAACCTAATGTTTTATGTGAATCAGATAATGGAATACCAACTAATAATCCGATACCCCAAAGCCCTCCACCAAAGTAGCCACCATATTTAACAGTGTTTACATGGCCCCACTTTTCAAAGGCTCGATCACCTAACAAGCGACTTGCAATCATTGCAAGTGAAAATGTTGTTGCAGCTGCGGCATTTAATCCTTTGCCGATTCCCATGTGATCTTGCAGCAAAATTCCAGACCATTCATAGGCGCCACCTTCAGGAATCAGCGAACACATTAAGCCAATTCCTAGTGCCCACAAAACCAATGATTGTTTTCCAAAGAGAGCAACCTTGCCAGCATCTCCTTCACCAGCCTCGCCTAAGTGACCATCAAACTGTGCAGGCAATAAGTAGTGAGCGGCAATTTGAAAAGTCAGCAAACCAATAAAGGCAATGATGTAAAGATTTGTGCGCGGTGAAACAAAGTTAGCAATTAACCCACCAACCAATGTTGCAGAAAATGCACCGATGCTCCACAGCCCATGGAAGCTAGACATCCAGCGACCCTTTGTGTGCTTTTCAATTTCAACGGCTTGGCCATTGATTGCAATATCCATAAATGCAACGTTGAAGCCTGTAATAAATAATCCAAGGACTAAAACCTGAACCGTTGATGCTGAGCCAACGACAAAGACGCCAACCGGAAGCAAGACTCCTGATATCTGCACAATCAACTTCGAAGAGTGCATGTGCACCGCACGCCCTGCGATCTGCGCTCCAGGAATTGATCCAATGGTGCTGGCAAGTAAGACAACTCCGAACTGACCATCACTTAAACCAAGTGCTGTTTTAATCTCAGGAATACGTGGAATCCATGCAAGACCTAAGAAGCCGAGCAAGAAAAATGAAGCCCACAAAGCATTACGGGCTCTCATTCCTAATGCATATAAATCAGTTGCCATAGGGTGACAACGGTAACTGACAACGACCCGAATCAACTCTTACAATCAGGCATGTTCTTCTCATTTTGGCCCCGTCTAAATGAGTTTTCTAGAACCCGCAAAGACATCACCGCAGACCTAATTGCAGGTATTACCGTTGCAATTGTTGCCCTTCCTTTAGCTATTGGCTTCGGAATCACATCAGGAATGTCTGCAGCTGCAGGTTTAACTACCGCAATCATCGCTGGATTCCTGGCCGCTGTATTTGGTGGCTCTAAATTCCAGGTCAGCGGCCCGACCGGTGCGATGACAGTGATTTTGATTCCCGTTATTCAAAAGTATGGACCAACAGCAATCCCCGCACTTGGCGTGATGGCAGGCGTCATGGTTGTTCTAATGGCGATCTTCAAGCTTGGTGCGATCATCAATCGAGTTCCGTGGGCCGTCGTTGAAGGCTTTACAGTTGGTATTGCACTTGTTATCTCGTTACAACAAATTCCACTCGCACTGGGAATTGCAAAAGGCGAAGGAGATAAGTCCCTTCCCGTTGCTTGGCACACAATCCAAAACGCAATCAACGCAGGTATCAACACAACATCACTGCTTGTTGTTGTGTTAACCCTTCTGATCAAATTCAACTTCCCTCGTTTTGCAAAGACGCTTCCATTTCATGTCCCCGCAAGCTTCGTATCCCTGTTGCTTGTAACTATTATTGTTAAGACCGCGAACATCGATGTTGCAACTATCGGGACTATCCCCCGCAGCATCGGCACGTATCAATCTCCAACATTTGCCGACTTCAAAAACCTGCTAGTACCTGCTCTTTGGATCGCGCTACTTGCCGCGGTTGAATCCCTATTGTCTGCACGTGTTGCCGATGGCATGGCGAAGGAAGAAAAACACTTCGAACCTAATCGAGAACTTTTCGGACAAGGTATTGCAACACTTGCAGCATCTGTCATGGGCGGCATGCCAGCAACAGGTGCAATTGCTCGCACCAGCGTAAATGTGAGATCACACGCTAAATCCCGCCTCGCATCTGTCTTTCATGCAGTTGTACTTCTTCTCATTGCCCTGATCGCAGCGCCACTGGTTAGTTACATCCCAACCGCTGCAATCGCCGGAGTCTTGTTAGGTACGAGTTACCGAATCTTGAATCCCACATCAATCGTTGAATCTCTTCGCACCACTAAACCAGAAGCAGCAACCCTTGTTATCACCGCAGTATCTGTTCTTGCGATCGACCTTATCTGGGGTATGGCTATTGGAATTGCTCTTCATTTGATTCTGGATCGTATTAAAGTTGGCTCATGGAAGGCGTAAAGGAAAAAGCTGCGGTTAAGCGAGTTTTAGCTGCCCTGCATGAACACGGCCTTGAAGGCGAAGTTCATGTACTTTCCGATAGCGCTCGTACCGCTCAAGAAGCAGCCTCTGCTTTAGGTATTGAAGTTGGACAGATCGCTTCTTCGCTTATCTTCAAACTTCCAGATGAATCACCACTGTTGATTATTACTAGTGGTCGCCATCGCGTGGATACCGATTTAGTTGCAAAGAACTTAGGCATTGAAAAACTAGGACGCGTTGACGCAGATTACGTTAAAGAAAAATCAGGATTCTCAATTGGCGGCGTAGCCCCTATCGGCTGGCCCTCCCCCGCAACAATTCTTATTGATCAAGCGCTAAACGATTATGAAGTTGTTTGGGCAGCAGCTGGCCACCCACATGCGGTGTATCCGACTTCGTACGCCGAATTACTTGAATGCACTGGCGCTCAACCAATGGTTGTCGGGGATTAGCACTCACATATAGAAAAGGTTCTGGACTTCTCCTTTATTCCGAGGAGAATTGAAACATGATCAAGAAAATGTTTCATGACAGATTATTCATAGTTACAACTTTTCCCGTCGCGCTATTGGCTTTCTGGTTAGTCCAAATGACCTTTTGGGGCGGCGGCTTCCTCCCCTTCATGCTTTTGCTGCTTCTAGCACTTCTAACTGCGGCTGAATACTTTGTAGAGTTTGAAATCCGCAGAACAAACAAAATTATGAACGCGGACATCGAGCAACCTGTCAGACCTTGGTATTCCACTTCATTCTGGAGTTGGGATGGGGCTAAACAACGTCTAACCTCAACTAAAGCCTGGTTTGCGATCGCCTATGTCTTTGCAGCTATCTTCTTTTCGAGTATCGGCGTAACTATTCTCGTTTTCTTTTGGCTTTCAGTCGCAGTTTTGATCTTTGCTCTCGGAGTTATAACTCCATCAAACTGGAGCTGGGTATATAACCTCAATGAACAAGAGGTGACAGGAAAGCTTTCATTTCTAGTTGATCCGGACAAAGTTCAATTTACATTTAATGGCACTCAAGGCATTGACTCTGAAATCCCCAATCAAATGACATGGGTGTACACCTCGGGATGGACTATCGCATTTTGCGTGCTATTCATACTTCTCAATATCTTTATGATTCCTGTATTGGCAAAGCACATGAGAGATGTTGCCGCTAATTTGCTTGGCGCAAACGCACTGCCAGATTCATTTGCTGCAAAATTGCAGCTTTGGCTTGCTACTCGCAAGAAATAACCCCTACATTTGAGGTATGCCCTCAACGATTGTTGCGTACTTCTGGACAATTAAGCCATCGCGATTTCTAAATGCAATTCACGCGATGGGGTTTGACCGCTTTCGATTAATCCTTGATAACAATGTTTCCTTTCATAAATCCTTAGGCACAGGTAAGGGTGAAACCTTTACGCCAAGTGATGCCAATGCTCTGCAGTGGGGATTGATCGCTTCGGTTGAAGATATCGAAAAGTTTGATAACTCATTTGTTGTAAAGCGTTGGCGCAGAATTTCAATATCGGAGTTTCGCGCGGTGTTAGAACCAATTTCATCTCATGGGCAGTGGGCAGGAAAAGAACCCTTTACCGCAACTGCCAAAGATTGGGATGGGCAGGTTGCTGCAATTACACGTGCGCGTATTAAGTGGAGTCAGAACTTCAGATTTTGGAGATCGGTTCCACCTGTAACGGTTTCATTGAAATCAGCGCCGGGCTTGGTTGCAGCAATTGGAATTGGTGAGGCTCCAATTGGATTACAGGGCACTTTCTCCTTGTGGGAATCTGCTGCTGCGATTCGCGATTTTGCTTACAAGGGCGCAGCGCATCAAAAGGCGATTGCTGATACATCTGCCTATAACTGGTATTCAGAGGAGCTTTTTGCACGCTTTGCCGTGCGAGAAGTGCGCGGCTCAATTAAGTAAGTTCAGCGCACATAGGGCAGACTTACACCTATGTCGATCCGCCATTACACCCCAAGACGTAGAGCACGTGGTGGCGCATCTCCCCTGCTAATCAAAGCAATGGCTGTTGCATTGGGTGCGACGATCTTCATGCAAATTATGTATCCATTATCCAGCGGTGGATTTCTTGGCGTAATCACAATTGCATCTGTTTATACAGGTGCTCTTGCAATGTTTTTGCATGGTGTTGCAGCATTTGGTGCGCGATATGGCTGGACGATGTTGGGCATTACCTTGTTGTTTGGATATGTGATTGAACAACTTGGTGTTTCAACGAGCTGGCCTTTTGGTGAGTATTCATACTCACCAACACTTGGTCCAAAGATTTTCTCTGTTCCGCTGGTTGTTCCCTTTGCTTGGGTGATGATTGCTCATCCTTGTTTAGTTGCAGCTCGTCGTATTGGTAAGTCATGGGTCTTTTTATATGGCGCATTGTTAATGATGGCGTGGGATTTATTTTTAGATCCGCTTATGGTTTCGGCGGGACGTTGGACCTGGGTAGTCAAGGGTTCACATATTCCATTCCAACCTGAGATCCCGGTTTCAAATGCCTTTGGTTGGTTGTTATCCGGAATGGCGTTAATGACAATTCTGCATTTTTCTACTCCCCGCGAGCGTCGCAAGGTTGGCGGATCTTTAGTTGCAGCCGATGTCATGTTGTTCTGGACATTGTTTTCAGGGTTTGTCGGCAACTTGTTCTTCTTCAGTCGTCCTGGAATCGCTTTATTTGCAGGATTGATCATGGGCGTATTACTTGCGCCTTACTTCTTTAACCGATGGGTCGGAAGACCGTAACCCTTTGATGATCCTCTTTTTCTTAATTCCTTTGATCCTGCTGACTATCGCAGCTGTTAACTTTGTTCAGATTCGAACACCTAAGCAGGCATCAGAGTTTCAGGAATCAGTTGGTGTCGTGGTTCCGATGCGCAATGAGGCTGAAAATGTTGAAGGCTTGGTTGCAACCCTTGCTGCGCAAAGCGGGGATATTCATTTCTATTTACTAGATGACAGCTCTGAAGATTCAACATATGAGCTGATGCAGAAATTCACCGCACAGGATTCGCGTTTTACAGTGATTAAGGGTGCTCCCTTGGCTGATGGTTGGATCGGTAAAACTTGGGCACTTCAGCAGTTGTTTGAGGTATCCAAGGAAGAGGTGCTTGTATCAATTGATGCAGATGTGCGCTTAACCAATGATGCGATTGCAAAAGCTGTATCGACGATGCGTGGAGCGCGTTTAGATTTTGTTTCACCGTACCCTCGCCAGATTGCGCAAAGTCTTGGCGAACGTTTGATTCAGCCATTGCTTCAGTGGTCTTGGCTTACAACTGTTCCGCTTAGATATGCCGAAGGCTCTCGCCAGAAATCAATGGCGGTAGCAAATGGCCAGTTCTTTGTTGTGCGACGTTCGGCGCTCGACTCTATCGGGGGTTATGTATCTGTAAAGCATGCGGTTATTGATGATGTGTTTTTAGCTCGTGCGCTGATGGAAAGCGGTTCTTCAGGAACAGTAATTAATGGTTCAGATATCGCCGAGACCCGCATGTATGCATCGTGGAATGAGATTGAAGCTGGATATGGAAAATCATTAAACAAAGCTTTTGGATCAATATTCGGAGCAGTATTTGTGATCGCCTTCTTATTTGCTACAAGCATCGCACCACTAATTCTTGGCCTGCTCGGCAATACTTATGGTTGGTTAGGTTTTGCAGCGATTGTTGGAACACGTGTACTAAGCGCAATTAAGAGCCGTGGACGGGTGCTAGATAGTGTGTTGCATCCAATATCTATCGCTGCGCTGATTTACCTGATTGTTTACTCATACTTAGTGCGCGGAACTGTTCAGTGGAAAGGTCGCACAGTATGAAGATCGTTGTGATTGGCGCAGGAATGGGCGGCATGACCGCTGCTGCTCGCTTGTCACGCGGCGGTCACGAAGTAGTTCTGTATGAAGCATCCGGGCAAGTAGGCGGAAAGTGCCGCACAGAATGGATTGGAAAGGTTGCATTTGATACCGGTCCATCTTTACTAACTTTGCCAGCGGTTTACAAAGATTTCTTTCAGCGCACAGGTAAGCCAATGGGTCTTGTGTGCCCAATCGAATCTGTAAATCCTTCATTTGATTACCGATTCGCAGATGGCAGCAATGTGAAATTTGCGAACTTGTCTCGCAAAGAAACCTTGGATGCAATAACCGCTAACTTTGGCGCGGAAAGTGCGAGCCAGTGGGATCGCATCATGAAACGTGCCGAGCGCATGTGGGATGTCAGTCGTGGACCATTTATCGAATCTGAACTGAAATCCCCGCTTTCGCTCATCAAGCGAATCACTTTCATGCGCGATATGAAGATCATTGCGCCTTGGAAAACTCTGCGGGTTCACGCCGATGAGATTCTGAAGGATCAGCGCCTTCGTTACATCATGGATCGATATGCCACATATAGCGGATCAGATCCACGTAAAGCACCAGCGGTGCTTTCAACAATCGCTTTCGTGGAAGAGAGTTTTGGCGCATGGCATGTAAAGGGCGGTCTTGGTCAGTTAACTGAAAAGGTGTACCAGCGAGCCATAGATGTCGGCGTTACCTTTCACCTGAACTCCCCCGTTGCCTCAATTACAACTAAGGGAAATAAAGCCACGGGTGTTGTTTTAGTTGATGGAACAGTGGTTGAAGCAGATGCGGTTGTCGCTAACGCTGATGCATCGCTGGTGTACAACAAGCTAATTTCTGGACATAAGCGATTACTGAAGAAAGCACGCAAAAACATAGTTAACGCTGATGTTTCAGTTGCTGGATTCTCATTGCTCTTAGGAATGCGCAAGAACCCAGATCAAGTTCTTAACCATCACACCATCTTGTTTCCGGAAAATTACGATGCCGAATTTGATGCGATCTTTACCCATGGCAAGCCAGTAGAAAAGCCAACGATCTATATCTGCGCTCCACAAGATGAATTGATGACAAAGGATGAAACTTTGGAAGGTTGGTTTGTCTTAGTTAACGCACCAACCCATGGCCAGTTTGATTGGAGCAACGCTGACTTTGCTCGTGATTACGCAAACAGCATCATCGATCAAATTGAAGCTCGTGGAATCTCAGTGCGCGATCGTCTGGAATCTTTAACAATTAGAACACCGGCAGATCTAGAAGCAGCGGTCATGGCTCCAGGTGGTGCGATCTACGGAACATCAAGCAACGGTGCACGCGCAGCATTTATGCGGGCAAAGAATCGCTCACCGCTAAAGGGTCTGTACTTAGTTGGCGGTTCTGCTCACCCAGGTGGTGGCTTACCGCTTGTTGGTATTAGTGGAGATTTAGTTACTGAAGCAATTGGCTACGAGAAAAACGCACGACACTAACAAAGCTGTAGATCTGCACAGCTAGGAATGCCATTGAAATAGCGGTGGCTCCAGGCAATGACAACTGGTTCAAAATCAAAACAATAAATAAGAAACTTGCGCGAACCGGACGTTCAGCAGGAGTTACTACCCCGATATCGCTAACGCCAAGTGAGATCAGCTTTGCACGTGCATATTCTTGGAATGCAGCAATGCTCCATAAAGTAATGGGAATCCATGCTGGAACACCGATTGCATAGAGCGCGTAGAACCACAGCGCCTCGCTGATGCGATCTGCAACAGAATCTAGCGTTGCGCCCCACTTGCTATCACGGTGTTGGAAGATGGCAACGCTTCCATCAATACCATCGCAAAAGAGTGAAAATACTAAGAAAAATATCGCCCAAGCAGAATGTGCGGTCAACGCTGTAGCAACTGCGCCGAGTAAACCAAACAATGTCAGCGCGTTAGGAGAAATTCGAAGTAGCGTGCAAATCAAACCAAAGCGGTAAGAAATATTAAGCCAGCCACCAACGATGCCAGTGGTTTCGGCGTCGCTATGAAGCGAGCTCCACTTAGCTCTGAACTCTTCCTTATTTAGCATTGAGATTTCCAACAATTTCTTTAGTAGCGGTCGAACTATTCATTGTGTAAAAGTGTAAGCCTGGGGCGCCTGCGGCAACTAGCTGCTTGCATAGTGATGTTGCTATCTCTACGCCTAGTGCGCGCACCGCTGCAGGATCGTTTTCTACCTTTGCAAAGGCATCTGCAATATGGCTTGGGATTGGAGTCCCACCAAGCTCGGCCATGCGGTGCAGTAACTTCACATTTGTAACAGGCAAGATGCCAGGAATAATTACTAACTTTGAACCACGTTGTGCAAGACGATCTACTAATTGCGTGTATCGATCTACATCAAAGAAAAATTGTGTTGTGGCAAATGTTGCACCGAGTTCTTCTTTACGAATCAGCACATCAATATCTTTTTCAAAATCTCCATGTGATGCAGGGTGGCCATCAGGAAATGCCGCAACACCAATTGTGAATCCGCCAAACTCATCAGCTAATTGCACCAACTCATCTGCATGATTGAGGCCACCTGGTGTTGGAGTCCATGGTGCACTTGGTCCTCCAGTTGGATCTCCACGCAAGGCCAAAATACTTGTAATGCCCGCTTCTTTATAACTATGCAAAATTGCCATTAACTCTTCGCGGGTAGATCCGACGCAGGTCAGGTGAGCAACAGTTGAAATTCCGGTTCGCTTAGTAATTTCTTGAGCAATTCGAATAGAGCGATCCCGGGTTGATCCACCGGCACCATAGGTAACAGAGACAAAGTCTGGGGCTATTGATTTAAGCCCTTCAATGGCAGCCCATAACCGTTCTTCACCCTCAACATCCTTTGGAGGGAAGAACTCAAATGAGTACGAAATGCGCGATGCCACTGAGTGAGGGTACCGTTACCACGTGAGTTCAGAGCCGAAGGCAACCTTAAAGAGCGTGCGCAGCGCCGTTGAAGAAGAGTTAAGCATCTTCCTTAACCGCGAAAGTGCGTATCTGAATTCGATCTCATCAGACCTGTCCCCTGTGTCAGATTCATTGACCTCCTTCTTATTAGATAGTGGAAAACGTCTTCGCCCATTGTTTGCATATGCCGGTTTTGCAGCCGCTGGAGGAAGTCTTGAAAAATCCGCGATCCGCGCAATGGCGGCGTTGGAACTTTTACAAGCATGCGCATTGATTCATGATGATTTGATGGATGGTTCAGATACTCGTCGTGGGAAGCCTTCAATTCATCGTCATTTTGAATCGGTGCATGTACAGGATCAATTAGATGGATTTGCGCCTCAATATGGATTATCAGCTGCGGTACTTCTTGGCGACCTGGCTCTTGTGTGGTCAGATCAAATGTTAAACACCGCAGGGTTAACAACTGAACAATTTGCCCGCGTGCTTCCTTTTTACAACGAAATGCGCGTTGAACTTATGGCGGGTCAGTTCTTGGATATCCATGAACAAACTCAAAAAGATACAAGTGTTGACCGATCGATGAAAATTGCACGCTATAAATCAGGCAAGTACACCATCGAGCGTCCGTTGCACTTAGGTGCAGCGATGACATCATCATCAAAGGAAGTTACTGACGCACTTTCTGCATACGGATTGCCGCTAGGTGAAGCTTTCCAGCTTCGCGATGATTTGCTTGGCGTATTTGGCGATCCATCAGTTACTGGAAAGCCTGCAGGTGATGATCTTCGTGAAGGCAAGCGCACTGTTTTAATTGCTATGACACATGAACGCCAATCCCCAGCACAGTTAGAGATTTGCAAAAAGTACTTTGGAAAGCCAGATATCGACGCTGAAGGCGTTGCGACCTTGCAAGAGATCATTGAATCAACAGGTGCGCGAGCAGAGCTTGAAGCAACTATTGATCGCCTGACAGATCAAGCATTAACCGCTGCTCAATCACAAGTATTTACAGATGATGGAAAAGCATTGCTCGTCGAGCTTGCAAACATCGCTACAAAGAGGAGTTCTTAATGCCTGCACGTGTCAAAGGTCCTACCGATCATGTCGTCATTGTTGGCGCAGGCTACGCAGGTCTAAGTGCTGCACTTCGTTTAGCTGGCGCAGGTCGCAAAGTAACTGTGATTGAACGTGAATCAGTTCCTGGCGGTCGCAGCGGTTTATTGAATAAAGATGGTTACGCATTTGATACCGGCCCAACAGTTTTAACAATGCCTTCACTGATCCAAGATGCATTTAGCTGTGTCGGAGAAGATATGAAGGACTGGGTTGAACTCATGCCGGTTTCTCCTTTGTACCGTGCCTTTTATGCAGATGGTTCACAGATCGATGTGCATGCAAATACAGCGCAAATGGAGGCTGAGATTGCAGAGAAGGTAAGCCCTGAAGAGGCTGCCGGTTACGCACGTTACGTAGAGTTTGTAACTAAGTTATACAAGTATGAGATGAATGATTTCATCGATCGCAATATTGATTCACCACTTAACTTGTTAACACCCAACCTTGCGCGCTTAATTGCATTAGGCGGATTCCGCAGATTGTCACCAAAGGTGAATCAGTTTTTGAAGGATCCACGCTTACAGAAGGTGTACTCATTCCAGGCGATGTATGCAGGTGTAAGCCCACAACAAGCTTTAGCAATTTACGCAGTTATCGCTTACATGGATTCAGTAAATGGTGTGTTCTTCCCTAAGGGTGGCATGCATGCAGTTCCTCGTGCGATGGCAGCTGCTGCACAAAAGCATGGTGTTGAATTTAAGTACAACACCACTGTCTCAAAGGTGGATGTTCAGAACGGTCGCGCAAAGGCGGTTATTACAACCGATGGCCAGCGAATCGAATGCGATGCATTAATTCTGAACCCTGACCTACCGGTTGCATGGCGCGATTTATTGGGTAAGACCCCACTTTCTGTAAAGCGTCTTAACTACTCACCATCATGCGTAACTATGTTGGTTGGTTCATCTAAGAAATATGACTTTGCCGCTCACCACAACATTCACTTCGGAGAATCATGGGATGGCGTCTTTGATGAGCTTATTAAGCAGAAGAAGCTCATGAGCGATCCCAGTGTGCTGGTAACTATTCCTTCAAAGGATGATCCTTCTTTGGCACCTGATGGAAAGCATTCGTATTACGTGCTGTTTCCAACCCCTAACTTGGATGCAGATATTGATTGGACCAAGCAGGCAAAGCCTTATCGCGACCACATGATTGAAACATTGGAACAACGTGGTTACACCGGCTTTGGTGATGCGATTGAAACTGAAGTATTAACTACGCCCCTAGATTGGGAAGCGCAGGGAATGGAGCGCGGTGCACCATTTGCTAGTGCGCACACCTTCTTCCAGACAGGTCCATTTAGACCACGCAATATGGCGGCAGGAATTGAAAACGTTGTATTTGCTGGCTCTGGAACACAACCAGGAGTAGGTGTACCAATGGTTTTGATTTCAGGACGCCTAGCGGCAGAGCGCATTGTGGGTCCGGTTAAGTAAATGGATGAGTTAACCGCTGCTGGGATTACAGATCCCGATCTTCGTGCTTCGTATGAAGAGTGCAAGCGACTTAACGCATTACATGGCAAGACCTATTACTTAGCAACTTTGTTGCTACCGAAAGCAAAGCGACCATTTGTGCATGCCCTATATGGCTTTGCGCGTTATGCCGATGAAATCGTTGATGACCTTGCATCAGAACTTAGTGTTGAAGAAAAGGCCGATGCCCTAAGCACATGGGGAAATGGCGTACTTGCAGATTTGAAAAAGGGCACAAGCAAGGATCACGTTGGACGTGCCTTGATTGATACCGTCAAACGCTTTGATATTCCGCACGAGCACTTTGAAGCCTTCTTGCATTCAATGACTATGGATTTAACTGTGCAGGAATATGAGACGTATGAAGATCTACTTGAATATGTGTATGGATCTGCAGCAGTAATTGGCTTAGAAATGGTTCCGATCCTTGGACCGTTACACAATGATGCATATGAGGCAGCAAAGAAGCTTGGCATCGCCTTTCAGTTAGCTAACTTTATTCGCGATGTAGATGAAGATTTAGATCGTGGTCGCGTGTATCTGCCGATTAAAGAGCTTGCACAGTTTGGCGTTACCCGCGAAATGCTTGAAGAGCGAGTCTTAACCCCTGAAATTATTGAAGCGTTGAAGTTCCAGATCGCTCGCGTCCGCCAATTACAAGCTGAATCTGCTGCCGGAATTGCAATGCTGGAAGCAACGAGCCGTCCCTGCATTGAGGCTGCAAGTACTTTGTACTGCGGAATCGTTGATGAGGTTGAAAAGATTGGGTACGACATCTTCAATCAACGTGCTAAAACTTCAACTGCGCGAAGAATTCGTGTTGCAGGCGGTGCCTTCATTAAGCGCCATCTCATTTCACGCTAGAGTTATAACTACGGGAGCCCACAAGGCTGAGAGGGTCTGAAATTCAGACCGACCGATTGACCCGTCCGATAATGCGGACGCGGAAAGGAATACAACGTGTCAACCACTTTATTTACAGCATGGGGCTATGAAGTCTCAATCCTTGAATTTGTTGCAGCGCTGACTTCATTTGTGGGCGTGTGGCTGGGAACAACCGGCAAGCGAATCACCTGGCCTTGGTGGGCGTTAAGCAGCGCACTGTATGGAGTCTTCTTCTACCAAGTAGATCTTTTTGCATCTGCTGCATTACAAATCGTATTTATCATCGCAGCTTTTTATGGCTGGAAGGATTGGGCACCAACGGGTGCAGTCGCCGGTAACTTAACCAATCGAAATCGTCGTTACATCGCTATCGGAACAGTATTTAGCGTTGCGATGCTCTCTCCGGTGCTTTCAAATATCGGAGCAGCCGCGACTTGGTCTGATGCTTTCTTATTAATTGGAAGTCTTGTCGCACAGGTAATGATGGTTTATGAAAAGTATGAGTCATGGATTGTGTGGCTCATCGTCGATTTAGTAGGAACAATCGAATATGCATTACTTGGCTATTGGTTCACCGCGGTGCTGTACGGAATGTTTACGGTAGTAGCGGTTATCGGATGGAAGCGCTGGCGTGACTCTCTTAGCTATTGATGGGCCGGCTGGAGCTGGCAAGACAACTCTTGCGGCGCAGTTGGAGAAAGAGTTTGCTTCCAAAGGCTCTGTTCGTGTTGTTCATCTCGATGATTTGTATAGCGGCTGGACCACAGCGTTGGGTAATGATCTAACTGAAGTCTTGGATCGATTAGCTTCTGCACATATTGCTGGGCAACCTTGCACCGTGAAGTTTTTTAACTGGATCAGCATGAGCTTTGATCGTGAAGAGATAATCGCACCAACTGATGTGTTGATCCTTGAAGGCGTGGGAGCTGCCCAAGTAATTGTTCGCGATGCTGGGGCCATAACGTATTGGATTGATGTTGAACCGCAGATCGGTTTTCAACGAGTTTTAGAACGCGATGGTTCAGTTGTTGAGCCATATATGCACCAATGGCAGATTGATCAAGATAAACACTTTGCACGTGATGAAACCCGGGAAAATTGCGAGTTTAAACTCACTTCATAACCCTTTTGGGCGCGCCCTCAGCACCTGCCACAGGTGCGCTCCATAAAATCTGCACATGTCTGATCTGACCGGAGAGCTCATTGATGGGCGCTACCAATTACTGCGTCAGATGGCCAATGGCGGAATGGCTTCAATCTACGAAGCGTTAGATACCCGTTTAGATCGCAAGGTCGCGGTCAAGAT
>ERZ1034363.401-NODE-401-length-30513-cov-3.198383_pt1 | contig 30513 bp, 20 predicted proteins | sample MGYA00520616_ERZ1034363 | MGnify/ENA primary metagenome ERZ1034363 (study PRJEB33736, sample SAMEA104284506) | Azolla filiculoides | biome: Urban; feature: Water surface; material: Ditch water | place: Netherlands | collected 2015-10-28 | depth 0-0.1 m ... | reverse complement strand
CAGCGGAATGACCCAGCGCTGCACGCCCAGGCCCGCCATCCATTGCAAGGTCGGCAGGTTGTAGATGTTCAGGTGCGGTCCGGCGACAAATTTGGCCTTGCCCTCCAGACAGTGCGCGGCGCCCATGTCGTTGGCTTCGACCCTGAAGCGGCCATTGGCGCAGATCTTGTGCAGCACCGTCACGTCAGCGCCGGATTCGATCAACACCTGGGTCGACAGCACCACCTCCTTGCCGGCATCGCTCAGGGTCTGGGCAATGTCCAGCCAGTCGGCCAGGCGCACCTCGTGACGGCGCGAGCAGACGGCCTCACCCAGGTAGACGATGTCGACACGGGAAGCAGCCACTTCGGCATAAAAATTCAGCACCTGCTCTCGTGGCCAGTAGTACAGCAGGGGTCCCAACGCAAGTTTCATGGTCATTCTTTAAAGACTGGATGCCCGCCTGCGCGGGCATGACGGTGAGTTGTTGTAGCCGGCCAACTGTTGGTCATTCCCGCGTACGCGGGAATCCAGCATGGCGACTGGTCGCATCGGCTTCATTTCCACGGTCGGTGGTAGGCGCCCAGCGTGTGCTGCTGGCCTTCGGCGACCTTGTCGAGGTCGCTGATCCAGGCCGGTTTGGCACTGTAGCGGTGCGGGTTGTCGCGGCAACTGTCGATGGCCTGGCGCCACACCCGCGCCACCTGCGCCACATAGGCCGGACTGCGCTGGCGGCCCTCGATCTTGACGGCACGCACACCGATCTTCATCAGCTCGGGCAGCAGCTCCAGCGTGTTCAGGCTGGTCGGCTCCTCGATGGCGTAGTAGCCGTCGTCATGGACGCCGCCCACGTCGAAGCGGCCCTTGCACAGCGTGGGGTAGCCGGCGTTTTCTCCGGGGCCGTAGCGGTCGATCAACACGCCGTTCAGGCGCGACTCCAGGCCTTTGGGGGTTTCGGTCCAGCGCACGGCCTTGGGCGGCGAACACACGCCGTGGGTGTTGGGCGCCTCGCCGGTGACATAGCTCGACAGGGCGCAGCGGCCCTCGACCATCACGCACAGGCTGCCGAAGCCGAACACCTCGATCTCGATCGGGGTTTTCTCGATCACCTGCTCGACCTGGGTCATCGACAGCACGCGCGGCAGGACGGCGCGCACGATGCCGAAATGGCGGTGGTAGAAATCGAGCGCCTCGTAATTGGTCGCCGAACCCTGCACCGACAGGTGCAGCCGCAGCGACGGATGGCGCGCCACGGTGTATTGCATCAGGCCGGGGTCGGCCATGATGACGGCGTCCACGCCCATGTCGGCGGCGCGGTCCACGGCGCGGCGCCAGAGCGCCACGCCGCCCGCCTGCGGGTAGGTGTTGAGGGCCACCAGCACTTTTCGGCCGCGCGCGTGGGCGTAACGGATGCCGGTGGCAATCGCCGCGTCATCGAAGTTCAGTCCGGCGAAGTTGCGGGCGTTGGTGGCGTCGCGAAACCCCAGGTAGACGCAGTCCGCGCCGTGGTCCACCGCCGCCTTCAGCGCGGGCAGGCTGCCGGCCGGGCAGACCAGTTCCGGGGGCGGCGCGCTGGTGGCGGGCGCAGGTGCGGAGACGGCCAGGGCGGTCATGGCAGACCGGCTTCAGCGGCGTACAAAGTCGATCATCACACCATCGGCGTTGCGCTGGCGGTAGGTCACCTCCACCGCTGCGCCGTAGCGCGCATGCAGTTGCTGCAGCAGCGGAATCGGATCGTGGTCATTGACGAAGCGCATGGTTTCACCGGGGTTCAGCGCATCCAGCGCGCCGAAGATGGCGGCGTGGCGGAAACGCTTGGCAATGCCGCGGGCGTCAAAGGGGTAGATCGCATCCGGTGACAGGTGGGCGTGGGGCTGGAAGGCTTGCATCGGTTGCAGGGTGGACATGGCAGTTCCTGATGAGGGTGTGAAATAGCGGGAAGGGAGAAGGCGTGCGTGGGTGCGCGGGTCAGCGTTGCAGCAGGTCGCGTTTGGCGGCGACGGCTGCCCAGGCATCGGCGTCGGGCAGGGCCGGCTTGGTGCGGGTAATCGGCTTCCATTGCTGTGCCAGTTCCGCGTTCAGCGCAGTGAAATCCTGCTGGTCGGGCGGCACATCTTCCCCGGCGTAGATGGCCTGCACCGGGCATTCGGGCACGCACACCCCGCAGTCGATGCAGTCGTCCGGGGCAATGACCAGGAAGTTCGGCCCTTCGCGGAAGGCATCGGTCGGGCACACATCGACGCAGTCGGTGTACTTGCAGCGGATGCAGGATTCGGTCACGACAAAAGTCATGGCAACAGGCCTTTGCGCCAATCGGTACGCATGGGATAAACGGGCATTCTAAAGATTCATAATTTATTCACCTTTAATTTAACACCGCGAAAATCTCAAAGCAACCTATCCCATGCCCCTTTCAGTGGCATTGCGTGTGCAGCCTTCTGCGCCGCCCGCCATCGCCAGGGCGACACGGTTTTCGCCGGACTGTTCTATAAACTGGGGCTTATGAATCGCAACCTCACCCTCCTCGCCTTCTGTCAGGGGCTGTTCCTGACCAACAACGTGGTCTTCATCGCCATCAACGGCCTGGTGGGTTTAAGCCTGGCGCCGCTGGGCTGGATGGCGACACTGCCGGTCATGGGCTATGTCGTGGGCGGGGCGCTCTCGACCAGCCTGGTGGCGAAGACCCAGTCGCGCTACGGGCGCAAGGGCTCGTTCCAGATCGGGCTGGCCGTGGCGCTGCTGTCAGCGCTGCTGTGCGCGTATGCGGCCTGGAGCCGCAATTTCTGGCTGCTGGTCACGGCGACCGTGGTGGCGGGCTACTACAGCGCCAACGGCCAGCTCTACCGCTTTGCCGCCGCCGAGCTGGCGGCGCCGGCATTCCGTGAAAAGGCGGTTTCACTGGTGATGGCCGGTGGCCTGCTGGGGGCGGTGCTCGGCCCCAACCTGGCGGCGCACACCAAGGGCCTGTTCGCCGTGCCTTTTGCCGGCGCCTATCTCTCGCTGGTGGCGGTCGCACTGCTGTCCATGGCGCTGATGGCCTTCGTGACCTTTCCGCCGGTCCCGCCCAAGGTGGCAGGCGGGCCGGCCGGCCGCCCGCTGTCCGAAATCATGCGCCAGCCGGTCTTCATCGTGGCCGCGGCCAGCGCGGCCCTGTGCTATGGCGTGATGAACCTGCTGATGGCGGCCACGCCGCTGGCCATGCAGGTGTGTGGCTTCCCGTTCTCTGACGCCGCGCTGGTGCTGGAGTGGCATGTGATCGGCATGTTCGCGCCGGGCTTCTTCACCGGGCACCTGCTCAAGAAGTTCGGCACGCTGCCCATCATGGGCGCGGGTGTCGCGTTGAACTTTGCCTGCATCGTGGTGGCGCTGTCGGGCGTGGAACTGCACCAGTTCATCGGGGCGCTGTTTTTGCTGGGCGTGGGCTGGAACTTCCTGTTCACCGGCAGCACCACGCTGGCACTGCGCGCCTACCGGCCCGAAGAGAAGGACCGCGCGCAGGCGGCCATCAACTTCTGCGTGTTCGCCACCATGGCCTTCACCTCGTTTGCGTCGGGCGCGCTGGTCACCACGCAAGGTTGGGCGCTGCTGAACTTCGGCTCGCTGCTGCCGGTGACGTTGACCGGCGTGGCGCTGGCGTGGCTTGCGCTCAGGCAGCGGGCTACCAGTCGGCCTGGAAAGGCATAAATCAATAGCAACCCATCACCATTTGACAATGGGTTGATGCCTTTTTTGATCAGAAATTGATGTCCAGCCAAGCCTTCAGCCGCCCGAACACGGCTTCGCGCTCGACTTCGTTGAAAATCTCGTGGTAAAGGCCTTCGAAACAGTGCGACATGACGAGGTTTGCCGGCGCGGCGGCGGCAAACGCGCGGCTGCCTGCAGGGTTCACCAGCTTGTCCGCACCCGCATAGAGCAGCAGCGTGGGCACCCGCCACCCCGGGGCGCAGGCCAGCGTGGCCGGGCCGGCTTCGGCAATGAAGCGTGCCAGCCGGGCGCTGATGCGGTCGTGCACCAGCGGGTCGTCGCGGTATTCCTGCACCACGCCGGCGTGGTGCGACAAATACTGCGGGTTCAGCCCGTTGCCCACGCGCAGATTCGGCGCGATGCGCGGCAGCACGGCCACCAGCAGTTTCTGCACCGGGTTCATGCCGGCGTCCAGCGCGGGTGAGGACAGCACCAGGCCCTCGACCTTGCGCAGGTTGAGTGACACCAGCCGCGCGGTCACCAGCCCGCCCAGGCTGTGGCCGAACAGGATCACCGGGATGCGCGGATCGGTGTGCCGGCGTGTGTCGTCCAGAATGTCGGCCAGGTCGTCCAGCAGGTGGGGGTCGGTGGGCATGGCGCCGCGTTGCCCGTTGGAATCGCCATGGCCATGCTGGTCGTAGGCGCGCACTGAAAAGCCCCAGCAGTTGAGCTGTTCGGCCAGGGCGTTGTAGCGGCCGGCGTGCTCGCCCAGGCCATGCACGATCACGAACACGCCGCGCCGGCGCACGCCGCGTTCGAGCGGCCAGTCCATCACCGCCAGGTTTTCACCATCGCGGGCGGTGAAGGCGGTGAGGTGCGCGTCAGACATGGTTGCAACCCGGGCGAGGTGGTTCAGGTCGCCGCAGGCATCTGCGCGATGACCTGCGCCACGGCCGCCGTGAGCTTGCGGGCATAGGGCACGTGCAGGAACTCGTTGGGGCCGTGGGCGTTGCTCTTGGGTCCGAGCACGCCGCAGACCATCATCTGCGCCTTCGGGAAGCCCTCGCTCAGCATGTTCATCAGCGGAATCGTGCCGCCCTGGCCGATGTAGCCGCAGGGCGCGCCGAAATGCGCCTGGCTGGCGTCGTTCAGCGCCGCTTCAAACCAGGGCGTGGCGCTGGGCGCGTTCCAGCCGGTGGCGCCGCCGCTGCTCTCGAAGGTGACGCTGGCCTGGTAGGGCGCGTTGTCTTCCAGCAGGGCTTTCAGTTCCTGCACGGCAGCACCCGCATCGACCAGCGGGGGCAGGCGCAGGCTGAGCTTGAAGGCGGTCCAGGGGCGCAGCACGTTGCCGGCGTCCTTCATGGCCGGAAAGCCGTCGGCGCCGGTCACACTCAGCGTGGGAATCCAGGTGCGGTTGAGCAGCGCCTGCAGCGGGTCGGTGGTGGTGGGCAGCGCAAACGCGGTGGCGCCGCCGCAGTCGTAGTGCGCCCACGGGAAGCGCTTGAACAGCTCGTCGCCCAGGATGGCGGCCGTGGCCTGTGCCTGCGCCAGACGGTCGGTGGGCACCTCGCAGTGGAAGCTGGCCGGCAACAGGCGCCCGGTGGCGCTGTCTTCCAACCGGTCCAGCACGTGGCGCAGGATGCGAAAACTCGACGGCACTAGGCCCGAGGCGTCGCCAGAGTGAATGCCTTCGGTGAGGATTTCCACCTTCAGCGTACCGCTGGCCATGCCGCGCAGGCTGGTGGTCAGCCAGAGCTGGTCGTAGTTGCCCGCGCCCGAGTCCAGGCACACCACCAGGCCGACGTCGCCCAGGCGGTTGTTGGCCGGCGCGCGCAGGGCATCGATGTAGGGCAGCAGGTCGTATAACCCTGAAACCACTAACATAAAAAAAAAAACGACGATGCGCGGGTGCGGCACGTTCTGGCTCTTGAGCGCCTGCACCGCCGCAATGGCCGCGTAGACCGCGTAGCCGTCGTCGGCGCCACCGCGCCCATAAAGCTTGCCGTCCTCGTACTTGGGCGTCCAGGGTCCGAGGTCGTTGCGCCAGCCGCTGAATTCGGGCTGCTTGTCCAGGTGGCCGTACATCAGCACGGTCTGCTGCGCGCCGGTTTGCGTTGCCTCAATCTCGAAGAACAGCACCGGGGTGCGGGGCCGGCCGTCGGGGTGCTGCAGGCGCACGATTTCCAGCGTCAGGCCCGGCACCTTCTGCGCCAGCACCCAGTCGGCGGCCTGGCGCACCACGGTTTCGATGTAGCCGTGGGCGGCCCAGTCGGCGTCGAACGCGGGGGATTTGGCCGGAATGCCGATGTAGTCGGTCAGGCGCCGCACGATGTCGTGGTCCCACTGGGCGCTGACCTGGGCCAGTGCCTCGGAGGCGTCGAGCAGGGTAGATGCGGGCATTTCACGGTGAAGAGGGGCGTTCATGGAGAGTTCCCGGCAAGGGTAAAAATCAATTCAGACACACACTTTACGCGGACGGCGCGCCGTGCGCCAGCGTGCTTGTCATGGGGGTCCGGCGGTCATCAGGGCCCGTCGCAGGCGGGATTGCCAGCTGGGCTGTTCGCCGCGCCGCCAGTCCGGTGCTGGCGCGCTGCAAGGCCTCGGCCAGCGCGGCGGCACGGGTCGGCTTGCTGAGATAGTCGTCCATGCCGGCGGCCAGACAATCGGCGCGGTCGCCTTCCAGGGCGTTGGCGGTCATCGCAATGATCCAGGGGCGGCACGTGGCCGGGTAGAGCCCGCCCAGCTGGCGGCTGGCCTGCAGGCCGTCCAGCAGCGGCATCTGCACGTCCATCAGCACCACGTCAACGGGCTGGCCCTGCCGCGCCGCCGCAGCGACCGCCTCCAGCACCTGCTGGCCATTGCCCGTGACTGCAATGTCGTACCCCAGTCCGCTCAGGATCAGGGAGGCCACGCGCTGGTTGACCAGGTTGTCTTCGGCCAGCACGATGCGCAGCGGCACCTGCCTTGCCAGTCGCGGTGGTGGGCGCACGCCAGCCACCAGGGCGGCGTGCGTCACCGCCGTGGTCGGGACCAGCACGCGGGTCAATGCATCGTGCAGCCGTTGCGCCCTGGGGGGGCGGGTGAGCGCGTCGGCCACGCCCAGGCCGGTGAAGACCTGGAGATCCTCGCCCAGCGCGGTGAGCGCCAGCAGGGGCAGCTGCGCTGTGCTGCGGCGCTGGCGCAGTGCGGGGATCAGTGCGCTGCCTTGCGGGCCAGGCACCCGTGCATCAATGAGGGCGACATCGAACGGCATGCCGGCATCAAGCCAGGCCAGCGCCTCCAGCCCGGACGGGGTGGCGTGCACTTCCATGCCCCAGCGGCGAGCTTGCCGTGCAAGGAGTTCCCGCGCCGTTGCGTGCCGGTCCACGAGCAGCATGCGGCGCCCGGCCAGCGGGGGACTCCGTTCATGCAGTGCGGTCCCTGGTCCCGCTGGTGCGCGCGGGCAAGGGATCTCGAACTGGAAGGTGGCGCCTTCCCCCGGCGTGGATTCGACCCAGATGCGGCCGCCCATCAGGGTGACCAGCCGGCGGCAGATGGCCAGGCCCAGTCCGGTGCCGCCATGCACGCGCGTGGTGGAGGCGTCCACCTGGCTGAAGACCTGGAACAGCCGGTCGCGCCGGGCCGGTGGAATGCCGGCGCCGGTGTCGCGCACGCTGCAGTGCAGCCAGGGAGGGGTGTCCGGTGCGTGGCGCAGCGCCAGCGTCACGACCACTTCGCCGTGCGCGGTGAACTTCACAGCGTTGTGAACCAGGTTGACCAGGACCTGGCGCAGTCGCGTGGCATCGCCCAGCATGGCACAAGGCACCTCGTCGCCGATCCAGTACAGCAGGTCCAGGCCTTTGGCGGCGGCCGCCCCGCTGCTGATGTCCAGCGCGCTCTCCACGCATGCGTGCAGGTTGACGGGGACCTGCTCCAGCTCCATCCGGCCCGATTCGATCCTGGAAAAATCGAGGATGTTGTTGATCAGCGCCAGCAGTGCATCGCCGCTGGTGCGGATCGTCTCGGCGAATTCCTGCTGCTGCGCCGTCAGCGGCGTGTCCAGCAGCAGCTCGCTCATGCCGATCACGGCGTTCATGGGTGTGCGGATTTCGTGGCTCATGTTGGCCAGGAACTCGGCCTTGGCGCGGTTGCCGGCATCGGCCGCATCGCGCGCGGCGATCAGCGCTGCTTCGGATTCCTTGCGCGCGGTAATGTCCCGCGCAATGCCCAGCAGGCCGGTGCAGTGCCCTGCCTCGTCGCGCATGGCGACTTTGGCCAGTTCGAAATACCGGACCATGCCGGTCTCACGGTCGATCAGCCGGTCTTCGTAGACCAGCGGCTGGTCTGATGCCATGGCCTGCAGGTCAGACTGTCGGTAGGCCTCGCCATACCGGTCGCCAAAAAGCGCGTGGGCCGACTGGCCGATGATCTCCTGCTCCAGCAGGCCGTGCTGGCGCTGGTGCGCGGGGTTGGACAGCAGGTACACACCGGCCGTGTCCTTGAGCCAGATGCGGTCTGGCAGGTTGCGGACCAGCGCGCTGAGCAGGGCCTGTTTCTGGGCGAGCGCCTCTTGCGCCTGCACATAGTCGGTCATGTCGGTGAAGGTGCGCACCACGCCGCCATCGGGCAGGGGGCGGGTCCGGACCTCCAGCGTCCTGCCTTCGCGTGTCTTGCGCAGATAGCTTTCCGGCCCCTGGAGTGGCGGCGTGGTGTCGCCGACCGCGACGTAGCCGCGTGCCAGTGCATCGACAAAGCTGAAGTTTTCGCCAAAGTCACCGCGCGCGATCTGGAAGCGGACCAGCTCTTCCATGGTGGGTCGCCTGGCCATCAGCGCTTCAGGAAAGTCCAGCAAGGCCTGGTGGCGCCGGTTCGACGTGACGATGCGCCCGCTGGCGTCGAGGGTGGCAATGCCCTGGCTCATGCTGTCCAGCGTAATTTCGAGGCTGCGGGTCCTTTGCGCCAGGTCTTGCTGGGCCTGCACATACGCCGTGACGTCTGCATACGTCCTGAGGGCGCCGCCATCCGGCAGGGCGCGTGTCTTGACCTCCAGCACCCTGCCCGTGCGCGTCCTGCGCAGGTAGCTGTCAATATGCGGGATCTCCCGGCCCTTGAACATCTCGCCGAAGTCGGCGCGCGTCTGGGTTGACTCCAGCAATTCCAGATTCGCCCCGAAGTCGCCGCGTGCCTCTTGCCAGCGGGCCAGCCAGGAGGCCGTGGGCTGTCCCGCCAGCAGGGCTTCGGGCAGGTCGAGCATTTCCAGTGCCCGGTGGCTGTAGAAAGTCACGCGGCCTTGCGCGTCAAACCGCATGAGGCCTTGTTTGATATTTTTCAGCGTGACGGCCAGCGCATCCTCTGCCTGCCTGCGCGCGGTGATGTCTTCAACGGTTCCCTCAATGAACAGCAGCGCGCCGTCGGGGCCCCTTACCTGTCTCGCGCATTCGCAGACCCAGATCCGCTCGCGCGTCTTGTACCGATGCACTTCCGAGACAAAGTCCCGGACTTCCCCGGTCGTGTCGAGCAGGGCCCTGAATGCATCGCGACGGCCAGGCTGCACGTACCAGCGTCCTGCGAGGTCATCGACGCCGCTCAGCATTTCGGCCTCGCTGTCAAAGCCGTTGATCCGGACCAGCGCGGGATTGGCGCGCAGCGGTCGGCCGTCCGGGCTGCTGCGGTAGGCGCCGATCGGCAACCAGTCGAAAAAGTTGGAGAAGTCGTTGTGGGGCATGCCAGTGTTTGATCGTAGTGCAGGTCCACCCCGCCGACGGGCCCTGCTTACGTCCCGGGCTGACCGGGTGCCACAGGCGCCACGTTCCAGATCTCGCTGGCGTATTCGCGGATGGTCCGGTCGGACGAGAACGGGCCCATGCCCGCGATGTTCTCGATGGTCTGGCGCGTCCATTCGGAGGGGCGGCGGTACAGGTCGTCCACCCGCTGCTGCGTGGCCACGTAATCCGGGTAGTCGGCCAGCAGCTGGTAGTAGTCCGATTCCCGCAGCGCATGGGTGAGGTCGTGGTAGCGCTGGGGCTCGCCGGGTGAAAACGCGCCATCGGCAATGCGTGCGATGGCGGTCTTGAGTGCGTGGTTTTCCTCGCAATAGCGGCCCGGCCGGTAGCCCAGGGCGCGCAATTCCGCGACCTGCTCCGCGCGGTTGCCGAAGATGAAGATGTTGTCCAGGCCGACGTTCTGGGCGATCTCGATGTTCGCGCCGTCCCAGGTGCCGATGGTCAGCGCCCCGTTGAGGGCAAATTTCATGTTGCCGGTGCCCGAGGCTTCGGTGCCGGCCATGGAAATCTGCTCGGACAGGTCGGCGGCCGGAATGATCAGCTCGGCCAGCGTGACCCGGTAGTTCGGAATGAACACCACTTTGAGCTTTTGACCCACCCGCGGGTCGGCGTTGACGACCTTGGCCACGTCGTTGATGAGCCGGATGACCTGCTTGGCCATGTGGTACGCAAAGGCGGCCTTGCCGGCGAAGATCACGGTGCGCGGCACCCAGTTGCCGTGGGGGTTTTCCAGGATCTGTTCGTAGCGCGTGATGACATGCAGCACGTTGAGCAGTTGCCGCTTGTACTCGTGGAAGCGCTTGACCTGCACGTCAAACAGGCTGTCCGGGTCCACCCGGATGCCGAGTTCGCGCTGGATGTAGTCCGCCAGCCGGCGCTTGTTCTGGTGCTTGGCCAGCCGCACGGCGCTGTTGAAGGCCGGCTCGTTGGCCAGCATGCGCAGTCCGGCCAGTTCGTCGAGGTTGCGGCGCCAGCCCTGGCCGATCCGGTCGTCGATCAGTTTGGACAGCGGCGGGTTGGCCTGCGCCAGCCAGCGCCGGGGCGTGATGCCGTTGGTCTTGTTGCAGAAGCGGTCCGGGAACAGGCGCGCGAAGTCGGCAAAAATGGTTTTCACCATCAGGTCGCTGTGCAGGGCCGACACCCCGTTGACCTTGTGGCTGGCCAGCACGCACAGGTAGGCCATGCGCACGCGCTGGCCGCCGTTGCCCTCGATCAGCGAGGCCCTGCGCAACAGGTCCACATCGCCCGGGAATTGCTCGTGCAGGCCGGCCAGGAAGCGGGCGTTGATGTCATAGATGATGTTCAGGTGGCGTGGCAGCAGGCGCCCGAGCAGGTCCACCGACCAGGTTTCCAGGGCCTCGCTCATCAGCGTATGGTTGGTGTAGCTGAAGATGCGGGTGCACTGGGACCAGGCCTTGTCCCATGGCATGCGGTGCACGTCCACCAGCAGGCGCATGAGTTCAGGCACGGCCAGCGCGGGATGGGTGTCGTTGAGGTGGATGGCCACTTTGTCGGCCAGCTGCTCCAGGTTGCTGTGGTTTTCCAGATGGTGACTCACCAGATCCTGGAGCGAAGCGCTGACGAAAAAGTATTCCTGGCGCAGGCGCAACTCGCGCCCGTGTTCGGTGCTGTCGTCGGGGTACAGCACGCGCGAGACGTTCTCGGATTCGTTCTTGGCTTCCACCGCACGGATGTAGTCGCCCTTGTTGAAGGCTTCCAGATTGATCGCATTGCTGCCGTGCGCCGACCACAGCCGCAGCGTGGCCACGGAGGTCAGCCCGAAACCGGGCACCGCGCTGTCGTAGGCGGTGGCCGTCACGTCCTCGGTCTCGATCCATTGCACCACGCCGTTGTCGGTCACCAGGCGCCCGCCAAAGCCAATCGGGAAATTGTGCTCCGGGCGCATGAATTCCCACGGGTTGCCACCGGCGAGCCAGCCGTCGGGCTCCTCCCGCTGGCGGCCGTCCACGATGCGCTGCTCGAACATGCCGTAGTCGTAGCGGATGCCATAGCCCATGGCGGGCAGGCCCACGGTGGCGATCGAGTCCAGAAAGCAGGCCGCCAGCCGGCCAAGCCCGCCATTGCCCAGCCCTGGATCGGCTTCGAGGTCGAGCAGGGTGTCGAAGTCCGCGCCCAGCTGCACGCAGGCCGCCCGGGTTTCCTCGTAGATGCCGATGGCCATCAAGGCATTGGTCACCATGCGGCCAGGCAGGAATTCCATCGACAGGTAATAGACCTGCTTGACGTCCTGGTCCTGCGCCGTGTTGAGCGACGCGCGCCAGCGGTCCATCACGCGGTCGCGCACGGCATAGAAGATGGCGGACAGCCAGTCGCGCTGGGTCGCGGACCGCACGTCCTTGCCGACGGCGTAGGCGAGCCGGTTGGCGATCGAGCGCCGCAGCGCATCAACCGAATTGGACGGGTGGGCGAAGGTGAAGGGCTGAACGCTGGGCATGGGGCATCTCCGGGGCGCAAGTAGGCGGGAAAGAAGTAGGTGGTGGGTCAGGCGGTGCGGTCCAGCAACTGCTGGTACAGGCGACAGTAGGTGCGCGCGGCATCCCGCCAGTCAAACCGCAGCTGCATGGCGTGGCGCTGGACGGCCGCCCAGTCCGCGGGGCGACGGTGCAGTGCGAAGGCACGGCGCAGGGCGGCGCCAAGTCCGTCAACAGTGAAGTCGTGAAACACGAAGCCGCTGGCGCTGCCGTCCGCCAGCGCCTCCAGCGTGCAGTCGGTCACGGTGTCGGCCAGGCCGCCGACCGCATGTACCAGCGGCAGGGCGCCGTAGCGCAGGCCGTAGAGCTGGGTCAAGCCGCAAGGCTCGAAACGCGAGGGCACCAGCACCACGTCGGCTGCGGCCATGATGCGGTGCGCGAGCGCTTCGTCATAGCCCACGCGCAGCACCGTCTGCCCGGGGTGGCGTCCCGTGGCGTCGCGCAGGGCGGCTTCGATGTCTGCGTCGCCGCTGCCCAGCACCACCAGCTGGCCGCCGCCGGCCACCAGCGCGTCCAGCACCGCAGGCACCAGATGCAGGCCCTTTTGCTCGCTCAGGCGGGTGACGGCACTGAACAGCAGCGCATCGGGGCGCGCCTCCAGGCCCAGTTCACGCTGCAGGGCCTGCTTGGCAAAGGCTTTGCCGGTCATGCGGTCGTGCTCGAAATGCGCGTCGATCAGCGGGTCGGTGGCCGGGTTCCAGACGGCGTAGTCCACGCCGTTCAGGATGCCGCTGACGTGGTCGGCGCGGTAGCGCAGCACGCCGTCCAGGCCGCAGCCCTGCTCGGGCGTCATGATCTCGCGCGCGTAGCGCGGGCTCACGGTGGTGATGGCGTCAGCAAACTGCAGCCCGGCCTTCATGAAGGACAGCCTGCCGTGGAACTCGACCCCGTCCATCCTGAACAGCGCCGGCGGCAGCCCCAGTTCAGACAGCGTGGCGGCCGGAAACACGCCCTGGTAGGCCAGGTTGTGCACCGTGAACACGGTGGCTGGTCGGCGCTGGGCTCCGGCCAGCAGCTGCAGGTACACCGGCACGAGACCTGCGTGCCAGTCGTGGGCGTGCACCACGTCGGGTTGCCAGGACGCATCCCCGCCGCAGCCCAGGGCCGCAGCGGCCCAGCACAGCAGGGCGAAGCGCGCCGCGTTGTCGTGCCATTCGTGGCCACCGGCATCGAGGTAAGGCCCGCCAGGCCGCTGGTACAGCGCCGGGGCCTCCAGCAGGTAGACCCGCTGGCCTGTAGCCGTGACGCGCCCTGGCAGGAGCACCGGGGCGGGCCGCAGTGCGTGCGCCACTGCCGGACCGCCCGTCTGCGGGAGTGACAGTGCCGGGCCGTCTACCTGCACGCCCGCAGCAATGCCGGCGAAGGCCGGCAGCAGCATCCTGACGTCGCAGCCTTCGGCCTGCAGGGCGGCTGGCAGCGCGGCCCCCACGTCGGCCAGTCCGCCGGTCTTCAGCAGCGGGTACAGCTCGGTGCAGACGTAGAGCGTTTTCACGCAGGTGTCTCCCCGGGCGCCGCGCTGTCTTCCAGCCGTTCCAGCATTTCGCGCGTGACCAGCACCACCCCCTGCGTCGTACGGAAGAAGCGGCGTGCGTCCTGCGCCGGATCGAAACCGATCGTCATGCCGTCGGGAATCCTGCAGCCGGTGTCGATCACCACCTTGCGCAGCCGGCAATGGCGGCCGACGCTGACCTCGGGCAGCAGCACGGCCTCTTCCACCTCGCTGTAGGAGTGCAGCCGCACGTTGGAGAACAGCACTGAGCGGCGCGCGGCCGCGCCCGAGATGATGCAGCCGCCCGAGACCAGCGAGTCCACCGTCATGCCGCGCCGGCCGTCGTCGTCAAAAACAAACTTGGCCGGGGGCAGCTGCTCCTGGTACGTCCAGATGGGCCAGTCGCGGTCGTACATGTCCAGCTCGGGCGTGGTGTTGGTCAGGTCCAGGTTGGCCGCCCAGTAGGCGTCGACGGTGCCCACGTCGCGCCAGTAAGCCGGGGCTCCGGGGCTGCTTTTGACGCAGGACATGCCGAAGGGATGGGCGATGGCTTCGCCCCGGGCTGCCATGGCCGGAATCAGATCCTTGCCGAAATCCCGGCTGGAGCCCGGTGCGCCCGCATCGGCCTTCAGCGCGGCGTACAGGTAGTCCGCATCGAACACGTACACCCCCATGCTGGCCAGCGCATGGTCCGGCCGGTCGGGCATGGGCGAGGGATGGGCCGGCTTTTCATCAAAGCGCACGATGCGCCGCTGTGCATCCGTGGCCATGACGCCGAACGCCGAAGCCTCCGCCAGCGGGACTTCAATGCAGGCCACCGTGCAGCGCGCGCCTTGGGCGACGTGGTCGGCGATCAGGCTCGCGTAGTCCATCTTGTAGATGTGGTCGCCGGCCAGCACCAGGATGTACTCGGGCTTGTGGGCGCGCAGGATGTCCAGGTTCTGGAAGACGGCGTCCGCCGTGCCCTGGTACCAGGACGATTCGTCGATGCGCTGCTGCGCGGGCAGCAGGTCGATGAACTCGTTGAACTCGCTGCGCAGGAACGACCAGCCCCGCTGCAGGTGCCGTAGCAGGCTGTGCGACTTGTACTGCGTCAGCACGCCGATGCGGCGCACGCCGGAATTCAGGCAGTTCGACAGCGCAAAGTCCACGATGCGGAACTTGCCGCCGAAATACACCGCCGGCTTTGCGCGCCGGTCGGTCAGGGCGTGCAGCCGTGAGCCACGGCCGCCGGCCAGCACCAGGGCGATGGTGCGGCGTGCCAGTTGGTGAGGTGCGTTGGTGTCCATCAGCGGTCTCCGTAGGCAGGGTTTGCAATCAATGGGGTCATCATGTCATCCCGCCCGGCCATGGGCGCGGGCCATGGCGGCCAGCCTGGCCGCAGGCGTGTTGTCCACCTGCGCCCATTCGAAGCGCCAGGTCCAGCAGCCTTCGGCCTGGCCCGGGGTGTTCATCCGGTGCCGGCCGTCCAGGCCCAGCACGTCCTGAAACGGTACCACCAGGGTGTGGGCCACCGATTGCGAAAGCGACTGGACCATGGCCCAGTGGATTTCGACATCGGCCAGCGGGCCCAGGTAGTGGCGCGCGGCCTGGCGTTCGGCGTCGCCCGCCTGCTGCCACCAGCCGACGGTGGTGTCGTTGTCGTGGGTGCCGGTGTAGGCCACGGTCTGCGGCTCGAAATTGTGCGGCAGGTACGGGTTGGCGGCCGTGTCGCCGAAGGCGAACTGCATCACGCGCATGCCGGGAAAGCCGCCTTCGCGGCGCAGTTGCGTCACCGCGTCGGTAATGATGCCGAGATCCTCGGCGATCAGCGGCAGGGGGCCGAGTGCATCGCCCATGGCCCTGAAAAAGTCTCCGCCGGGTCCCGGGCACCACCGGCCGCCTTCGGCCGTGGGGGCGCTGGCGGGGATTTCCCAGTGCGCCTCAAACCCGCGAAAGTGGTCCAGCCGGATCAGGTCGACCTGCGACAACAGGTGGGCCAGGCGCTGTTGCCACCAGCGGTAGCCGTCCTGCGCCATGGCGTCCCAGCGGTACAGCGGATTGCCCCAGCGCTGGCCCGTGGCGCTAAAGTAGTCTGGGGGCACGCCAGCCACCACCTGGGCTTCGCCGTCGGCATCCAGCAGAAACTGGTCGGCGTGCGCCCAGACATCGGCGCTGTGGTGCGCCACGAAGATGGGAGCGTCCCCCACGATGTGGATGCCACGCGCATGCGCGGCCTGGCGCAGCCGCTGCCACTGCACCTCAAACCGCCATTGCACAAAGCGCCAGAAGCCGAGTTCCGTGGCCGCCTCGTCCTGCAGTGCGCGCAGGGCCTGTGGATCGCGGCGCGCCAGCGGTGCCGACCATTGGGTCCACGGTGTGCCAAAACGTGCTTCCAGCACCATGAACCGGGCGTAGTCGTCCAGCCAGGCGGCGTGGCGCTGCGAGAAGTCGGCCAGGGCGGCCCGCTCACCGTCACCGGCCCGCGCCTGGAAGCCCTGCCAGGCGGCGCGCAGGGCGGCCAGGCGGTAGGGCATCACGCGCTCGAACGCGCAGTGCCGCGCATCAAAGTCGGGATTTTCCGGCAGTGCCAGCCAGCCGCAGGCGATGAGGTCGTCCAGGTCCACCAGCCAGGGGCTGCCGGCAAATGCCGACGGACTCTGGTACGGCGAATGGCCGGCGCCCGGCGGTGTCAGCGGCAGGATCTGCCAGATCGACTGGCCGGCCGACGCCAGCCAGTCCAGAAAATGCAGCGCCGCAGGCCCCAGGTCGCCCGAGCCGTGGCGGCCCGGCAGGCTGGTCAGGTGCAGCAGCACGCCACTGGTGCGGCGCGCCAGCAGGGCGTGGGTGGTGTCCCTCATGCGCAGGCCTCGTGGGTTGGGTGCAGGGGCTGGACCAGTACCAGCACCGTGGAGGGCGCCACCAGCAAGGACGATGCCAGCGGTGCGGGCGCCGGCCCGGTTTCGCCGGCCACCCAGCCCCGGGCGCTGTCCAGCTGCAGGTGCCACTCGCCGTCAGGCAAGCGCACCTCGACCGCAGTTGCGCCGCCGAGCTGGACCAGCATCACACGCTCGCGGGCTGGCTGGTGGGCTTCTCCCACTGTGATCACGCACGCCAGCAGGCGTCCGTCCGGCAGCTCCCAGGCGACCGTGTCGGGCGGCTCGCCACTGGCGGTGCGCCAGGCGATATCCGGCCATTTTTCGCCGGCTGCGGGCACCCCATGAAACCAGTGGGGATGGCGCAGGGCCGGGTAGCGGCGGCGCAGGCGCGCCAGGCCGCCCACGAAGTCGGCCAGCGTGCGGTCGGCCGTGCCCCAGTCCAGCCAGGTCACCGCGTTGTCCTGGCAGTAGGCGTTGTTGTTGCCCTGCTGGCTGTGACCCAGTTCGTCGCCGGCCAGCAGTTGCGGGGTGCCCTGTGCGCAAAACAGCGTGGCCAGCAGCGCCCGGCACCACTGTGCGCGCTGCAGGGCGATGGCCGGGTCGCCGGTCGGACCCTCGTGGCCGGCGTTGGCGCTCAGGTTGTGGCCGTGGCCGTCGCGGTTGTCTTCCCCGTTGGCTTCGTTGTGCTTGTGCCGGTAGGTGGTCAGGTCGGCCAGCGTGAAACCATCGTGCGCGGTGACCAGGTTGATGCTGGCCAGCGGGCTGCGCCCGCCACGCTCGAACACGTCGCTGGAGCCGGCCATGCGCCGCGCAAACTGCCCCCGCGTGCAGGGGTGCCCCAGCCACCAGGCGCGCACCGTGTCGCGGAACTGGTCGTTCCATTCGTGCCAGCGCGCCCCGAAGTGGCCCAGCCGGTAACCGTCCGGACCCAGATCCCAGGGCTCGGCGATGAGTTTCACGCGGGCCAGCACCGGGTCCTGCGCCATGGCGCCAAACAGCGCGCCGAAGGCATTGAACTGCTGGTCCCGCGCCGGCTCACGCCCCAGCGCCACGGCCAGGTCAAAGCGGAAACCGTCCACGCCAAAGGCCTGCACCCACCAGCGCAGGCTGTCCATGACCAGTTGCACCACGCGCGGCTCGCCCATGTTGAAGGTGTTGCCGCAGCCGCTGGGGTTGCGGTGGCGGCCATGCGCATCCAGCGCGTACCAGCTGGCGTTGTCCAGGCCGCGCCACGACAGGGTGGGACCCAGCGCATCGCCCTCGGCCGTGTGGTTGTAGACCACGTCAAGGATGACCTCGATGCCGTTGCGGTGCAGGGTGTCCACCATCTGGCGAAACTCCGTGCGCACCGCCGCATCGTCACCCACGCGGTTGCGTGCCGGAGGCTTCGCGAAGCGCGGGTCGGGCGCAAAAAAAGACAGGGTGTTGTAGCCCCAGTGGTTGGTCAGCCCGCGCTCTGTCAGGTGGCGTTCGTCTACGTGGAGTTGCACCGGCAGCAGGCACAGCGCGGTGATGCCCAGCTGGGCGTAGTGCGCCAGCATGGCCGGGCTGGCGAGGCCGGCATAGGTGCCACGCTGGTCGGCCGGCACGCCGGGATGCAGCATCGTCAGCGCCTTGACGTGGGCCTCGTACAGCACGGTGCGCGCCATCGGGGTATCGGGGCCGGGCGTCAGCGCGGCGCCAGCGCGCAGTTCCGCTGCGGGGTCCAGCACGCGCGCCTTGGGGATCAGGCCGGCGTTGTCGCGCGGTTCGGGCTGGTCGGGCACGCCTGGGCGGTAGCCGGTTTCCATGGCCAGGGTCGTCACGGCGCCCGACAGTGCGCGCGCCCAGGGGTCAATCAGCAGCCGGGCAGGGTTGAACCAGTGCCCGGCCTCTGGCTGCCACGGCCCGTAGGCACGCAGCCCGTAGAGTTGCCCGACGCCCGGTCCGGGCACGAAGCCGTGCCAGACGCCGTGCGTGCAGGCCGGCAGTTCAATGCGTGCGATCTCGGTGTGCCCGGTGGCGTCGTACAGGCACAGCTCGACCGCCGTGGCATGGCGGGCGAACACCGCCACGTTCAGGCCCGGGCGGCCCTCCACCACAGCGGGCGTCACGCCCATCGGCCAGGGGCGACCCGGCGCGCAGGCGGGCGGTGTGGCACGCGGCGGGTGTCGCTTCATGCCGCGCCCTCCTGTGCCATCCAGACCACGCTCAGTGGCGGCAGGTGCAGGCGCAGTGACCACGGCTGCCCATGCATCGGCACGGGTTCGGCGATGACCCGGCCGCCGTTGCCTGCATTGGTGCCGCCGTAATGCGCCGAGTCGGTGTTCAGGCACTCGCGCCAGGCCCCGCCGGCCGGCACACCGATGCGCCAGCCGTCGCGCGGCACCGGCGTCAGGTTGCAGACCACGACCACGGTGTCCTGCGGCGCGTGGCCCTGTCGCATGAAGCTGTACACCGAGTGGTCACTGTCGTCCGGCTCGATCCACTGGAAGCTGCCCGGTTCGGCATCCCGCGCGTGCAGCGCAGGCTGCGTGCGGTAGAGGTGGTTCAGGTCGCGCACCAGGCTTTGCACGCCGGCGTGAGCCGGGTCCTGCAGCAGGCCCCAGTCCAGTTCGGCGTCGTGGTTCCACTCTTTCGGCGTGGCCAGCTCGGCGCCCATGAACAGCAGTTTCTTGCCGGGGAAGGCGTACATCAGCGCGTACAGCGCGCGCAGGTTGGCGCGCTTCTGCCACGGGTCGCCCCACATCTTGCCCAAGAGCGAGCCCTTGCCGTGCACCACCTCGTCGTGCGAGAGCGGCAGCACGTAGTGCTCGCTCCAGGCGTAGGTCAGCGCAAAGGTGATGCGGTGGTGGTGCCAGCGCCGGTGCACCGGGTCCAGCGCGAAATAGGCCAGCGTATCGTGCATCCAGCCCATGTTCCACTTGTAGTCAAAGCCAAGGCCGCCCTGCGCGGTGGAGCCGGTGACGTGCGGGTAGGCAGTGGACTCCTCGGCCATGGTCACCACGCCGGTGTCTTCGCGGTGCAGGGTGTCGTTGGCCTCGCGCAGCAGGGCAATGGCCTCGTAGTTCTCGCGCCCGCCGTCGCGGTTGGGCACCCACTCGCCGGCGGGGCGGCTGTAGTCGCGGTACAGCATGGACGCCACCGCGTCCACCCGCAGGCCGTCCACGCCGTACTGCTCGACCCAGAACAGCGCGTTGCCCACCAGGAAATTGCGCACCTCATGGCGGCCAAAGTTGTAGATCAGCGTGTTCCAGTCGCGGTGAAAGCCCTCGCGCGGGTCGGCGTGCTCGTACAGCGCGGTGCCGTCAAAGCGCGCCAGCGCATGCGCGTCGGCCGGAAAATGTCCCGGCACCCAGTCCAGGAGGATCTGCAGCCCGGCCGCGTGCGCGGCGGCGATGAAGCGGCGCAGCGCCTCGGGCGAGCCGTAGCGCGCGGTGGGCGCGTACAGGCCGGTGGGCTGGTAGCCCCAGGAGCCGTAGAACGGATGCTCGGTGATGGGCAACAGCTCGATATGGGTGAAGCCCAGGTCCGCCACGTAGGGCACCAGGGTGGCGGCCAGGTCGTCCCAGTCGGGCATGCGGCCCTCGGGGCGGCGCCACGACCCGGCGTGCACTTCGTAGATGGTCACGGGCGCGGCGTGGCCGCTGGCGGTGTGCGGCGCCTCGTCCGCAGGCGGCTGGTGCGCCTCGCACACCCGCGCGGCGTTGCCGGGCGGGCCTTCGCAGCGCCGTGCGTAGGGGTCGGTTTTCAGGGTGGTGTGGCCGCTGGCGTCCACCACCTCGAACTTGTAGAGCGCGCCCGCGGCGACGCCGGGCAGGAAGATTTCCCACACGCCGCACTCCACCCGCCAGCGCATCGGATGCCGCCGGCCCTCCCAGCCGTTGAAATCGCCCACCACCGACACCCGCTGCGCATGCGGCGCCCAGACGGCAAAGGCCGTGCCGGGCACGCCGTTCAGGGCGGTCACGTGCGCGCCCAGCTTTTGCCAGGGCCGCAGGTGTTGCCCCTGGGTCAGCAGCCAGACATCCAGCTCGCCCAGCCAGGGGCCGAAGCGGTAGGGGTCCTCCTGCGTCCAGCGCTGCCCGCCGGCTTCCACGGCCAGGTGGTAATCGCTGGCGGCGGTGTCAGGCAGGGTGCCGGTGAACAGGCCCTCGTTGCCACGGGCGGTCAGTTCGGCCAGCGGCTGGCCTGTCTGGCGCGAGAGGGCCGTCACCCGGGTCGCACCTGGCACGTACACCCGCAGCGTGTGCTGGCCAGCGGCCGGCCCCGCGTGGGGCCCGAGTTGGCCAAAGGGGTCGCGGCAAAGGCCAAGATGCAAGGCCTGTGCAAGTGCGCGCTCGGGATCGGGGAGGGACATGGTCAGGGTCAAGGGTGCGCGTCGGTAATGGCGCCTGAAAGGGCGTTCTGGCTCTATTGTCGCCGCGCCGGGCGGTCTTTCGGCCGCGCCGGGGGCCCCGGTACACTGGCTCCACCATGGTTGATCCGCACGCTTCTTCGCTACCTTTGCCGGCCGTCCGGGCGGTGCACCCCGGCAAACCGGCCACTGGCCGCCTGCTGGCCGACATTGGCGGCACGCGGGCCCGGTTTGCCTGGCAGGCGGCGCCCGGTGCGCCCCTGACCCATGCCGTGAAACTCACCACGGCCGATTACCCGTCGTTGCTGGAGGCAGCGACCGCCTATCTGCGTCAGGGCCCGGGCCAGCCACCGCTGGACGCCGCCATGGCCATCGCCAACCCGGTCACCGGCGACGCCGTGCACATGACCAACCACTCCTGGTCCTTCTCCATTGCCGGCTTGCGCGCACAGCTCGGCCTGCGCCGCCTGCGTGTGCTCAACGACTTCACGGCGCTGGCGCTCAGTCTGCCCGGGCTGCCACCGCAGGCGCTGCGCCAGGTCGGTGGCGGCGCGGCGGTGCCTGGCAAGGCGATGGCCCTGATCGGCCCCGGCACCGGGCTGGGCGTGTCGGGCCTGCTGCCCGACGGACAGGGCGGCTGGGTGCCGCTGCAAGGCGAGGGCGGCCATGTCACGCTCCCCGCACAGGGACCGCGTGAACAGGCGCTACTGGCGGTCCTGGGATTGCGCCATGGCCATGTGTCCGCCGAACGGGTGCTGTCCGGCCCGGGCCTGCTGGCAAGCCATGCCGCGCTGTGCGCGGTCGATGGCGTGCCCGTCGACCCTGCCATCCGCAGTGCCGCTGACCTGAGCGTGCGCGCCCTGCAGGGCGGTGACGTCCGTGCACTGGAGGCGTTGATGCTGTTCAGTGGCCTGCTGGGCACCGTGGCCGGCAATCTGGCGCTCACGGTCGGCGCGCTGGGCGGTGTCTACATTGGCGGTGGCGTTGTGCCGCGCTGGGGCGACTGGTTCGCCCGTTCGCCGTTTCGCACGCGGTTCGAGGCCAAAGGCCGCTTCACCAGCTACCTCGGCACGATCCCGGTCTGGGTGATCCATGCGGAGGTGTCACCGGCCCTGCTGGGCGCGGCGCGGGCGCTGGATGCGCAGGCCTGGGGCGTGGCGGCGGAAGGTTGAATTGCCCTGCCCCCTGCTAAAAATAATAGCAACTTATGACCGTTCCATCATGGGTTGTGGCCTGTTTTGCTCTGAAATTACGGCCCGGCGATGAAGTCGCGCATCGCGGCCACCACGGCGTCCGGGGCGCTGACATGGGGCAGGTGCCCCGTGGCGCGGATGACGCACAGGCGGCTTCCCCGGATGTGCTGGTCGGGGTTGCCCATGGCCAGCGGGGCGAATTGGTCAGCCCAATCCGCATAGTTGGTGGCCACGGCCCGGTACAGCGCGTCCAGTGCGTTGTCTGTGAACCCGCCGTGGTAACCCGCATCATCCCGGTAACGGGGTGACATGCCGATCAGCACCAGCTTCGAGAACAGGGCGGGTTGCGCAATGGCGGCCAGTGCGCCGATCATCGCGCCGACAGAGTGGCCCACCAGAATGGCGTCCTGCAGGTGCAGGGCCTGGCAGACCTCGACCAGGTCGGCGCTGTAGGCGCGCAGGTTCAGATAACTGGACTGGACGAATGCGGCCGGATCGGACTGGCCGGCGCCCGTGTTGTCGAGCAGGATGATGCGGTAGTCGGGCAGGAAACTTGCCGCCACCTTCGTCCACGCCGTCTGGTCGTTGCCGAAGCCGTGGACGAAGACGATGGACCGACTGGCATCGAGCTTGCCGGTGACGGTGACATGGTTGCGCTGCAGCGGGTCGGGCTTGTTCATCATGCGGCTGGGCATCGGTCGAAATTCGGATGCTCCAGAATGTAGCAGTGCATTTTGAAGTCTGCATATCCGGGCGCCGCCTGCGGCATCAAAAAAACGGAGACCTATCGCGATGAAAAACGTGCCAGCCAGTCCGGGCCAGCGGCCTGCCTTGTCATGGGCCAGCGCCGGGCGTGACCTGACGGCCGCCGTCATCGTCAGCCTGGCGGCCGTGTCCTTCTACATCTCTGCCGCCTCGCTGCTGTTCCAGGGGGCACTGGCGCCGCACCTGCCCGTGGCCATCGGCTCGGCGCTGCTGGGCGGCGCGGTGCTGGCGGTGTTCTCGGCCTGGCGGGGCTCGCTGCCGCTGGCCTCCGTGGGCGCCGAGCCAGCCACCATTCCGGTGCTGGCGGCCATCACCGCCGGCGTGGCGGCGCAGGCAGCGGCACCCGCGGCACTGTCTACGGCCGTGGTGGCCCTGATGATCACCGGTCTGGCCGTCGGCGGGGCTTGGTGGCTCATGGGCCGGCACGGCGGGGGCGACATCATCCGCTACATCCCTTACCCGGTGATCGGCGGCTTTCTGGGCTCGGTGGGCTGGCTGATGCTGACCGGCGGCATGGGCGTGGCCATGGGGCGCTCCTTCACCCTGCCGCTGGCCTGGGGCTGGCTGACGGGGCAGGGGGATCTGCGGCTGGCCACCGGCATGGTGCTGGGTGTGTGCATCTGGTGGATCACCCTGCGCGTGCAGCATGTGCTGACCTTGCCGGGGGTGATCGTGCTGGCGGGCCTGGCCCTGCATGCCGGCCTGTGGCTGGCCGGCATGGACCTCGCGGCGGCGCGCGCCCAGGGCTGGCTGCTGGCGCCGTTCAGCCAGACGGCGCCGGTCTGGCCCTGGTCGCCCGCCTTGCTGGGCGCGGTGCAGTGGGACGTGGTGGCGCAGCAGGCCGGGCTGATGCTGTCGGCCGTGATCGTGGCCAGCATCGCGCTGCTGCTGTCCGACACCAGCCTGGAAGTGGCCTGGGAAGCGCGCGCGGACATCAACCGCGACCTGCGCGCGCTCGGGCAGGGCAATATGTTGCTGTCGGCGATGGGCGGGCTGGTGGGCGGGGTCTCGATCAGCCGCTCGGTGCTGAACCGCACGGCCGGCGCGGCCGGCCGGGGCAGTGGCCTGGCCAAGGCCGGCATCTGCCTGCTGGCCATGGGCTGGGGCGGACCGGCGATCGCGCTGGTGCCGCGGCCGCTGCTGGGCGGCCTGCTGTTCTATCTGGGCCTGGGCATGTTCAAGACCTGGATCCTCGACAGCCGCAGCCGCCTGCCCTGGAGCGACTACCTCACCGTGCTGGCCATGGTGGCCATGACCGCCGTGGTCGGCTTCCTGCCGGCGGTGTGCGTGGGCGTGCTGGCCTGCTGCCTGGACTTTGCCGTGTCGTCCGCGCGGCTCTCGCCGGTGCGCCGCCTGGTCACCCGGGCGGCCTGGCCCAGCAAGGTGGAGCGCAGTGCGGCCCACACGGAATTCCTGCAGACCGTGGCCCCCCGCCTGCACATCGTCGAATTGCAGGGCGTGCTGTTCTTCGGCTCCACCACGCGGCTGCTGCGCGAGGTGGAGGCGTTGCTGGAGAGCGCCACGCCGCCCGCGCGTCTGCTGTTTGACTTCCAGCGCGTGCGCTGGCTGGACAGTTCGGCCAGCCAGGTGTTTGGCCGCCTGTTCAAGCTGGCCCGGCGCCATGGCGTACAGGTCGATGTCAGCCACCCGTCCGCCAGCGTGCGCAGTGCGCTGCAGGCGGCGGGCTGCCTGGGCGCTGGCGGGCCCACGGTGCATGCCGACATCGATGCGGCCGTCTGCGCCTGGGACGATGCCGCGCTGGCTGAGGCCCAGGTGCCCGCGGACACCTTCGAGGCGCGGCTGGCCGAATCCCTGCCCACTGGCACCACGGCCCGGCAGGTGATGGCGTACTTCGCGCCCCTCACGCTGGCGCCCGGCGACGTGCTGTTCACCCAGGGCGAAGCGTCCGACGCGCTGTACCTGGTGCGCTCGGGGCGGCTGTCGGCCTACGTGCAGGCCGGCGGGCAGGCGGTGGCGGTGCGCGCCATCCATGCCGGCGGCGCCATCGGCGAGATGGGCCTGTTCCGCGGCACGCCGCGCAGCGCAACCCTGCGCGCCGACCAGGACAGCGTGGTGCTGTGCCTGCGTCGCGCACAACTGGAGGCGCTGGAATCCCAGCACCCGGCGCTGGCGGCTTTGCTGTACCGCCTGTTTCTGGGCCAGCTGGCGGGCCGGCTTGACCAGCTCACCGCGCAGGCCCACGCGCTGTCACTTTGAACCCAGCTGCGCAGGCAGTGCAGGATGAATGGTTCAAAATAAATAGCAAACAATGACCTTTCCATGCTGGCTACCTGCCTTTTTTCATGAAAATGGGGGCGCGTGTGGCCCACCCGTGAAAAGTCAGCCTTGCGGCTGGTCCAGCCACTTCAGCAGGCGCACAAACAGCAGGTCCGGCTCGATCGGCTTGGGAATATGGTCGTTCATGCCGGCGTCCAGGCAGATCTGGCGGTCCTGTTCAAAGGCATTGGCCGTCAGCGCCAGGATCGGGGTCGCGGCGTTCAGCGGTGCCCGACGGATGGCGCGGGTGGCATCCACCCCGTTCATTTCGGGCATCTGCATGTCCATCAGGATCAGGGCGTAGCGGCTGAGCCGTGCCAGCGCGACAGCCTCGCTTCCGTTCATCGCCAGATCGACTTTCAGTCCGACCTGTTCCAGCAGCATGCAGGTGACCTCCTGGTTGATGGGCTCGTCTTCCACCAGCAGGACATGGGCCCCGGCGTGGCGGGATTTCAGCTGCGCCTCGGGGGTCTGCACGGGCGGCTCCTGCGCCGGTACTGGTGGCGTCATGGCCAGCCGGACCGTGAACCAGAACGTGCTGCCGGACCCCAGGGTGCTTTCGATGCCCACGGTGCCGCCCATCTGTTCGATCAGCCGCTTGCTGATCGCCAGGCCCAGTCCCGTGCCGCCGTACTTGCGGGTCATGGAGGTGTCGGCCTGCTCGAAAGCCGAAAAAATCCGGCGCTGGTCTTCGGCGGAAATGCCGATGCCGGTGTCCTGGACCTCAAAGCGCAGCAGCACGTCGCCCGGACCTTCTTCGGCCCGCCGGGTCCGCACGCGGATGGCGCCGTGGTCGGTGAACTTGATCGCGTTGCCCACCAGGTTGAGCAGGATCTGGCCCAGGCGCTGCTTGTCGCCCCGCAACGGCAGGCGCGCCAGGTCGGCCGGCAGGTCGAGGTGCAGCTGCAAGCCCCTTTCAGCCACCCGGTCGCTGACCAGGCTGTAGAGGTTGTCCATCGCCTCCTGCAGCTGGAAGCTGGTCTGCTCCAGCGTCAGGCGATGGGCCTCGATCCTGGAAATGTCCAGGATGTCGTTGATGACCCCCAGCAGATGCCGGGAGGCCTGGGTGATCCGGCCCAGCTGCTCCCGCTGCTTCGGATCGGTGGCCTTGCGCAACGCCAGATGGGTCATGCCCATGATGCCGTTCATCGGCGTGCGCAGCTCGTGGCTCATGTTGGCCAGAAACGTGCTCTTGGCCTGGCTGGCCTGCTCGGCCCGTTCCTTGGCCTGCTCGGCCTGCTCCCGGGCTTCCTCCGCCTGCCTGCGTGCGACCTCGGCCTGTTCCCGCGCCTGTTCCGCCTGTTTCTTGGCTTGCTCAGTGTCGCGTTTGGACTGGTTCACCCGGCGCAGCGAGCGAAGAATGGCCAGCGCGGTCAGAACCAGCAGCAGGCTGATCAGCAGTGCGGCCCCGGTGACCATGTTGCGGTATTTCCGGTGGGGTGCCTGGACCTCCTGCGTCGCCTGGCCGACGATAAAGATCAGGCCGTATTCCGGCAGGCGGTAGTAGCCGTAAATGCGATCGACCCCATCGACCTGGGTCTGGCTGGTGCCAGTGCCCATCAGCGGGGCGTCTGGCCTGAGGAAGGGGCGGTCCTTGATGACCAGTTCGTACATGGAATCCTGGCTCGGGCTGCGCGCCATCATCTGTCCCGAATCGCGCACGATGGACAGCGCGCTGCGCTGGCCCAGCCGCAGGGAGTCGGCAAAGCTGGAAAACTGGTCAGGACTGACCGAGACGACCAGCACGCCGTCGAACTTGCGGGCCTTGAAAATGGGCCGCGTGAACTGGATGCTCCATTTGCCTGACACCTTGCCTTTCAGGGGCTTGCTGATGAACAGCCGGTCCTGGTCCGGCGCCTGCGCATGCACACGGAAATGCTCGCGCTGGCTCAGGTCCACCCGCTCGTTGCTGGCGGACAGGTTCGAGAACGCCAGGATGCCGTCGCGGTCGATGACGGCGACCTGGAAGGCAATGTCACTGATGTGCTCCTGGCGGCGCTGGATGAACTCGGCAAAGGCGGCCGCATCACCGTGCCATTGCGCGCGCGCGTCGAGCACGAATTCATTGAGCCGTTTGATGGTCGAGCGCGAGTACTCGGCGAAGACGCGCGCGTCGGAGACCGTGCCGGACTCGGCCTCGTGCCGGTTTTGCTGCGCGCTGCGCTGGATATCGAAGATTGCGGTGAACCACACCAGCACAAGGGCCAGACCGAGCAGCCCCGTGATCTGCAGACGTAGCCGGTTTACCGGGGTGTTGATTTCTTTGCCCATCATTCCGCCATTGAAAAAATGGCTCCCTTCAGTCCACGGCTTTCATCGGGCCGACCTGGATCATCCAGGCAGCTTGTACACAGTTTTTTCCAGATGCTAGCAGCAACGACCCGGACCTCCCGGGCGGGCCTAGGCGCCGCGCAACGCCGCCGTGAACCAGTCCAGCCCGGCCGAGGTGCCGCCCGGTTCGCCACCGCGCCGGGGTTTGTATTCGCAGCCGATCCAGCCTTCCCAGCCGCACTGGCCGGCCACCTCGTCGATCACGCTGAACAAATACGGATAGTTGAGTTCGCCGATGTCGGGCTCGTGGCGCTCGGGCACGCCGGCGATCTGGAAGTGGCCGACGCGGCCGGTGGGCAGGTACTGGCGGATCTTCATGGCCACGTCGCCTTCGACGATCTGGCAGTGGTACAGGTCCATCTGCACCTTGAGGTTGGGCGCGCCGACCTCGGCCACGAGGGCGTGGGCCTGGTCCTGCCGGTTCAGGAAGAAGCCGGGAATATCGCGCGTGTTGATGGGCTCGATCAGCACGTCGCGGCCATGCCGGGCCGCTTCGCAGGCGGCCCAGCGCAGGTTGGCGACATAGGTGGGCTGCACGTCCTCGCGCGTCAGGCCCTCGGGCACCAGGCCGGCCATCAGGTGGATGCGCGGGCAGTCCAGGGCTTGCGCGTAGTCCAGCGCCAGCGCCACGCCAAAACGGAACTCGGCTTCGCGCCCCGGAATGCAGGCAATGCCCTTGTCACCGCCCGCCCAGGCGCGGTCGATGGAGGCCGGGTCCGTGCCGCCGGGCGGTGCGTTGAACAGCACCTGCTGCAGACCGTTGGCCTGCAGGCGGGCAGCGAGTTCTTCCTTCGGGAAGGCATAGGGGAACAGGTATTCCACGGCCTTGAAGCCGTCCCTGGCCGCCGCAGCGAAGCGGTCGAGAAAGGGTAGCTCGGGGTACATCATGGACAGGTTGGCGGCAAAACGGGGCATGGCAAGGCTTTCTGGGATGTATAAATCAATAGCAAACGATGACCAGTTGACGCTGGGATCGTGCCATTTTTATTCTGAAATGAGGCGGCGGAGGCTGCGGAGCGCCTACCAGCGCGCGCCAAAGGTCTGGCGCAGGTCGTCGATCTGGTGGTCTGCCAGGGGTGCGGGCGGCACCGGGTTCAGCACCAAGAGCCTGGCCGTTTCCTCCAGCTCTTCAAGCGTGGCCATGGCGGCGCCCGGCGTGTCGTGCCAGACGTTGGGGCCCAGGCGGCTGAGCATCACGGCGCGGATCGGCGTGCCCTGCTGGCCGTAGCGCGTGATGGCCTGCGCCACCAGGCCGGCCGCCACCGGGTCGCCGGGGCGGTGGTAGGGCATCACCGGCACATGGCCGACTTTCATCACGAAGTAGGGCGTGAGGGCGGGCAGCAGTTCGGCCCCGGCATCGTCCGCGCCGGGACGCAATGTCAGCGCCACGCAGTGCGTGCTGTGGGTGTGGATGACGCAGCGGGTGGCCGGGTCGAACGCGGTGGCGGCGCCGTAGATCTGCCGGTGCAGTGCCAGCGTCTTGCTGGCGCGGTCGCCACGGAGCTGCCGGCCTTGGGCGTCGAGCCGGGCCAGCCGCGCGGGGTCGAGCCAGCCCAGGCAGGCGTCGGTCGGCGTGATCAGGAAGCCATCGTCCAGCCGCACGCTGATGTTGCCCGCCGTGGCATGCACGTAGCCGCGGTCGAACAGGCTCTTGCCGACGCGGCAGATTTCCTCGCGGGCGTCCGATTCGGTCATGGGCGGGGCGTGAAGAGGGACTTGGCCGCGTCCAGCAAGCCCTCGCCACCGATCTTGGGCGGGGCGACGGCGGTGTGGATGTATTGCAGCTCGGCAAAGGCTTTGGTGAAAAAGTCGTCGGTGCCGAAGTTGCCGGACTTCAGGGTGAGGTGCAGGCCGTCTTCCGCGTGCGACGCCGCCTGCGCGTCCCCCGGCGCATCGATGTGTGGCTCCGCCGGGCGCCGGGCCGCCCCAAGGCCGGCGGGGCCCCCGTGGGGGGCAGCGACGACACCCAGTGCGGAGCGTGGGGGCATTGCATAACACCAGGGCACGCCGGGGTCGATCTGCGGGCCGATCTGCAGCTGGGTGATGCCCAGCGCCTGCACGCACGCACCCGACGTCTCGCCGCCGGCCACCACCAGCTGCCGCACGCCCAGCTGCACCAGCCCGCGGGCAATGGCGCCCAGCGTGCGCTCGACCAGGGCGCCGGCGGCCTCGACGCCGAGCTGGCCCTGTGCGGCCTGTACGGAGGCGGGGTCGGCGGTGGAGTAAATCAGCACCGGGCCGTCCTTCAGCCGTTCTGCCGCCCAGGCCAGCGCTTCGGCGGCCACGTCGGCGCCGGAGGCGATGCGCAGCGGGTCGATGGCCAGCGCGGGGCCGCCGCTGTCGATGAAGTGCACGACCTGCCGGTTGGTGGCCTGGGAGCAGCTGCCTGACACCAGGGCCTGCAGCCCGGTGGCGCGCGGCAGCCGGCTGGCCTGGGGCGAGGGCGTCAGGCCGAAGTTGGCGGGCAGGCCGATGGCCACGCCCGAGCCGGCCGTGACCAGCGGCCAGTCCTTGAGCGCCGGGCCCAGACGCAGCAGGTCGTCGTTCGACACCGCATCGACCACGGCCACGCCCACGCCCTGTGCACGCAACTGTCCGATGCGCTGGCCGATGGCCTCGGCGCTGCGCGCCACGGCCTTGTGGTCGATCAGGCCGACCTTGCGGCGGGTTTGCGCCTGCAGCACGCGCACCAGATTCGCGTCGGTCATCGGCGTGAGCGGGTGGTGCTGCATGCCGGATTCGTTGAGCAGCACGTCGCCAACGAACAAATGCCCCTTGAAGACGGTGCGCCCGTTGTCGGGGAAGGCCGGGGTGGCGATGGTGAAGTCGGTCTGCAGCGCGTCCATCAGCGCTTCGGTCACCGGGCCGATGTTGCCCTGCGCCGTGCTGTCGAAGGTGGAGCAGACCTTGTATTGCAGCAGCGGCGCACCGAAGGCCTTGAGGCTGGCGAAGGCGCCGGGCAGGTGCTCGCGCATCCAGGCCGGGCTGCGCCCGCGCGAGGTGCCGGCCAGGCCGATGCAGCGCATGTGCGCGAAGCGCAGCACACAAGCAGAGCTTTGACGTCGAATGCGAAATTCCTGAACTCAACCGCGCCGAGCGCGGTCTTGGCGGCTCGCGCCGTGCTGCCGAGCAGGCGGCCGCAACTGCGATGCTGCAATATTTGAAAGCAACGGTGAACTCATGACTACCCCCAAAAATACAACTTCCAGTGCTGATGCTCCGGTGCCCGAGGTGCAGGACAACCTGGAAGACTTGTTGGCGGGCATGCGCCGCGACATGCGCCCGGCGGGTGCCACCGAGGCGCCGGTCGCGGGCCAGCGTTGCGGCCTGATTGCCATCGTGGGCAT
>ERZ1034363.400-NODE-400-length-30546-cov-4.014211_pt1 | contig 30546 bp, 34 predicted proteins | sample MGYA00520616_ERZ1034363 | MGnify/ENA primary metagenome ERZ1034363 (study PRJEB33736, sample SAMEA104284506) | Azolla filiculoides | biome: Urban; feature: Water surface; material: Ditch water | place: Netherlands | collected 2015-10-28 | depth 0-0.1 m ... | reverse complement strand
CCCAGCATCGCCGGTTCATCAGGTGGTTTGCCGGTATAGGTGGAATGGTAAATCGGGTTCTTGCGCATGGTCATGCGCTCAACCGTAAACACCGGGAATTCGGCCTGTTCGTTGTAGTAGCCCGTGTGATCGCCATAAGGGCCTTCCAGGGCCATCTCATCAGGGTGAATTACCCCTTCCAGCACAATCTCGGCCGATGCAGGCACTTGCAATGTGGAACCCAGGCACTTCACCAGTTCGGTTTTCTTGCCGCGCAGCAGCCCGGCAAACTGATACTCCGACAGCGTATCCGGCACGGGCGTTACGGCACCCAGAATCGTCGCCGGGTCGCAGCCCAGCACCACCGCCACCGGGAATGGTTGTCCCGGATTGGCCAGTTGATGATCGCGAAAATCCAGGGCGCCGCCGCGATGCGCCAGCCAGCGCATGATCAGCTTATTGGGTCCCAGAAGCTGCTGGCGGTAGATGCCTAGGTTCTGTCGCGTCTTATTGGGCCCGCGCGTCACAGTCAGACCCCAGGTTACCAACGGTGCCACATCGCCCGGCCAGCAATGCTGGATCGGTAGACGGGAGAGATCGACATCCTTACCTTCCAGTACCACTTCCTGGCATGGTGCCGAAGACACCAGCTTTGGTGACATCGTCAGCACCTGTTTGAGCAGTGGGAGTTTTTCCCAGGCATCCTTGAACCCTTTAGGGGGTTCAGGTTCTTTCAGTACCGACAGGACTTTGCCGACCTCGCGCAGTTTGGCCAGCGCCTCGGCTTCGGTCGCCACATCCTGCCCCATGCCTAAAGCCACACGGCGAACTGTGCCGAACAGGTTGCCCAAAACCGGCATGTTGAACCCGGTGGGATTCTCAAAAAGAATCGCCGGCCCGCCTGCGCGCAACACCCGGTCGCAGATCTCCGTCATCTCCAGATGCGGGCTCACCGGTACGGTGATTCGTTTCAGTTCACCCATCTGTTCCAGCTGGGCAATGAAGTCGCGTAGGTCGTGATAGTTCATGGGGTGATTTATCCGCAGGTCAGATCAGCGTATCGAGCAGAATGCCGGCAAAGACTGCGGCACCAAACCAGTTGTTATGCATAAAAGCGGCAAAGCAGCGCGCTGTGTCCCGGTCACGGATCAGCGTGTAGTGATACAGCGCAATGCCGGCAGCAACCAGTAGCCCGCTCCAGTATGGCCAGCCGAGCCCCAGAGAGACACCGACGCCGGCCAGAATGAGTAGCGTTGCCGCGTAACACAGCATGATCGCAGCAACATCAAAACGGCCAAAGGTAATAGCCGACGTTTTGATGCCAATCTTCAGGTCGTCCGGTCGATCGACCATCGCATACTCGGTGTCGTAGGCCACCGCCCAGAAAATATTTGCCAATAGCAGCCACCAGGCTTCCGCCGGTACCGTGTGATCAATCGCGGCAAACGCCATGGGGATCCCGAAGCCAAAGGCAATGCCCAGATACCCCTGAGGAATCGCCAGAAAACGTTTGGTGAACGGATATGACGCCGCCAGAAACACGGCAATCAGTGCCAGCACAAGCAGTAGCGGGCTCATGATCGGGAGCACCGTGACAGCAGCCAGTGTTACCAGCACCACAAACACTGCAAGCGCCTCGCGCGGTGTCACCCAACCGGCCACCAGCGGCCGGTCCTTGGTGCGGGCTACGTGCCCATCAAAATTGCGGTCGGCGAGATCGTTGATCACGCAGCCGGCGGAGCGCATAAAAAACGTACCCAGCGTAAAAATCACCAACACCAGCAGGGGTGGTGTGCCATCGGTCGCCAGCCAAAGCGCCCAATAGGTCGGCCACAGCAGTAACAACGTACCGATCGGACGATGCGCCCGCATCAGTCGCAGGTACTGGGTTAGCTTGGGCGGTGGCGCGGCATGTGTCATTACCGCATTTTACGAGAAGACGGACCGGCCGTCCTGATTAAAAGGCACCCAAGTAATCAGTAACGCAGATCAATGGTCTGGGCCTTGGTAGGGGGTATCTCGAACGCGCACTCGTCAAACGAGGGCTTGCCACTCGCTTTGATGTTGTTCGACAGGCCATAACCTTCAATCGGGATCATGCCGAAGCGTTTATCCATCTGACCATCGTTATTTTCGTCGTGGTACAAAATCACCGCGTATTTTCCCGGAGGCAAATCCGTGAACTGCAGTGTCACGTTACCTGCTTTGGCAGGCGCTGCAGTCCTGGCCATCGCCTTGCCTTCCTTCGGGAAGGTCTCGGCCGAGTTATAAATGCCGGCCCGCACCATGCCCTGATCGTCGCGCACGCCCTTAACCGTAATGTCCAGCGTATTGCCGGCCGCCAGCGCACTTGTGGCCATCCCCACAGATAGCAGCAGCGTACACATCAGCATTTGAAGCGGGCGTTTGCATTGATTCATTTCTTCTTCCTTAAAGGGCAATCTTTGCAACGTGGTTTGCTATGACAGCATTTTTTCTTGCTCATCACATCCTCCCATGGTCATGGCCAAAAGGGTGGCTTACAGAAAATGATACGCCGGACTGTCGATCTTACGAATTGCATCCAGTAGTGCATCAATCGCCTGTGGCCTTACAAAGCCGGGTCGCCACGCCAGGGCAACCCTGCGCGATGGTGCTGGTGACTGGAAAGGAATAATGGTCACGAGGTCATTGTTGTAGGGTCCAAGCAATGCGCCTTCAGGTAGCACGGAGATGCCCAATCCGGAGGCCACCATGCAGCGGATGGTGCCGATCGAGTGTCCCAGACGTACTTCGCTTTCTGGTTCGCTCACCTGGGGGCAGGCGTCCAGAACCTGATCCCGGAAGCAGTTGCCGGCCTTGAGCAGCAGTACTTCTTCATCGGCGATTTCCTCGGCCGGAATTTCGGCACGGCCTTCCCACTTGTGGCCGTGCGGCACAATCACCTGGAATCGTTCATCGTATAGTGGGCGAGTCAGCACACCGGGCACATCGAAAGGTAGCGCCACAATCAACACGTCCACCTCGTTGTCGAGCAGCATACGCGACAGATTGGCCGTCATGTTTTCTTCAATGAGTAGCGGCATGGCTGGTGCCACGCTTTTCAGCGACTGCACCAGTTGCGGCAGTAGGTAGGGGCCGATGGTATGGATGACACCCAGACGTAACGGACCTTCCAGAGGGTTGCGGCCATCAGTCGCCAGCTGGGTGATCTTGTGTGCTTCATCCAGCGTTTTCTGAGCCTGCGCAACTATACGTTCACCCACGGGGGTCGGGCTGACAAAGTTCTTGCCGCGTTCGAACAGGTGTACGCCCAGCTCGTCTTCCAGCCGTGCCACAGCCATGCTGAGTGTGGGCTGGCTGACAGAGCACGCATGAGCCGCACGACTGAAACTGCCTTCACGGGCTAGGGCAACAAGATAACGAAGTTCGATAAGTTTCATGCGGATGGCGCTCCTTGGCTATACAGCATAGCGCTCCCGCACTCGAAAGGCGCATAGAAAATCTTGATCAGACGTATAGCCAAAACGAATGAGCAACATTGATCCAGATCAAAGAGTTTTTCTGGGGGTGCTGGTACAAAGCAGATACGAAATTTGAAAAGGAGTACCGCAATGAAACATAAGTTTGCCACCCTCATCCTCACGGCTGCCATTGCCGCCATGGTGGGCTGCGGTCAGAAGACCGACGCCCCTAAATCTGCATCGGCCGGTAAGCCAATGACTGATGAACCGATTCAGCCAATTAACGCACCCAACGTTGCCAATCCTGCGCTTGTGCAGCTGGGTATGCAGTTGTACTTTGATCCACGTCTGTCTAAGTCGGGATTCATTTCCTGTAACTCGTGCCACAACCTCTCGATGGGCGGTACCGATAACCTGAAGACCTCGATTGGTCACAACTGGAATCAGGGTCCGATTAGTGCACCGACTGTTCTTAACTCCAGTCTTAACGTGGCCCAGTTCTGGGATGGCCGTGCTTCAGACCTGAAGGCACAGGCCGGCGGCCCAATCGCTAACCCGGGTGAAATGGGCTTCACTCACGAGCTGGCGGTTAAGACACTGCAAACCATCCCGGGCTATGTCGAAGAGTTCAAGAAAGTCTTTGGTACCGACAAGATCACCATTGATGAAGTGACGAAGGCGATCGCCGCTTTCGAAGAAACCCTTGTTACGCCGAACTCACGCTTTGACCAATGGCTCAAGGGCGACAAGAACGCCATTACGGCTCAGGAGCTTAAGGGCTACGAACTGTTCAAGAACAGCGGTTGTGTGGCCTGCCATAATGGTCCGGCAGTTGGTGGTAACTCCTTCCAGAAGATGGGCGTTGTTGAGCCGTACAAGGGTTCTGCCGATGGCCGTGCCGCTGTAACCGGCAAGGATGCCGACCGCTTCAACTACAAGGTCCCAACCTTGCGTAACATCGAACTCACCTATCCGTACTTCCATGACGGTGAAGCCAAGACGTTGTCGCAGGCTGTGGAAACCATGGGTCGCATCCAGCTGGGCCGCAACTTCACCAAGGAAGAAAACGCCGAAATCGTGGCCTTCCTGAAGACGCTCACCGGCGACCAGCCGAGCTTCAAACTGCCGCAACTGCCACCATCTGGCCCGGACACGCCAAGTCCGCAACCATTTGATGCCAAACCGGCCAAGAAATAAGTTGTAGCACACCGTGTTTAGCACGCAGTAGTGAGTTGGGCCCACCTTCACGGTGGGCCCTTTTTTATCTGTCACACCCCTAACGATTAAGAGCGACATCATGATTACCGACCGTATTGATGCGATCACGAACATTCCCACTGCTTACCAGCACGCCGTCTTGCCGGCACCCAAAAGCGTCAAAATCGAGATCTCGCCGCGCTGTAACTACCGCTGTGGCTTCTGTGCCCTGCGCAACCGCGAAGTCCAGCCCAAATGGGATATGAACCTCGATCTATTCAAACGGATCACCCGGGAAATGCGCGATGCCGGTGTCGAGGAAATTGGTGTTTTCTATCTCGGCGAATCGTTTATGGCGCCGAATCTTCTGGTGGATTGCATTCGCTATCTCAAGCAGGAGATTGGCATGCCCTATGTCTTTCTCACCTCCAATGCCTCTATGGCCTTTCCGGAAGCTGTCGAAGCCTGTATGAAAGCGGGATTGGACTCACTCAAATGGTCCTGCAATGCCGCCGACGAAGCCCAGTTTGAAGAAATCATGGGGGTTTCTGCCAAATTGTTTCATCGCTCCTACAACAACATCCGGTCCGCGTGGGATATCCGCCAGGCGGGCGGCTACAAAACCGGGCTCTATGCCTCATCCATTAAGTATGACGGCGAGCAGTTCGACAAAATGGCAGCACTCATTGCAGATAAAGTGACACCCTATGTCGATGAGCATTACTGGCTACCTCTTTACTCCATGGGGGCTTTCGCCACCCAGCGCGAAGAAGAGCTGGGGTACCGGCCAACCGCCGGTAATCAGGGCCGCCTTGGCCAGCTGCGCGAGCCGCTGCCTTGCTGGTCTGCCTTTACCGAGGGCCACGTTACAGCCGAAGGGCGTTTATCTGCCTGCTGTTTTGATGCAACCGCCAACTGGACCATGGGTGACCTCAATGAACAGTCATTCATGGACGCCTGGAATTCGGAACAATTCGTCAAGCTGCGTGAGGCGCATTTACGGCGGGATGTAAGCGGCACGGTTTGCGAACAGTGCATCGCCTACTGAAGTTCTTCCCGCTATACTGAAAACAAATCGCGCAAACTTTTGCGCCCCGTTGATCGGAGAACACCATGCAAGGCAACCCGCAGATTATCGATACCCTTAATAGCCTCCTCGCAGGCGAGCTTACCGCCGTAGATCAGTACCTGATTCACGGCGAAATGTATGCCGACATGGGCCTCGGGCAACTGGCCGAAAAGTCGTTGCACGAATCAGATCATGAGCGTCAGCACGCCCGGGCCATCATTCAGCGCATCCTGTTTCTTGAAGGCAAGCCGGATCTGAGCAAGCGTGAAGCGCTCAACGTAGGCAGCACAGTGGAAGAGATGCTCAAAGCCGATCTGGCCGTGGAATACCATGTCGTAAAAACCTTAACGGCGGCCATTGCCCAGTGTGAAGCTGCAGAAGATTACGTCACCCGCGACATGCTGCGCGTTCAGCTCGATGACACGGAGATGGACCATGCCTACTTCCTGGAAAAACAGCTGCGTCTCATCCAGCTGACCGGTTTGCAGAACTATCTGCAGAGCCAGATGGGCGATACTCCGTCCGATGCCGCTGCCTGAGGAGACTGCGATGAAAGGCAATAAGCACGTTATCGACACCCTCAACCGGGTGCTCACCAATGAACTAACCGCCATTAACCAGTACTTCCTGCATGCCCGCATGTTTGGTAACTGGGGTCTGGAACAGCTCAACGAATATCGTTACAAACAGTCTATCCGCGTCATGAAAGAAGCCGATGAGCTCATTACGCGTATTCTCTTTCTGGAAGGGCTACCCAACCTGCAGCAGCTGGGCAAGTTGAATATTGGCGAAACGGCCGAAGAGTGCCTGGCATGTGATCTGCGTTTTGAAGTCGAAATCCAGCGTCCGAAGCTGGTTGAAGCCATCACCCTGTGCGAAGCCGAGCAGGATTATGTCAGCCGCGAACTACTGGAAGAATTGCTAGAGGCCTGTGAAGAAGCCATCGATTGGCTTGAAACCCAGCACAGCCTGATTGCCGCGGTGACCCTGCCTAACTACCTGCAGCAGCAAATCGGGGAGTAGGGCCGGGCTGCCAGTCGGTGTTGCAAAAATGCCGCACCGTAGCAAAAAGAGTATCGGGCTGTATTGACAACGATTCTCATTAATTTACAATGGAACCTCTTTCAGGGTAAAGGGGTTTCCCATGTACATCTGTATTTGCAACGCAGTCACTGACCGGCACATTGAAACGGCCGTTAGCGAAGGTGCGCTCACCGTAGAAGACCTGCAGCGCAAGTTGTCGCTCGGTAGCCAGTGCGGTAGCTGCAAAGCATGTGCCAAAGAGTGCCTGAACACCATTCACCAAGAGAATCGGGCGCTGGCCGCAGCGGTGCCCTGTTTTATTTAACCATTATTGAGAATATATCTCGTTCGTCTTTTCATTCAGCGTCATTTGTCCCTATTCTATTCCGATGTCACTAAACCACGCCCTTCCGCCCGAAAATGATTACCGTAAAACCGCCATTTGGGTTTCGGTCATCCACGTTGTGGCGTTGGTGCTGGTTGCATTCTGGGCGGTGCTTTTTGCTACCCACCCCGAACCGTTAGTCATGATGGCCGAAATGGTGGACCGCGAGTCTTCGGCCATGGTGCAAACCATTAAAAAACAGGCCGTTAAAGACCAGCGTCAGGAAAAGAAAGACAAAGTCGTCACCCGGGAAACCGCGGTGGCACAGGAACAGGCCTCGACTAAAACCGTCGCGGGGGATCCGGCCGCAGCACCGGTGCATATGCCAGATGCCAGCGCTTCTGATCTGCATAACCCGAAGCCACCTTACCCGCCTGTTAGCCGTAGTAAGGGTGAGCAGGGCACTGTACTGCTCAAGGTCTGTGTGGCGGCTACCGGCGCGGTGGATTCGGTTGATATCGCAAAGAGTTCAGGCTTCGTCCGACTGGATCGTGCTGCAAACGACACGGTGAACCGGTGGCGTTTCCATCCGGCACGCAAGGGCGGTCAAGCCGTTCCCATGTGCTACCAGCTGCCGATCCGTTTCTCGCTGGATCAGGCCGGTCCTGCGCCAACTGCGGCACCCGCGCAATAAGCATCCTATCCCTTTTTCTTTTGTATAACTTCAAGGCAACTGCATCATGAACGAACAACTGGGTCTACTCCACATGCTTCAATCGGGCGGTATCGTCATCATCCTGACGGCGATTACCTTGCTGGTCATGTCCATTATTTCCTGGACAGTGATCATTGCCAAAGGCCTGGGTGTGCAGCGCGCCAAAAAACAGGCGGCCGCCGTGCAGAACTTCTGGCACAGCACGGATCTGGAACATGGGCTGCAAGCTTTGGATACAGAAAAGGGCCAGGCCAACCCCTTCAAACAACTGGCCGTTGAAGGTCAAAGCGCCATGCAGCACCACCGTCACAGCGACAAACAGTTGCACGACTCGCTCGACCTTAGCGACTGGATGACAGGTAGCCTGAGCAACGCCATCGACGATGCCAAAGATCGTTTGAGTCAGGGTCTGGCCTTGTTGGCCTCTATTGGTTCGACAGCGCCTTTCGTCGGCCTGTTCGGCACCGTGTGGGGTATCTACCACGCGCTGCTCACCATCAGCGATGCAGGCAGCGCCGGCCTCGATAAAGTGGCTGGCCCAGTAGGTGAAGCACTCATCATGACAGCCTTCGGTCTGGTCGTCGCTATTCCGGCGGTGCTGGGTTACAACGCGCTGGTACGTGGCAATGCATTCATCGTCGGCAAGCTCAATCGCTTTGCCTACGACCTGCACGCCTTCTATGTCACCGGCAATCGTATCGAGCGCCCGCAAGTTGTCCGCCGAGCTGGTAACCAGGGCTAAGGATACAGATCATGGCATTCGGAAGCCTCGACAATAACGACAGCAATGTCATGAGCGAAATCAACATGACGCCGCTCGTCGATGTCATGCTGGTGTTGCTCATCATCTTCATCGTGACCGTACCGGTGATGAAGCACTCGTTGGAAATTGATTTGCCCAAAGTCTCCACCGCACCCCAGCTGGAAAAGCCGGATGTGGTCAAACTGGCGGTCGATGCCAAGGGTGGCTATCGCATTAACAACGTGCCCGTAACGGAAGACGTGATGAAGAAAGAGCTGGCTGAAATGGCCACGCAGCATCCACAACCGGTTGTGCATATCTACGGTGATAAGCAAGTGGTGTACGAGCGCGTCATCGGTGCCATGGCAGCTGCCAACAAAGCAGGCATTGAAAAAGTCGGCTTTGTTACCGATCCCGGCAACTAAAGTTAAACGCGCCATCATGGTCAATAAACCGGCAAACAGCCTCGCACCCCGCCTGTTACAGGTGGCGGCGACTGCTACGCCGCAGAAAAGCAGCGGCTTACCGGCGAATGCCGTCAAGCGCATCAGCAGCCGCGCGCTGCTCGGTCAGGCGAACAGCCTGATTATTGACCACGAAGGCGTGAGCTATGTATTGCGTGCCACGCGTCTCGGCAAACTCATTTTGACTAAGTGAACCTCATGACGGAATTTAAAACCATTCGTTTTGGGCTCGTGCTCCTCACGGTGCTGATGACTGCAATCTTTGTCAGCGGTTGCTCGCACACGGGTGCCGTGCATTACGCCAACGACTACACCGTCAATCCGGATGCCGATGTGGAGAACGAAGAACTCATGGCTGAAACCGGTATGACCAGCATTGGCGGCGGCCCCGGGGGGTATCGCTAATGAAGTTTTGGTTTCCCGTGCTCTGCAGCAGTGTCACCGCCTGCAACGCCACGGGAGATGTGATGGTGCAGCCTTACCAGAATGCATTGAATCCGGTAGAGCCCACTGTGGTCACACGGCAACTGATGGATGAACAAAACGCCACCACCTTGCCGGATGCACTAAAAAACGTACCGAGCATTACGCGTTAGACAAGCCCGGAACAGAAACGTAGTACACACAATTTGTAGTAGCCAGCCGTACAGAGGTAAATACCTCCGCGATGCAGCCAGCCAATTAAACCCCTCGTCATTGAACGGGGCTATTGGATATGGAGCATTGCATGAAAAATCATAAACATCGTAAAAAGCAGCCGCGAGCGGTTGAGAAGACACAAAAGCCGCAGCGTATTTCCACGCTAGGTGCCACCATTGCGGCACTGATGGTTACCCCGCTTACCGCCATTGGTCAGACGAGCGAAGATGTGCAAACGCTGAAGGAGGTTCAGGTGCGCGCCCAGGCCGATGGCCTGGAGATCAACCGCTACAACGTGAAGACCACCAAGGCTGGTAAGTTCGAGCAGGATGTTGCCGAAGTGCCGCAGGCCATTACGATCGTGCCAGATACGCTACTCACGGATCAGAACGCCACCACCCTCGAAGAGGCCATGAAGAACGTACCTAGCGTCACCTTCAACTCGGGTGAAGGTGGCCGGATTGGTGACAATATCAACATCCGCGGCTTTTATACCTTCGGGGATATGTACATCGATGGTATGCGTGATACGGCGCAGTACAACCGGGACGTTTTTAACGATGCCGCTATTGAAGTGCTGCGTGGTTCCGCCTCCATGCTGTTTGGCCGCGGCCAGGCCGGTGGTGTGATTAACCAGGTATCCAAGAAAGCGTTTCTGGATAACAAGAGCAATGTCAGTGTCATCGGGGGTAGTTTCGACTACTTCCGTAGTACGGCCGATGTGAACTTTGTCATTGATCGTGAGCAGAGTTCGGCCTTCCGGATTAACGCCGTTGTTCAGGATTCCGGCAGCTCACGCAATCAGGTGACGAACCATACACAGGGTGTGGCACCCACCTATTCCTGGGGTATCGGTACCTATAACCAGATCGATGCCAGCTACTATTACCTGAAAACCAACCTGGTGCCGGATTACGGTATCGGCTTCAATAGCCAGTCGCATAATCCGGTTAACGTGGTTGGCTCAACGTTCAGCGGTACCATCGCCGATATCGAGAACAACGTCACTCAGTTTGGTACGTTGAGCCAGAACTATAGCTTTGACAAAGACACGTCGTTATTAACAAAGCTTAAGTATTCGAATTACAACCGCTCTCTCTGGGCCAACAAGGGTCGTGGGCAAAACCCGAACAGTACGGATCCTTTGCAGAAGAATCCTTATCCGGTGCAGACCCTTAGTTTGGCCCCGCCCCGCGGCGCTGATGAAGAGACGCTGGCATTCCAGTCCGACTTCAATAAAACCGCGAAGGCCTTGGACATGGAACATACCTTGTTGGCGGGTGTTGAGTACTACCGCGAGCATGTGTATCGCTACAGTTTTGATAATGCAGGCTGTCAACCTGCTTACAGCCCGAGCAATACGGGTTGGATTACAGTCAACAACAATAATCTCGTGCGCGACTACTGCCAGCAGGGATATGCAAATCTCGTTAAAAGAAACGATTCGATATTTTCATACACATCAAACTCCTACGCGGTTTATGGCCAGGACATGGTTGAACTCACGCGTGGCGTGAAGGTGATGGGTGGTTTCCGTAATGACTGGTTAAACGCGGTCTACAACCAGCCTAATTCGTCCACCGGTCTGAAGAATCAGGGCCTCGATTTTTCGGCACAAAGTTATCGCGCCGGTCTGCTCTATGAGCCGATGCCGAATTTTGGTAACTTCTATTTGTCGTGGAGTGACTCCTTTAGCCCGACAGCTGATCTGTATCAGTTATCAGCCGGGGCTGCCTTACCGGCAGAAACCAGTGAGCTGACCGAGCTCGGTTACAAGGGCGACATCAATGAACTCGGCCTATCTTTCCGTGCCTCGCTATACCACCAGGTTAAAAACTACGAACGAAACACTGATCTGGAAAGTACGGCACAACTGCGCTCTGTGCGGCGCCATACGGATGGGGTTGAGTTTGAGCTCACTGGTAGCCTGACGGAAAAATGGGATGTCTTCAGTGGTATTGGTTTGATGGATTCGCGTATCGATATTCCGGCAAACCCGCTCGCAACGCAGATGGTTGGTCAAACCCCGTCTAACGCAACGCCTTATACCTTCAATCTATGGACCACCTACCAGTTGCCTTACGGCTGGAAAATCGGCGGCGGGGTGAACGGCATGGGTCGCCGTAATGTTTACGGTCAAACGGGGGCTGCCTATAACGCGCCGAACTGGGTACAGGCTCAGGCCACTGTTGACGGTCTTATCCAGTACGACGCTAAAAATTACACCGTGCGTCTGAACGGTTACAACCTTTTCAATACCACCAACTACGTCTCCCTCTATGAAAACGGCGGCTTCGCCGTGCCCGGCACCTACCAGGCATTCCAGCTGGGTCTGACGTACAAGTTCTAACGTCGCGAAAGGACGCCATCATGCTCTTACATATTCCGCAGGTACTCACCAAGCAACAGGTGAAAGATATTCGTCAGATTATCGATGAGGCGGATTGGGCAGATGGCGTCATCACGGCGGGCAGCCAATCGGCTAAAGCCAAGAACAACACGCAATTGCCTGAAGACGGGGACGACTGTAAAAAAGCGCGGACCATCGTGCTGCATGCATTGGCTACTAATGATCTGTTTTTAACGGGCGCCTTACCCAAACGCATTTACCCGCCGCTGTTTAATCGTTACACCGGCCAGAAAAACGCCTTCGGTAATCACATTGATAACTCTGTGCGTACGCATGCTGCCACCGGACGGCATGTGCGCACCGATGTGTCGTGCACGTTGTTTTTGACGGAGCCCAAAGATTACGAAGGTGGTGAGCTGGTTATCGAAGACACCTACGGCTCACAGCGCATCAAATTTCCTGCGGGCGATATGGTGCTGTATCCCAGCTCCTCGGTGCATCGTGTCGAACCTGTCACGCGGGGTGCGCGTATTTCCTGCTTCTTCTGGACAGAGAGCATGGTGCGTTCCGACGAGCAGCGCCGTCTGCTCTACGATCTGGATATGTCCATCATCGAATTACGTAAAGCCCATGGCGAAACCGATGAGGCGATTCGCTTGACCGGCGTTTATCACAACCTCTTACGTATGTGGGCTGATGTCTAAGCGCGCAATCCTGTTTCTAGTAGCACTCTGTCAGACCGCATGGTCTTTTGCCTCGGAACGGCCAGATTATTCGGCCTACCGAGGCAGTTTTTTTATACCTTACACCGCAGATAGCAGTTACGAGCAGCATCTCAAAGTGCGTGTTCGTATCAATGGCGGGCCGGTGGTAGGCATGCTGCTGGATACCGGCAGCAGCGTTACTTTAATCAGTCAGGATCTGGTCGCGGACTTTGATCATGCTGGGCCACAAGGCGTGACCGAAATTGCCGAGAGCGGACAGATCAGTCGCGGAACTGTTAGCCCGTTGCGCATTGAGTTTGTGGATGCCAAAGGCGAGGGCAGTATGGTCGGGCAGCCGGCCGTCAGCACCGTTACAGGTTTGGTTGTCTCAGAGATCGTCTGTGCGCCTGATGCCGAGCTGGCCAAAGCCTGTGTCGCAGGCCGCGCGGCTGATCGCGTACGTCGCATCGGCATTGGTTTTGGTCAGCCCGATGGCATTGCCCTCTTTAACCTGCCGCAGATCAACGAAGGTCAGTTGCGGGCAGGCTTTGTGCTGGAACCGGATGGTATCCGTATTGGACTCACTGGTAATACGGCCGGCACAGACTTCAGTTTGGTTAAACTGGAAAAGCCGCGCGTCGATGGCCTAAAACAAAACCTCTGGGCTTATCCGCAAGCAGACCTAACGGTGAACGTGGTCGACAACGACATGCCTTATCTGGTGCATGGGCGTTTTCTTATGGACACCGGCATTCGGTCAATGCTGGCCGGTATTACCGGTGCGCCCCGTCATGGCAAGATTCCCAACGGCACCGAGGTATACATCACCCCGCGCTGGATTGCTGGCAGCGGCCCCCAGATTCGCTGGATCGAGGGCAATGGCCCCGCAGCGCCTTTAGCCCGCGGGCATTGGACCAAAATCTTCGAAGACGTTGTTACCGGTTGGGGCGACCCGTTCATTAATACCGGCATCCGCCCCTTAATCAATTACCGGTATCTCTATGATGCCGAGGGTGGTTACTGGGGGTTAGCACCGGTGATAGATGCAATACAGCCAGCGGCGGTCGGGCCATTGCAGCGGGACAGGTAGCACGCTTGGTTGTTAATGAGAATTATTCCTAGTAAAATAGTCTACGTAATTTTATGGTGTTCAATTCATTCAACGAGATTGATATGACAACGCGCTTTAATTCTTTCGCACGGGTTTTGCCCGCATTTATTTCTGCGCTGGCATTGGTTGCCGGTAGCGCGGCGGCCGATACGGTGACGGTGTATTCCGCCCGCAATGAACAACTGATCAAGCCGCTCTTTGATGCCTATACTAAAGAGACCGGCACCAAGATCCAGGTGCTCACCGATAAAGAAGGCCCGCTGCTGGAGCGCCTGAAAGCAGAGGGGGCCAAGTCACCGGCCGATGTGCTCATTACCGTTGATGCCGGTAATCTGTGGCACGCCAGCCGCATGGGTCTTTTGCAACCCATTAAGTCCGGCGTGCTGAATACCAATGTGCCCGCTAATCTGCGCGATCCCAAAGGCGATTGGTATGGGCTATCCATTCGTGCACGTACGATTATTTACAACAAAAAATATGTAAAGCCGTCTCAGCTCTCGACCTATGAGGCATTGGCCGAACCGGAGTGGAAGGGCAAGCTGTGTCTGCGCACATCCAAGAAGGTTTATAACCAATCACTGGTCGCCACTATGATTGCTACCCTCGGTGAAAAACGGACTGAAGAGGTGGTGCGCGGTTGGGTCGGCAATCTGGCAACCGATGTCTTTGCCGACGATAACGGTGTTATCAAAGCGGTGGCAGCGGGTCAGTGTGAGGTGGGCATTGTGAACACCTATTACCTGGCACGTGCATTGGATAAAGATCCCAACATGCCGGTCGGCCTGTTCTGGGCGAATCAGAAAGAGCGCGGTGTTCACGTGAACATTTCTGGCGCAGGGGTTACCCGTGCCGCGCCTAATGCCGCTGGTGGCCAACGTCTGATCGAATGGCTGTCGTCAGAAACTGCACAAGGCATCTACACCAATGATGACTTTGAATATCCGGTCAATCAGAAGGTCAAACCAGACTCCATCATTCGTCATTGGGGTCCATACAAGATGGATCTGATCAATGTCTCCAAAGCGGGTGAGCTGCAAGGTGCCGCAACACGACTGATGGATCGGGCAGGGTACCGATAACCTGGCAATGCATCAGCGCGGATCAATCTGGAACTGGCGTGGTTGGGGCCCCTTGCGGGCCCTAGCCATTGCTGCCCTCACGCTTGTCCCGCTGCTGGTGGTGCTGGCATCGTTCTTTGATCCGCAAGTCGATGCCTGGGAACATCTGGCAGCCTATGTGCTACCGGGTGTGCTCTGGAATACCCTGGTGCTCGTGCTGGGCGTGGGTATCGGTGTGCTGTTTCTCGGCGTCTCACTGGCCTGGCTCACTGCAGTCTGTAATTTCCCCGGTCGGAAGTTTTTTTCCTGGGGGTTGATGCTGCCTCTGGCAATGCCGGCTTATGTGCTGGCTTTTGTGCAAGTGGGGCTGCTCGACTTTACGGGCCCGGTGCAAACGGTGTTGCGGGGTTGGTTTGGTAGTTCTGCCTGGTTCCCGCCAATCCGTTCAACCGGTGGCGTGGTGCTGGTGCTGACCTTGGCTTTTTACCCGTACGTATATCTCCTGGCGCGCAATGCATTTATTACACAGGGCCTGCGGGCGGTAGAAGCGGCACAGATGCTCGGCTACACACGCTTCCAGGCATTCTGGAAAGTTGCGCTGCCGATGGCGCGCCCGTGGATCGCCGGTGGTGTAACGCTGGCGCTGATGGAAACGCTGGCCGATTTCGGTAGCGTATCCATTTTCAGCTTTGATACCTTCACCACCGCCATTTATAAAGCCTGGTTCTCGCTCTTCAATTTATCAGCCGCCAGTCAGTTGGCATCGTTATTAGTGTTGGTCGTGCTGGTGCTGGCAGTGATCGATCAACGCCTCCGCCATAATCGTCGTTATGCTGTAAAGAGTTTTACGCCGGTACGTATCGCGTTACAGGGCGGTGCCAAATGGGCAGCGTCAGTATTCTGCGCGCTGATCTTTGCCATTGCCTTTGCGGTGCCCATGGTGCAACTGGTGGTCTGGGTGGTCGATGTCTGGAAAGAAGATTTCGATTCACGCTATCCGGTATTCCTACTGCACTCGGTCTGGCTCGCGGGCGTTGCTGCACTGGTGGTTACCGTGCTCGGCTTGTTGCTCAGCGCAATACGTCAGCACCATAAAGACAATACGACACAGTTGATTGTGCGCCTGGCCACGCTGGGTTATGCCATTCCCGGCACGGTGCTGGCGGTGGGTGTGTTTATTCCGGTGGCCTGGCTTGATAACCAACTGATCACACTGGCGGCCTGGTTTCATTGGGATGTACAGCAAATACTCAAAGGCTCTCTGGTCGTTATGTTGGCCGCGCTGTCGGCGCGTTTTCTGGCGGTGGCATTCCAGCCTATCGATGCCGCCATGCAACGCATCACGCGTAACCAGGGTAATGCAGCACGCTCACTTGGCTTGTCTCCCAAAAAAGTACTGCTGCATTTACAGTTGCCCATGGTGCGAGGTGGTTTGCTGACGGCGGCGCTGATTGTGTTTGTGGATGTCATGAAAGAAATGCCCATCACGTTGATGACGCGGCCCTTCGGTTGGGATACGCTGGCCGTGCGGGTATTTGAAATGACTTCCGAAGGCATGTGGGATCGTGCTGCATTGCCCAGCCTGGCGATTGTGCTGGCCGGATTGTTGCCGGTAATTCTGCTGATCAAAAAATCCGAATCGGGTTTTCATTAACGGTACATGAGACGTATGGACGCGCTACATCTTGATGCGGTGGTTTTAGGTTACGGCGGTAAATCGGTTGTCAGCGAGCTCTCGTTTGCTCTGGCACCCGGAGAAATCGGCTGCCTGCTCGGCGGCTCCGGCTGCGGCAAAACCACCGTACTTAGAGCGATTGCCGGCTTTGAGCCATTGCAAGGCGGGCGTATTGCGCTGAATGGTCACTGGGTTGCCGATGCCAATTGGCAACTCGCGCCAGAGCGCCGCCAGATTGGTATGGTCTTCCAGGACTATGCACTTTTTCCGCACATGACTGTGGCCAATAACGTCGGCTTCGGCCTGCGCGAATGGAGCAGCATTGATAAAGGTCGGCGCATTGATGAAATGCTTGAGCTGGTTGGTTTGTCGGATGCCGGCAAACGTTATCCACATCAGCTCTCAGGTGGGCAACAGCAACGGGTTGCCCTGGCACGCGCGTTGGCGCCGGGCCCTACGGTGCTGCTGATGGATGAGCCATTCTCCAATCTCGATGTCGAACTGCGCGAGCGACTCTCGATCGACGTACACAATATCCTTAAAGAAACCAGTACCACCGGCTTGCTGGTCACACACAATCAGCAAGAAGCCTTTGCCATGGCAGATCGGGTGGGCGTTATGGTCGATGGTCAGCTGCAACAATGGGCATCACCTTATGCGCTTTATCACGAGCCGGCGACGCGCCATATCGCTACCTTTGTCGGCGATGGCGTTTTCTTGCCGGCACGGGTGAGTGGGCAAAACTGTGTCAGCTTCGAGCTGGGCGAACTCTGCCGGATTCAGCCGCTGGATGTGGCGATGGATTCCGATGTGGATGTCTTGATCCGACCCGATGATATTCAGCACGACGACAGCAGCCCTGTTCGCGCCAAAGTGCTCGAACGCGTTTTCCGGGGGGCAGCCTTCCTCTACACCCTGGAATTGCCATCGGGTGATCGCGTCTTATCGTTGGTGCCAAGTCACCATAATCATGCGGTGGGTGAGATGATTGGCATTCAACTGGAAATTGATCACCTCGTAGCCTTCCCCAAAGGATAAGTTCATGACACCGTTTTGCCGATCGCTCCCCCTGATAGCCATGGTGGCGCTCTCTGGTTGCGCTGGCTCTTTAACGGTGAACTCAGTGCCGCAAGGGGCGCTGATCAGCAGCAACAAACAGGCGTTGGGGCAGGCACCCCTGGTGATAACGCTCACCAAAGATTCAGCCCGCGGTTTCCCGTTAGGTGCGAATGGTTGCTACATGGCACCGGGCTTTACGGCGCAATGGGCTAGCGGTGCAGAAGCGTCCTCACCCGAAAATACGGCTTTGTGCGATGGGCTCGACGCGGACTACACGGTCAATCTTGCCCGCCCGGCCAATGCGCCAGGTCTGGATAAAGACCTGAAAGTCGCCAACGAGCGAGAAAACGTCCTGGCGCAACAGGCGCAAGCCCAGGCGATTAACAACGTGGCAGGCGCCATCGAGCTTAATACCATGGGTGGGCCAGGCATGGGTTACGGCCCCTATGGTTATGGCGGTTGGGGCTACTGACCCTTAGCTTAAAACCGGTTGAGAGTTTGATCTAGATCAAACCTTGGTCGATTGGTTTGGCAATCAAAGGGTTATTCATAGATAATGTCCAGCGGTATTGTCTATGAATGTCACCTTCTCGCTTTCCTTGCCGAAACTGTCTCGCCAGCGCATGAGCCGCTGGCTTTTGGCGTTAGTGATCTGTTGGCAGGCAATGATTGGCTTTATGCCCATCGCCCAAGCCAAAGCGGCTGCCGGTGAGGGCGGTTGGGAATCGGTGTGTACCATGCAGGGCAGTAGCCAGGTATGGGTCGCGGGTGAAGTGGATGCTGATACAGACACGCAGGCCAAATCCGGTGGGCATTGCCCGCTTTGCCTGATGAGTCAGACAGGCATTGCGCCCCCAATGAATTTTGACTTCAAAGTGCACCAGAGTGCGGGTGCCGAAGTCGGACAACTGGCCTTTACGGCCGTTTATCTCACCCGTGCCTGGTCTGAACCAGCCACCGGGCCCCCTGCACAACTCTGATCTGAATAGAGCGCTGGCGTCGTGCCAGTAAGCGTTGTCGTGCGCGGTTGATCACCGCAAGCACCACGCGAATTCAAATTGGAGTTTGTAATGAAGTCCCCATTATTTATGCGCAAGCCATTGGCGCTTGCTCTGAGTTTTGCTTTTGCTGCAGCACCTGTATGGGCGCAGGAAACGACCGCTGAACCGATTAATGTAGATGTGAATGCCACGCGTTACGATGCGGATGCCGTAGTGGCCGGTAAAGAACTAGATATTCAGCGTGCCGCCAATGTGGATACGGCAACCCTCATGACCAATGTCTCTGGCGTGGCATTCCAGGTCGGTGGTGCCGTTTCTAGTATCCCAGTGATCCGCGGCTTAGCTGATGACCGTATTAGCGTACTGCTTGATGGCGTTGATGCAGTGCCGGCCTGTCCGAACCACATGAATACCCCACTCTCGTATGTGGATCCGTCCAGCATCAAGAGCCTGGCCGTTTACAAGAGCTACAAGCCCGTCAGTATAGGTTTCAATAGTATTGGCGGTGCCGTTGTTGCCAGTACCGGCCAACCGACCTTTGCTGAAGAGGGTAAAAATCTCATAACAGGTAATGTGGGTGGCTTCTACAATACCAACGCTAACAATATTGGCGCAAATCTGAGCGTTACTGCAGCCACCGATTGGCTGAGTCTCACCTATACAGGATCAACGTCATCCGCCAATAATTACACGGCCGCAAGGACATTTCATACGGGTCAGCAAACTACCGCGACCACCAGTGGTAATCAGGTGCTGCCAGGCAATATGGTGGGGTCTACGTCTTACGAATCAACCAACCAGGCTGTGGCACTGGCGCTCAAGGCAGACAAGCATGCAGTCCAGTTGAAATACAGCTGGCAGGATATTCCGTACGAAGGTTATGTCAATCAGCGTATGGACTTAACCGGTAATCAGCAGCAACGTTACAACTTGCAATACTGGGGTGGTTACGACTGGGGCAAGTTGGAAGCGCAGGCTTACTACGAGCAGTTGAACCACTCAATGAACTTTGGCCCGAACAAACAGTTTGGTTATGGTGCTGCGCCGGCATCGCCTTATAGTGTGCCGGGCATGCCCATGGATACCAACAGCAATACCTCGGGTGTCAAAGTCAAAGGCGATATCAATATTGCTGCCAACTCTTTGCTGCGCACAGGCGCCGAATGGCAGCGCTATTACCTCAACGATTATTGGCCACCTTCAGGCCCAGCTACGACCATGATGGCGCCCAATGCCTATCAGAACGTCAATGGCGGATTGCAGCAGGCCGCATCGGTGTTTGGTGAATGGGAAGAGCGGTTTACGCAAGATCTCAAGTCAGAGCTGGGCGTTCGCTATTCGCTGATTAATTCATCAACCGGTAATGTGCATGGCTACAAACAGGGGTATGCGCCAACATCGTTTGCCCCGCAGTCGGGGCAAGGCCCCTGGGCCGGAACAGGTTACATGATGCCGCATTCTGGTAACTGCGGTGCGGGCAACCCATGTAACCAGGTCAATGAAGCTGCGGCTTTCAATAACGGTAGCCGTAGCGCGACATTTAACGACGTTGATGTTGTGCTCACCACCAGTTATCAGCACAGTTCAAAACAGGATATGCAGCTTGGTTTGGCACGTCAAGTTCGTGCCCCTAATCTTTACGAGCTGTACACCTGGTCTGCCTGGAACATGGCAGCCATCATGAACAACACAGTGGGTGATGGTAACGGCTATTTTGGCAATCCGAATCTGAAACCAGAAACGGCCTACACGGCATCAGCGGTGTATGACCTGCATACCGACGAACGAGACTACATGGTCAAGGCCTCTCCGTTCTACTCTTACGTAGATAACTACATAGACGCGGTACAGTGGAGCGGTAACTCGGTGATTGGAGCGCCAAATACCACGTTGTTGCCAAACCAGTTCGTCACCATGCGCTATGTGAACCAGAATGCCAATCTGGCAGGTGTCGACCTGGACGGCCAGATGCCTCTGGCTAAAACTGACTTTGGTCGCTTCAGTGCACAGGGTCTGTTTAACTGGACGTATGGAAAAAATCTGGTGACCGGTTATGGCTTGTACAACGTCATGCCGGTCAACGGTAAGTTGAACTTCACGCACCAGTTTGGCGGATGGGATAACCAGTTGCAGTTCATTGCTGTGGCCAACAAGAACAACTTCTTGTCGGTTGAACGCAATGAGATTCCAACACCGGGCTACTTCCTAACCAATCTGAAGGCCAGTTATTCGTGGAGCAAGGTGCGGGTCGATGCCGGTATTAATAACCTGTTCAACACCTTCTACTACCAACCGCTAGGTGGTGCCTACATGGGCCAAGGTAAGACAATGAGCATGACGGGTGGACCATCATGGGGGCAGGCAGTTCCGGGCATGGGTATTTCGTACTACACCGCTCTGAACTACAAGTTCTAAGGAGAGACATCATGGCACGTACCAGTCGTCAATCGCACTTGAGCTCGGAGGAGCTCAAGACCATGCGCAAAGAACTTGGGCGGAATCAGCGTGATTTCTGGTCAATGTTTGGTGTGTCGCAACCACTGGGCTCCCGGTTCGAGAAGGATATTACGCCTTCCGTACCGGTGGCGATGCTGGTGTGGTTGCGAGCCCAACAGAAGCTCAGCGATCAGGATTTGTCAGAGGCGCTCGTCGCCCTCGGGATGCATCCTACCGCCGCGAACGAAGCCAAAATGGCTGCATGAAAAGCGTGCGTTGGGGTTAGAGGTGGCTCTGAACCCAGCGCACGATATCAGCTGCACCCATGGCGCCGGCTTGGCGGGCGATTTCTTTGCCGGCCTTGAATAGGGCAAGTGTTGGAATGCTTCGGATGCCATATTGGGTGCCCAGCATTTGCTCGGCCTCGGTATCCACTTTGGCCAGACGCACATACGGCTCCAGTTGGCCTGCCGCTTTTTCGAATTGGGGTGCCATCATCTTGCAGGGTCCGCACCAGGGTGCCCAGAAATCCACCAACACAGGAATGTCGTTGCGGGTAATGGCTTTGGCAAAAGTCTGCTGGGTCAGTGCGACCGGGTGGGTATTAAAAAGAGGCTGGCCGCATTTGCCGCAGCTTGGGTTTTCTGCCAGACGCGCTTGTGGTAAACGATTTACCGCATCGCAGTGCGGGCAGACGATATGCATCAGGTTATCCATGAAGAGGCTCCGGCACTAAAACTAGTTGCTTCAATATATTGAACCTGGTGCCTAAAAAAACAACCCCACCGGCCAGAAAGCGAGTGGGGTTGTTTTGGGGCATAAAAAACTTAGTGACCGGTGTGGGCGGCTTTGTCTTTGATCTTGGCGTTTACAGTCACTTCGCCCGCTTTTTCAAATTTCAATTTGAGCGGCACGGCTTCGCCAGCGACCAGCGGCCGTGTCAGGCCGATGAGCATGATGTGATAGCTGCCCGACTTGAGTTTGAGTTCGCCGTCGGCAGGCACATCCATGGCATCCACTTTGTACATCTTCATGGTGCCGTCGATCATTTTGACATTGTGCAATTCGGTCGCTTTTGCACAATCACAGTTAGCACTCACCAGTTTGTCTGCTGCGCCCTTGTTTTTGATCTCCATAAAGGCGGCTGAAGGCACCGGGCCTGGTTGACCAGATTTAGCCCAGACATCATCGATGCTGAGATTGCCGACTTTAGCGTCAGCAGCATAAACAGAGGCAGCTGCCAGGAAAGCAGCGGTAGCGATAGCAAAACGACGCATAGTGAACTCCTTGAAAAATAGGATGAGCGTGCAGCTCATGAAATCATTCTACGACTAATCAGTCAGTGCGGTATTAACAATTGATTAACAGATAGAGGGTGTATTCAGACAGAATATTTCTGTTGCGCTTTGGCAACAAACGCAGTGATGGCGCCACACAGCGCCAGCGTCCACACAATCAGGGGGCCACTGGGTAAATCGAATAGTGCAGACCCGATCAAACCACCCGCATAGGCAACGACCGCTAAACCATAAGCGATTGTGTAGCGTTTGCGTTGCGAGGCAAGTCGCACCGTTGCCAGTGCAGGAATAATCAGCGTGGCAAATACCAGATAGACACCGACTAATTGCACCGAGAGCGTAATGGCCACAGCAAAGAGCGCGTAGAACATGCTCGCGCTTTGCCGAGTCACCCAGAGCGCTATCAGCAACAGCCCGGTGATGGCACCGCTGGTGATGAGCTGCTCGCGCGATACCCACAGGATCTGCCCTGAGAGTAGATCGGTCATGTGCTCACCCGCATGCGGGTCGCCCGCCAGCAGCAAAATGCCGGCCGTAGCGGCCAGAACAAATAATGTACCGATCAGCGGTTCCTGATAGCGCTGGGTTAAACGTTCACAGCGTAATAGCAGGAGCGCCGCGCCGAGTGCCAGTAACATCGCGCCCGTTTGAGTGATCATCGGTGAGGCATTTTCGCCAACGAGCACCGTCACAAGAAGCGCGCCCAGGCCGGCCACCTGCGCAATCGCCAGGTCCATAAAGATGATGCCGCGAGACAACACCTTGAAGCCCAATGGAATGTGCGTGCTAATCACCAGCAACCCGGCCACTAGGGCCGGGAGCAGGATGTCGGCAAAAACAGAAAGATCGTTCATGCAGTCAGTTTACTTTAGGCCGGCGAGCAAGCGCTGCACGGTATCTTCGTAAAGTGCCGTGAGGTTTTTAACCTGCTCGTTACCGCCGACAGTGAACGGCAACACCACGACCGGAATGCTGGCTTTTTCAGAAAGCCATTTGGCAGGCGCGTCGTTGAGGTAAGCCGAAGCAATGACCATTCGCCCTTGTACGGATTGCTGGCGTTGCAGGATGTCAGCCAGTTGACGGCTTGAGGGCTCTACACCCGGACGCGGTTCCAGTACACCCACCTGATTCAGGCCCAACCAGGCATTCATGTACGGGTAGCCATCGTGCTGATACCAGACCTTTACGCCCCGGAGTGGGGCAGCCTGCTTCTGCCAGCGCTGCAGATTGGCCTGCCAGCTTTGATCAAACTGAGTGAGCTGAGTTTGGTAGTAACTGGCGTTTTCCGGGTCGAGCTGCTGCATGCGGGAACTGACGGCCTTGGCAATCGGCAGCAGGTTGCGCGGGTCCGTTTGAATATGCGGATTGCCTTCGGCATGTACGTCACCCATCGTGCGGTCCACCACCGCTGGTATATCGAGCATCCGCACATAGCGTGACACTTCGATAAAGCCTGGCTGATTCGGCATGATGCCGGCGTTGTTGGCTTCACGCTGTACGGTTGGTAGCCAGCCAACTTCTAGGCCGGCACCCGTGGCAATCAGTAGATTCGCACTACGGGCTTTGGCGATCAGCGAAGGGCGCGCCTGAATGCGGTGTAGATCTAGCATGACGCATTATCATTAAAAAAAAAATACCTTGTTGCCGCCTAAGGCTTCTGCCAGTGCGCCCCATTCGGGAACGGTGGCAAATATCTTCAGGTCGGCGTGGGCCAGCGAGGTTGTGAGTGACAGCGCCAGGCTTGTCGCAAAGAGGGAGATGGTTTTTAGTAGTTTCATTGGGATACCTCATTAGTACTTGTGCGAACCATGGGCGCCCAGGCTCATGATGTACTGTAAATAGATCGCGTTGTTATAAATGCCCGGACCAAATGAATTGTCACGCGCCAACTGCAGACGGATCAGCGAGTATTCCGAATTCGCCCAATCCATCATGATCGTATTGCGGTATGGATCCCAACCACTCTGAATCTGCGAACCCGAGAGTGCAGTGGCGGGCAGGCCATAGCTATTGGTACCGTTAAAGACTCGGTCATAGCGGTAACCGGCACGCCACTTCGGAATGAACTGATAGATGCCCTGGGTGTAGAACCCCTGTTGATTTTGAGCGAAATTATTCCCAGCGCAGGCTTCGTTGCCGGCATCGCCGCAGCCAAAGCTGCTGGTCATGCTGCCGCTCTGTTTGTTCCAGAACATTTCACCCTGGATCTTCAGGTTCTGGGATGTCGGGTTGCCAAACGGCGCCCAGCGGTACACAAAGTCAGCAATCCAGGTGGTATTGCCACCATTAAAGTTGAGGTCCTGATTCACTGTGGCACCTTCAGCGTTTGAACCTTGATTGCTCAGTGTATAAGTTGCCTGGTTGGCCGTATTGCTACCGGTTGTTGCGCGCACCCACGACACGCCGCCCTGCCAGGAGTGCGAATCACCAATGTCGCCCCCGGTTTTGGCGAACAGCGTACCCAGGCGAGGCTTGTTCTGATTGAAATTGCTGTTATAGGTGCCGGTATAGCCGTTCGATCCCTGCGCGATTTCGCCACCGAACTTGAAGAGCATATTCTCGGTAGGCGCAATCCAGCTCAGTTGTGCACCAGTTTCATTGAGTTGACCACCAAAGACTTGCTTATAAACCAGTGGCAGATCAACGAAGTCCCACTCGTGCGGGTGCTTGTCGTTCAGGTAGCCCACGTTCGACCAGTACTTACCGGCTTTGACCTTGGTGCCCCAGGGTAAGCCCAGTGTTTCGGCAAAGAGTTCTTCTGTCTTGATCGATGTGCTGTTACCTTCCTGCTCGAGGACAAAGCGTGCTTCGCCGCGGAAGAGGTTGTCTACGGCGCCCTTGAAAACCAGTTCGGTCTCGCCGATCGAGAAGCCGCGGGGAACGCCCTCGGCTCCATTCGGCAACACCCCGGAATAGGGGTTGTCCGGGTTCTGGCTCTGCGATGAGTACTTGGCGTCTAGGAACAGCTCTGCTCCCAGATCGATGGTGCGGTCCTTGCCGCCCAGATTCGGGAATGGCGTTGGCGCGGCAGCGGCAGGAGGAGGAGCCACGGCGGTGATTTTGTCCTCCAGTGATTCAACCTTAGCCGCACCTTGCTGTGCCTTGCTGAGTGGCTTGGCTGGCGCACTGTCGGGGGCTGCAGGTTTTCTGCCAGGGAGAGGCGGATAGGTTTCAAAGCTGCCGCGAGGCGCTTCTGCAGGTGCCTGTGCTACGGGCTTGCGCGCCTGGCTGGCTAACTGCGTGTTTTCTTTTTGCAGCTGGCTGACCTGGGCTTCCAACGTGGCAATTCGCTGGTCGTAATCGGTACGCATCTGCTGCAGGCTCGCCTGAATCTGCGTTAACTGGGTTTGTACATCCGGCGCATCTTGCGCATGGAGTGGTGCACTAAAAACAGCGGGAAAAAGGCAAAGCGCGCCAATGGTGGCGCGTGGTGATAAAAACGACATAAACGTCTTCCTGAAATATACGACAACGCACCGCAGTACTTGCTACGGTGCTTTAGATAGCTAAAGATTCAGGAAAGAACGGGTGGTGCGCGTTGGCGGGCGCGTTCAGGTGCCAGATAAGGTGTATTAGGCGGCAGGGCCTGAGCCTGCATAGGGCTGATGCCATCCGCCAGAATGATGACGGGGTTCCCGATTAAGGCAGCGCCATGTGCCTGATGTTCCAGACAGGTCAGGCAACTCGGCCCATCAGGCATGCCGGACTCATTGTCGATTTGCCAAGCGGCAAGCGTTGGCGCTGCAGCATGTTCAACAACGTGCCGATTCAGAAAAAACTGGGTAGACAGTAGCGCGCAGACGAACGCCATCGCAAGCATTAAGCGGGCGATGGGTAAGCGAATAGCCTGGCGGTGCAAATGCATAACTGCCCATTTTACCTTTAAATCACTTAAGGCTTTGAGCTAAATCGGGCCGTACGTTTATTGAGAAACAACGGAATAAAACCAATCAGCAGCCCACCGGCTCCCAGTAGGTTCGTAATTAAATCAAAGGTAGGAATGCTATAGACCGCAATGAACACCATGAAAACACCAGATAATAGCGGCCACAGGACATAAGTGATGGCCTGGGTGACGCCGCAACGAAGCTTGAGACGGTAATGCCAGGCGCAGGCAAAGCCCGCTAAGCTCATGTAGAAACAGATCTGGAAGCCAATCGCCAGAATGGAGCTAGCCAGAATTTCTTTAACCGAAGGCATGTATGAAGAGGTAAACAATAAAAGCATGCCCAGCAACCAGATCACTAACGTAGCCACCCATGGCGTTTGCCATCCGGCATGAATACGCGCGTAAACGGGATTCAGCATGCCATCCCGTGCCATAGCAAACATGCTTCGGCTGAACTGAAGGATTTGCGTTTCAATGGTGCCGACTGTGCTAACAATCGTGCAAAAAACCGCCAAATAATTCCAGGGCGTTGGGAATAGTTTGCTGGCCACCGCAAAGAGTACGTTGGTATCAGCGTTAGCAATCTCTTGATCAGTTAATACGATCAGAATGACCACCATCATGATCGTAAAAAACAACATCATGTTTAAAACAGACCAGAAAGCGCCTTTTCCGGCCGAGCTGGTCTCGCCTGCTCTTGCGGCTTTGCTTTCTTCACTGAGGTTCATGGTGACATCCCAGCCCCAGAAAAAGAAAATAGCCGTTAGGGCGCCGGTCGCAAAAACTTGCGGGGAGAAAGAAAATGGAGACACCCAGATAAAAGACGGGCTATGGGCGGGGTTCTTGCCGAAATACACCAAGGCGCCAACAATCAAGGCGATGAGAATGCCGCTTTCAAACACCGTTAAAATCAGTTGGGTGTAACTTGAATGCTTGATACCGCGCGTGACGACTAGCGTCACCAGCGTCAGCCAGACGGCGGCAATGGCCGTGACCCAATCCGTGTTTTCTACATAACTAGGCGCAAGCAACACCAGGGTCGATGTGGCGGCTGGAATGGTGGCCGACACCATAAAAAACACCGACGCCACGAGCAGGCCCCATCCGGCAAAAAAGCCCCAATAAGATCCAAAGACATGGCCCACCCAGGCATAGGCCGCGCCGGCATTCGGCGTGATCTTGCTCAAATGAATAAAGGCGAGCGTAATGCCGAACATAATGAGGCCACAGTAAAGAATACTGCCGACAGAGAGCACGCCGACTGAAGCAACAATGGTTGCGGCGGTGACAGCAACACTAAAGGCAGGTGCCGTGCCAGCAACGCCCATGATGATCGATTCAAAAGTGCCCAGGGTGTCTTTAGCGAGTTCGTTAGAGGTTGTCATAGCTTAAGTTTTAAGAAATCCCTCGGCATGCCCGAACCAGCGATCCATATGCAGCTCGGTTAACGCTGGCGTTTCTTTCAGCATCAGGTCTGCAATTTTCTGGGCAGTCGGGATCAAGTCAGCATCGCGTTCCAGATCGGCGTAGCGAAGCATCGGCACACCGCTTTGTCGTTTTCCCACCAGTTCGCCCGGTCCGCGTAGTTGCAGATCGGCCTGGGCAATCTCAAAGCCATCGGTGTTCTCGTAAATAATACGCAAGCGCTCTTTGGCGGTATTAGAAAGGGGTTGTCCGTAAATCAGAATGCAACTACTTTCGCGCGCGCCGCGGCCGACCCGCCCTCGTAACTGATGCAGCTGTGCCAGGCCAAAACGTTCGGCATGCTCAATCACCATCAGGCTGGCATTAGGCACATCCACACCCACTTCAATCACGGTGGTGGCCACCAGTAGATGGTGCGTGCCCTCGGCAAAGGCGCGCATGGTGGCGATCTTTTCATCGGCTTTCAAGCGGCCATGTACGAGCCCTACCTGATATTCCGGTAGTGCTTCGGTTAACAGGGCGTGCGTGTCAATCGCGGTTTGCAATTCCAGCGTTTCAGATTCTTCTATCAGCGGGCACACCCAGTAGCACTGCTCGCCACCGGCAATGGCGTTGCGTATCGCGGTAATCACATCATCGCGTCGTGTATCGGCAATCAGGCGTGTGCGAATCGGCGTGCGGCCGGGCGGTAACTCATCAATCACCGAGCAATCCAGATCGGCAAAATAACTCATGGCCAGCGTTCGGGGAATTGGCGTGGCCGACATCATCAGCTGGTGTGGGTTGTTGCCTTTTTCGCGCAGCGCCAGACGTTGTGCCACGCCAAAGCGGTGTTGCTCATCAATAATCACCAGCCCTAGCTTTGAGAAATCCACCGCATCTTCAAACAGGGCATGCGTGCCGACTACCAGATTGGCATCGGAGGCGGCGGCTGATAATTGCGCCGTGCGTTCTGATTTTTTCTGGCTGCCAGATAGCCAGGCGATTTTGATGCCCAAAGGCTTAAGCCATTCGAGTAGCTTGTTGTAATGCTGTTCGGCCAGCAATTCAGTCGGTGCCATAAAGGCCACCTGGTAACCCGCTTCAATGGCCTGGCAGGCGGCGAGTGCCGCCACAATCGTTTTTCCGCTACCCACGTCGCCCTGCAATAAACGTTGCATCGGGAAGTGCTGGTTCAGATCGGCACAGATCTCCCCGTAAGCGCGTTCTTGCGCGCGGGTTAGCGCAAAGGGTAAGCGCTTGATCAGCGCGTTGGTCAAGGAACCATTGCCGCGCAGAATCGGTGCGCCCTTTTGTCGACGCGCCAGGCGCGCCTTGCGCAAGGACAATTGCTGTGCCACAAGTTCCTCAATGCAGATGCGTTGCCAGGCTAAATGAGATCGACCATTGAGCGCCGATAAATTCACATCCGGTGGTGGTGCATGCAGGTAGTGGAGTGCATCATTCAAACCCGGCAGGTGACGCGTGGCCTCGGTGTGGGGCAATGTCTCGGGGAGCGACAGATCCTTCAGCACCTTGCTGATACGCGTGCGAAGTTGGCTTTGCGATACCCCGGCAGTCGTTGGATACTGTGGCGTGAGCGTGTCACTCGGTGCGCTTTCTGCAGCGGCTTCAGGCGGTTTGCTGATGGTCGGGTGTACCAGCTCCGGGCCCAGATAGCCTGGTTTCAGTTCGCCCCAGGCATGTAGCGTTAGATCTTCATCACGGGCGCGTTCGAACTGCTTGGTCTGGCTGCCGTAAAAATTGAGGAAACGCAGATTCGCTCGGCCGCTCTCATCTTCTACCTGCACCACCAGCTGGCGGCGTGGGCGGAACGCCACCGTAACGGCACGTACCTTAATGGCAAATAGTGCCGGCCCGGCAGCGGGCGCTTCGGCCAGTAACGTTACATGCGTCTGATCTTCGTAGCGCAGCGGTAGGTGAAGCGCAAAATCCAATGGGCGCCGCAGGCCCAGTTTTTCCAGGCCGGCGGCAATGCCCGTTGCAGGCTTTTTAGGAGCTTTAGCGGAATTGCCTGCGCGGGGCATAAGTACGGCTAGTGCTTGGGTGCTTACAGCACCATCACCGCATCAGCTTCAACTTGAGCGCCACGCGGCAGTGATGCCACGCCTACGGCAGCGCGGGCTGGATACGGTTCGCTAAAGTACTTGGCCATTGTCTCGTTCACTTTGGCAAAGTTACCCAGGTCGGTGAGAAATACATTCAGTTTGACGATGTGACTCAACGAACCACCAGCGGCTTCGGTCACAGCTTTCAGGTTGTCAAAAACCTGCACGATTTGGGCATCAATGCCATCGACCATCTCGGCAGTTTTCGGATCCAGGCCAATCTGTCCAGACAGATACACCGTGCCGTTGGCATTCACCGCTTGCGAATAGGTGCCAATGGCAGCGGGCGCGTTCGGCGTGGCGATGGTGGTGCGGGGTGTTTTAGATTGAGACATATGGGGTCCTTTTAATTGATTCGATTCGCCATATGAATCCATATGGGCTTGGTTATACGACAAGTCGGTTGGTCCACCTTTAAAACAACCGACAAGATCCTCAATGTTCATCATCATATCAATCTCGGTTCGCCAGACTATTGCTGAGTTGATCAATCGCTTCACGCAGCGCGCCGTAATTGGCGGTGGCTTTCGGGTCCTGAATCATCACCACCAGGGTATGCCAGCGGTCACGACTATCCTGCACATAACCAGCGGCGGTGCGGGTGTTTTCCAGGGAACCGGTTTTCAGACGAATCCGCCCGACATCGCCCCCATTGTTCTTATTCCTCTTCAACGTGCCATCGGTGCCGCCAATCGGGAGCGAACTCAACAGCTCCGGCATGCGTGGGTCATTCCAGATCGCGCGGAGCAGCCCGGTCATTTCCTCCGGCGTGGTGGCTTCTTTGCGTGAAAGCCCCGAGCCATTCTCAATCACTAGATGCTTCATCGGCACGCCGC
>ERZ1034363.399-NODE-399-length-30692-cov-7.008297_pt1 | contig 30692 bp, 38 predicted proteins | sample MGYA00520616_ERZ1034363 | MGnify/ENA primary metagenome ERZ1034363 (study PRJEB33736, sample SAMEA104284506) | Azolla filiculoides | biome: Urban; feature: Water surface; material: Ditch water | place: Netherlands | collected 2015-10-28 | depth 0-0.1 m ... | reverse complement strand
GAAATTGTTGGCGGCATGTTGTTTACCAAGTTTCTTTCCGGTGAGCGGGTTTACGGCTTCCCACTTCCAGTGAATGCTCTCCATGACTTGATGGCCCGCCATGTTATGGCACTGCAGACAAGCCTTAGTAACTTCTGGGCCGGTCTTGAACGGCCCTTTAAGCGCAGGTAGGGAGCTGTGATCAGTTGTTGATGCTGGTAGTTTAGAATTAGCCGCAAATGACGCGTCAACACTACTAGGCGAAGTTTGAGGCGAAGCAACAGCGCCAACGGATACGACTGAAAAGAACAATGCCGCGAGCAATATTGTTCTGAAATTTTTTATTTGCAGACTTCTCATGCTGCCTCTACGATATATCTATTTATATATCGAAGTATAGAACAATATACAGAAAGAAATATTGATCCAGGTCAACAAATGATTAGATGTATGGATTTAACTGAGATAATTTTTTTGAACTTCTCTAGTCAAATATCAAAAAATCAAAAAAATCACTCAAACGAAATGTCGTGTGGCTTTACTACCGGATGATTGTTGTTAGACCATGCGTCGAAGCCGCCTGCTAAAGATAAAACGTTTTTAAATCCCATGCTTTGAAGTGCGGTAACGGACAGAGCAGCACGACCACTGGTCTTGCAATAAATAATCAATTGGCGCTTTAGATCTTGCAAAGCAGGTTCGTTCGAGATTTTGAACTCAAGCATGCCGCGCGGAATATTGATTGAACGTGCGATGTGTCCATCTCGATATTCGTCTGGCTCACGCACATCAATCAATAGTGTGTTTGGTACTGCTAGCAGAGCTCCCAAACCTTCTGGCGCGATTTCTTTGACTGATTTTTTTGCTTCAAGAACAAGTTCGTGTGCTGGTTTAAACATGGGTGTCACCTAATTGAATAGTGGTATGCATGTCATTCTAGACATGAGCTTGTTGTATGAGATGTTGGGTTTTAAACCCCTTTTTTCTCGAACAGGCGGAACATAAGTGCAGTAATGATGGTGAAGCCTATGGCAACTACCCAGGGCGAAACACCCAAGAGCTGCGGCAGACTGATTTTCCCGAAGTCTGCCCATGAAAGCACAGTGCTCTTGAAGAATGGGTAATACTGGGCGTAGATTGCCGCGCCAATCAGCATGCCGACAATACCGAAGACTGCATGCCAACGGCCTTCACCGATAGCGCCAACCGCTGTGCCGGGGCAGAAGCCCATAACAGCCCAGCCGATACCGAAAAGGCTACCACCAACGACAAGTGCGCCGACATTCATGGGCTTATGGCTCTGGGTAATGATGCCCTGGTCAGCAAGTATCAGGATGCCGAACATACCAACCACTATCGCTGAGAGCATGAACTTGAAGATAGTCATATCTTTGAACAGCATGGCACCGACTTGTTTACCGAAACGCAGTACACGCCCCTTCTGCAAAAGAAAACCGAAAGCAATACCGGTTGTCAGACCTAGTGTGAGATCGATACCCATGATTATTTTTTCCGATAGATGATATTGGCTACTAAGGCACCAACGCCAAAGAAGAAGGCGAGGGCAACATAAGAACTCACCGACATTTGCATCATGCCGCTTAGCCCATGTCCGCTTGGGCACCCATCTGCCATGCGTGCTCCAATCATCATGAAGATGCCGCCCAGGACAGCTGAAATCGCTCGTTTTGTGACAGATCCACCGAAGCGTGCCTCCCACTCGGGGGGTACGGCTTCTAATTTGAAGCTACCATCCATCTTCGATGCGATAAAGGCGCCAATAAAAATGCCGACGATCATCATGAACTGCCAGTCAATGATCACCTTTTCTTTAACGTAATAGGCATTGTCAGCAATGTAGGAAGGGTCCACGGAACCTATCAACATGCCGGCCGCTCTGACAAAGGTTGTAGATGCGCCCAGGTACATTGATTTGCCGAGCAAAATAGTTGTCAGGTAAACCGATACGATGGCAAGAACGCCCACCAGGGCACCCGCAAGGTAAGGGCTCCATCCTTTTGTTTCTTTTTGTTCCATAGGTAATGCCTCCAAGACGATATCTCGTTAGATAGTATATAAATATGTAGATCAATGCAACTGATTTCATACAAAATTGCCACGCATGGGTTGTTAATCAGGTGCTTCATGAAAAGCCCAATGATGCCCGTTATTGAAGTAAGCTATTAATCGTTAGTGCAGTCCATTAACAATCGAGGAGATGAGTATGTCTTTGACACGTCGTAAGTTCCTGAAGTCCAGTCTTGTAGCCGGTGCAGCCATGACCTTTTTTGGCAAGGCCAGTGCGGGTACGCCTGTATCCGAATCAGATCCGCAAGCCAAGTCGCTTGGTTATGTCGCGAATGCGTCGAAGGCTGATAAGGCTAAGTTCCCTAAGTTTGCAGCAGGACAAAATTGTGGCAATTGTTCGCTGTATCAGGGTAAAGCTGGCGGATCGGGTCCATGTCCTATTTTTGCTGGCAAGGATGTTGCTGCTGCTGGTTGGTGTTCGGCTTACGTTAAAAAGGCCTGACGATAAATTTGCGGTCAGCTACAAACACTAAAAAAGCAGCCTAGGCTGCTTTTTTAGTGGCTTTTGAAATGCGGTTTAACGGTACACCAGTACCGGTATCTTGGAATGCGTCAGTACCTTTTGGGTTTCACTGCCCAGCAATAAGCTCGTGATACCACGACGTCCATGAGAGGCCATGAATATCAGATCGCATTTTTTATCTTCTGCGGTCTGAATAATTGCTTCATAGGGAATGTCGCTGGTTTCTGTGTGGGTCGTGAATGAAATTCCTGCAGCTGTGCAGATATCGGCAGCACCTTTCAGGTTTCGCTCTGCAATTGTTTTAGTCAGTTTGCCGAATTCTTCAGGTGTCGTTGGGTCGATCAACGCACCGTCACCATAATAGCTAACCGGATATTCTGGTTTTACAAACATGAGCGTGATCGATGCTTTAATTTCGCTCGCAAACTCCGCGGCACGGCGGGTTGCCATTAAAGACAGTTCCGAACCATCAATTGGTAACAGGATGTGTTTGAACATGAACTTATTCCTAACGTAATACTAGTGGGCGGCTTTTCCGGAGGCCATTTCAGCCAAGGCTTCGGGCTGTGTGATTTGTAAATGACGTGTTTGTACGTCAACTAGGCCATCTTCCTGGAATCGTGAGAATAGTCTCGAAACGGTTTCGAGGGAGAGGCCGAGGTAGCTGCCAATTTCCTCACGGGTCATGCGCAAGACGAAGGTATTGGGTGAGTAACCCAGATGCGAAAACCTTTTGCCCAGGTCGAGGAGGAATGCGGCTAAACGCGATTCGGAGCGTAAATTGGCAAGAATCTGAAAGGTTGCCTGATCCTGCACAATCCGCTGGCTCATCAGCTTGTTAAGGTGTGCATGCAGGTTAGGTAGGTTTGAAGCCAGTTCTTCGATACTGCCGTAAGGCATCATGCACACTTCGCTGGCCTCCAGGGCCACTGCCTTACAGGCATGTCTACCACTTCCAATCCCGTCAATTCCAAGAATTTCACCAGTCATCTGAAAACCAGTGATCTGGTCTCGCTGCTGTTGTGATGGCAACAGGGTTTTGAAAAAACCGCTGCGCACGGCGTAAATGGCGGTGAATGGTTCGCCAATTTCGTACAGTGACTCGCCACGTTTAAGACGACGACGTGTTGGAAACCATTGGTCGAGCGAATCCATATCCTCGGTTTGTAAACCCGGGGGATGACAGACCGGATTCATATCGCAGTTCTGGCAATGGGCCTTCACTTCAGTGAAGTCGACAACTCCCTTCTGGCAATCAGATTCGGAATTTGTCTTAGAGGCCTGCGATACTGGCTTTGAAGTCATATAATTCTGTTATGAACAATTCGACACTTGCATTGGTAGATCGGGACTTATGCCGCCGATTTGATATCAGCGGACCCCGTTACACATCCTATCCTACGGCAGACCGGTTTGCTGCCAATCCCGGGGCGCAACTATTGGTAGACGCCTTGCGGGCTCGGCCAGCGCCGGAGCAACCACTTTCATTATATGTCCATCTGCCTTTCTGTAGCACAGTCTGTTACTACTGCGGTTGCAACAAGGTCATCACCAAAGACCATAAGAAATCTTCCCTTTATCTAGATTACCTAGAGCGGGAAGTAGATATGCAACTGCAATCCTTGAGCGGTTCTCGTTCGGTGACCCAGTTGCATTGGGGCGGTGGTACACCTACATTCCTGTCTGATGATGAAATGCGTCGGTTGATGCATATTTTGCGTTCTCGATTCGATTTTCTGCCTGAGGGTGAGTATTCCATCGAGATCGATCCGAGATCTGTTGATCCTAAGCGCGCCCATTTGCTAGCTGAATTAGGTTTTAACCGGATGAGCCTGGGTATTCAGGATTTTGATCCATTGGTTCAGCAAGCCGTTAATCGTATTCAGACTTTTGAGCAAACACGTGATGTCTTGCTGGCTGCCCGTGAGGCTGGTTTTAAGTCGGTTTCAGTTGATCTGATCTATGGCTTGCCTAAACAGACCTTAGAGGGGTTCCGCGCCACGCTCGAGAAAACGCTCAGTCTTGCCCCTGACCGAATTGCGTTGTATAGCTATGCGCATCTACCGCAGATTTTTATGCCTCAGCGTCGGATTGAAGAGGCAGAGTTGCCCAAAGGAGAAGAGAAGCTCTCTCTGATGGCCATGGCAATTGAAACGCTGGTCGAGGCAGGCTATGTCTTTATTGGCATGGACCACTTTGCCCGTCCTGATGATGAGCTGGCGCTGGCGCAGCAAGATGCCAAATTACATCGAAATTTCCAGGGATACTCGACACACGCCGAACTGGATTTGCTGGCCTTTGGTGTCTCTGCGATTGCGAAGGTAGGCCCGGTTTATTCGCAGAATGCGAAATCCTTAGAAGAGTATTACGCGGATATCGACGCAGGCCACCTGCCTGTGCGCCGCGGTTACCGCATGAACGATGATGACGAATTGCGTCGTGCAGTCATTCAGGAATTGATGTGTCACTTCGAGCTTGATTTTGCAGAAGTCAATTCGGCTTGGTCTATCGATTTTGTGAGTTATTTCGCAAGTGCACTGGAACAACTGGAACCTCTCGTTGAGGCCGGACTCTTAACGGTAGATACAACGGGCATCCGGGTTGAGCCCAAGGGGCGTCTCCTAGTGCGAATCATTGCTATGGCCTTTGACCATTATCTACAACAGGATCGACAAAACGCTGCAGCCGGTCGTCCACGTTATTCGCGTGTGATCTAGTCTAGACACATGTTGAGTACAAGCAGCACAGCATTACCAATTTTTGCCGCGGTGCTGATCGGTTGGTTGGGTGGTGTTCATTGTCTGGGAATGTGTGGCGGCATTGTCAGTGCGCTGTCGATGTCAGTTCCAGAAGGACGTCGTCCCGCTTTATTGTTGGCCTATAACCTTGGCCGCTGTATCACCTACATCGTATTGGGTGCATTGGCGGGTTTTATGGGCTACGCAGGCATCTCGGTGCTAGGTGTTGCACCATTGGGTTTTTATATCCTCGCCAATATCTTGCTAATTGGTATGGGGCTTTATCTGATGGGCTGGCCGTTGATCGTTCGCCCTTTAGAGCAGGGCGGGCAACATCTGTGGCGGCATATTGAGCCGATTGCACGTCGGTTTTTTCCTGTGACGACACCAGCCAGGGCATTAATCGTTGGTTTTGCCTGGGGTTTTCTGCCCTGTGGTCTTGTCTATAGTGCTCTGGCTACCGCAATTGCAAGTGCAAATCCGGTTTCTGGCGCCATATGGATGGCTGGATTTGCGTTGGGTACCTTGCCTAATCTTTTGCTGGCCGGCTGGATGGGTGCCGGCTTGCTTAACCGAATGCGTCAGTCGGCATTGCGTTGGATTGCGGGGCTATTAGTGATCGCCTGGGGCGTTTATGGTCTGGTCCAGGGATTGAATTGACGATGACTGAGCACGTTCTGAAGATCACGGGGCTCAGGTGCGCCAATTGTGCCCGTACGGTACAGAAAGCCATAGAGCAGCTGCCAGAGGTTCAGGCAGAAGTAAACTTCGCAACTGAAGAAGCCATTGTTCATGTGCCGAGCTCATCGACTGTTGAAGCGGTGATCGGGGTTGTGGAAACGGCGGGGTATGGCGCAACGGAGGTTCGTGACATCACGGAAGCGACCCACGTCGAAATGGATCGATTACAGCAGGCACGCTTCTGGACAGCAATTATCTGTGCAACGCCGCTGCTTCTGGTAATGCCCTGGATGTGGCTTTCCGGCGAGGCAGTCCATGTGCCAGTCATCTGGCAATGGCTGCTGGCTACGCCCGTCCAGTTATGGGTGGCCTGGCCTTTCTATCGTGGCGCCTGGCATGCTCTCAGGCTTCGTACATCGAATATGGATGTGCTTGTAAGCCTTGGTACCTTATCTGCCTATATCTATTCGGTCGCTGTTATGTTGGCGGGTGATCATGGCGATGTATATTTTGAGGCATCAGTGGTTGTCATCGCTCTGATCATGGCGGGCAAACAGTTGGAATTGCGTGCCCGCAAAGCCAGTGCGTCTGCAATAGAACGTTTACTCCATCTGGCCCCTAAAACAGCCTGGCGCGAAATTGCACCAGGGCAATTTGTATCAGTGGCTTTGTCCGCGATAAACCCGGGCGATCACGTCCGTGTACTCAGTGGCGAATCAATCCCCGTTGATGGTCTGGTTATTGATGGAAGCTCTTCCGTCACGGAATCCATGCTGACGGGGGAGCCGATTCCCGTTGAAAAGAATCTGAACGATAAGGTTTATGCCGGCACATTGAATGGGGATGGCCTGCTTGTTTGTCGTGTCACCGGGGTAGGGCGCAGCACCGTTTTAGCGGGGATTGCCCGGCTGGTAGCTCAGGCCCAAGGCTCGCGTGCGCCGGTTCAAGCGTTGGTTGATCAGGTCTCTGCCTGGTTTGTACCTATGGTTGTGGTGATAGCGCTGTTGACCCTCGTTGTTACGGGAGTCTGGGTGGGTGATTGGGAAGCGGCTGTGATTCGTGCTGTAGCGGTCCTGGTGATTTCTTGCCCATGTGCACTTGGTTTGGCGACACCAACGGCCATTATGGTGGGTATCGGAGAGGGCGCACGGCAAGGGATTCTGGTGCGTGATGCCGATGCATTACAACGCGCCGCGAGTGTTGGTACGGTGATCTTTGATAAAACGGGTACATTAACCGAAGGTAAGCTGCGTTTAACCGATCTGGTTTTAGCACCAGACACATCGATGACTAGGGAAGATGTCTTAACAATTGCTGCGGCCCTTGAGCAGGGTTCTGCACATCCGGTAGCTCATGCGGTTCGGGCTGCCGCCGAAGATAATCGCGTTATAGAGGCTGTGACAGATTTTCGTAATGAATCGGGGAAGGGTGTATTCGGAACAATAGCTGGGCAGGCTTATGGGGTCGTGCGCTGGAATGCCGAGCAGACAAAAGGATCCCCTGGTTTCTGGGTGCAACAAGCCGATCGATTAGCCAAAGAAGCAAAGACGTTGTCAGTGGTGACGCATTTAGATAAGCCTATAGCCATGCTGGCATTCTCTGACACCCCTCGAGTTGATGCAATTGATGCATTAAATCGTTTGAGGGCATTGAGGTTGAATACGGTGATGCTCACCGGTGACCAGGTTGAGTCTGCCCGTGTGATTGGTGCCTTGCTAGGCGTCGACACCATTCGTGCAGGCGTGTTGCCTGCGGGCAAGGCGGCCGAGGTCAAACAACTGCTTGATACACAGCCCGGTGGTGTGATGATGGTAGGCGATGGGATCAACGACGCGCCAGCGCTGGCGTCTGCATCTGTAGGGGTAGCCATGGGTGGTGGGATGGATATCGCGATGGAAAGCGCGGGTATTGTGCTGATGAACAATCGCCTAACCGGGGTGGCCGATGCGGTTCTGCTTTCCCGCCGTACACTAGCCAAAATTCGCCAGAATCTGTTTTTTGCCTTTATCTACAACGTGTTGGCGATCCCTTTGGCGGCAATCGGTTTGCTAAATCCGGTTGTTGCGGGCGCCGCCATGGCCTGTTCTTCAATTTCTGTTGTAGGAAATTCATTGTTATTGCGCCGCAATCGTTAAAAACCCGCTTCAGAGGCTATAATTTTCAAGTTAGACGTAATTTACTACGCGAACAAACAACCACACCATAAAGGGAGAAGACATGAACATCGATAACATTTCCATCGGCAAGGATGTCCCGAACGATTTCAACGTCGTTATCGAGATCTCGGCTAACGCACCAGGCATCAAGTACGAGCTGGATAAAGATTCGGGCGCAGTGTTTGTGGATCGCTTTATTGCCACACCAATGCACTATCCTTGTAACTATGGTTTCATCCCTTCGACTCTGTCGGAAGATGGTGATCCTGTTGACGTGCTGGTTGTGTCGCCATACCCGCTGCCACCTGGCGTTGTGATCCGTTGCCGTACCATCGGTATGCTGGCTATGGAAGATGAAGCCGGTGAAGATGCCAAACTGGTCGCTGTGCCAGTTTCCAAGCTGACTGGTATCTACGACAAGGTTCAAAGCACTGACGACCTGCCTGAACTGCTGATCAAGCAAATCACTCACTTCTTCGAGCATTACAAAGATCTGGAAGCTGGCAAGTGGGTTAAGGTTAAGGGCTGGAAAGATGCAGCTGCTGCAAAAGCCGAAATCACTTCGGGTGTAGCCCGTGCCAAGGCTGGCAAGTAAGTCTTAGCCGTTAGGCATACAATAGCCCTGAGTGAGCTCAGGGCTATTTTTTTGATAAATATTGTTCAGGTGCAGGGGTAGAGTGTGCGGGTTGCAGTTGCTCAGATGAATGTAGTGCTTGGCGATCTGGTCGGCAATGTTCGGCATATCGTGGAACAGGCAAATCGGGCAGTCACTGAAGGTGCTGATGTTCTGCTGACGCCTGAATTGAGTCTGTGTGGTTATCCGCCCGAGGATCTGCTGCTGCGTCCGGATTTTTATCGTTCGGTGGATCTTGCCCTGGTTGCGCTAGCTCGCGAAACTACGGATCTGGATATCGCGATTGTGGTTGGTCATCCTGAGCAGGCGGGCGCGCATTATTACAACGCGGCCAGCGTTCTGTATCAGGGCAAACGCATCGGTACTCATCGTAAACAGCATCTGCCGCAATACGAAGTGTTTGATGAGTTGCGTTATTTCACCGCGGGTTCAGAAACATTTGTTTTTGATCATGCGGGCGTTCGCTTCGGTTTAGCGATTTGTGAAGATATCTGGTTTGCTGAACCAGCCCAAGCGGCTAAAGCTGCAGGCGCGGAAGTGCTTCTGGTCCTTAACGCCTCTCCGTATCATCTGGATAAAACCGTTGATCGTCAGAGCATTCTGTCGCAACGTGTCGCCGAGACCGGGCTCTCGATTATTTATTGCAATCTGGTTGGTGGTCAGGACGAGCTAGTGTTTGATGGTGCCTCATGCATTATCGCTACGGATGGCCAAACGATTTTGCAATTGCCCCAGTTTGTCGAGGCGCTTGCTTATGCTGATTTAAATGATGCAGGCGAATGGCAAACGCAAGAGCCATTGTCTCCACCTGCTGAATTGAATGCCCAGATTTACCAAGCGATGGTAATGGGGGTTCGTGATTACTTTGCCAAGAATGGTTTCGCCGGTGCCTATCTGGGTTTGTCCGGCGGCATTGATTCAGCCCTGACGCTATGTGTGGCGGTCGATGCCCTAGGGGCAGATCGCGTTCGCCCGATTATTATGCCGTCTCCCTATACTGCCCAGATGAGTATCGATGACTCCTGGGCGCTTTGTGCCAACCTGGGTGTTAAAGGTGAATTGCTGGATATCCAGCCCGCCATGCAGACTTATGAGCAAATGTTGGCCCCATATTTCGTGGGCAAAGCGGCTGATACGACAGAAGAAAACCTGCAGGCGCGAATTCGCGGCAATTTGCTGATGGCGCTCTCGAATAAAAGTGGCTGGCTGGTACTAACGACAGGCAACAAATCTGAAATGGCGGTTGGTTATTGCACGCTGTATGGCGATATGGCCGGTGGGTTTGCGGTGTTGAAGGATTTGCTTAAAACCAAGGTATTTGAGGTTTGTCGCTGGATTAACCGCGAGCAGGAGGTTATTCCGTGGCGGATTATTGAAAGACCGCCTTCGGCCGAATTGAGACCCGATCAGACAGACCAGGATTCTCTGCCACCCTATGAAGTGCTGGACGGCATTGTTACAGCTTATATGGAGCAGGATATCAGTCCGCGTGACATCGTTGCGCAAGGCTATCGTGAGGAAGATGTACGCCGTGTCGTCCGCCTTTTACGTATTTCAGAATACAAACGGCGCCAGTCCCCTGTTGGCATTCGGTTAACTCGCCGGGGTTTTGGTAAAGATTGGCGCTATCCAATTACCAACCGCTATGCCGATGAGTGGTAAGCTATCACCTATTGAATTTGTCTTTGACCGCATGGAGTTCTCATGAAGCAGATCGTAGCCATTATCAAGCCGTTTAAACTCGACGAAGTTCGTGAAGGCCTCTCAGAAATTGGCGTTACCGGCCTGACCGTTACAGAAGTTCGTGGTTTTGGTCGCCAGAAGGGTCACACAGAGCTATATCGCGGCGCAGAGTATGTTGTTGATTTCCTGCCTAAGGTACGCCTAGAGGTTGTTGTACAAGATGACCGCGTAGAGGCTGTTCTGGAGTCGATCATCAAGTCTGCACGTACCGGCAAAATTGGCGATGGCAAGATTTTCGTTCTGCCTGTGGATCAAGTTGTGCGAATTCGTACTGGCGAGGTTGATGACCAGGCTATTTAAGCCATGCATTGCTGAGCTTTTTTCAGCACTGATTAAAAGCCCTGCGGTGTTTCATCAGCGGGGCTTTTTCTTGATACCGATTTCATAGAGAAGCGCTTTGTCACTTGTTGCCTTTAATAAGCCGTATGGCGTGGTATCCCAATTTACCCCGGATGGGCGCTGGCAGGGGTTGTCGGACTATCTGCAACTTCCCGAATTTCGCGTCGCAGGGCGACTTGATGCCGATAGCGAAGGCTTGTTGCTTTTAACTGATAACGGGGCGTTGCAATCGCGTATTACCGAGCCGCGGCACAAGCTGCCCAAATGTTATTGGGCACAGGTTGAAGGTGTTCCAGATGAAGCAGCGCTGGATCATTTACGCGCGGGTCCAGTTCTGAATGATGGACCCACACGCCCTTGTGGTGTTGAGCTTCTTCCAGAGGATGTCGAGGCGCGTTTTCTATGGCCTAGAAACCCACCGATCCGCTTTCGGAAATCAATCCCTACGGCCTGGTTGGCAGTGACCCTAACTGAAGGACGTAATCGTCAGGTGAAACGCATGTGTGCGGCCGTTGGATTACCGGTACTCCGGTTGGTACGTATTTCGGTAGGGGGCATCAGATTGCTCGAACTGAAAGATGGGATGCCGCTGGCATTGGGTCAGTCTTCTGAGGTTTCGGTTGCACAGCTCAATGGGAGTGATGTATGAAGTTCGTGAATCGTTCTTTCATGATTGCTGGTGCCATCATGGCCATGGCAATCACTGTGCAGGGCGCAACCTTGCCCATCATCCGCTTAACCTTAGGATCGGCCAGCCTCGATGTGGAGGTCGCCAGTAATAAAGCGCAGCGTTCTCTGGGGTTAATGAATCGCCCCTCGATGCCTGAATCGCGTGGCATGCTGTTTGTGTATCCGGCGCCTGCCTACTTTTGCATGTGGATGAAAAATACCAAAATACCGCTTTCGGTGGCATTCATTGATGCTCAGGGTCAGGTGATTAATATCGAAGACATGGCACCGCAAACAGAGACAAATCATTGCACCCAACGCAATGCCACCTATGCCCTGGAAGCCAATCGTGGCTGGTTTGCCAAACATGGTGTTGTTGCAGGTAGCCAGGTGGTTGGTCTTGAAAAGGCGCCGCAGGGCGAATATTGAGATGGCTATGCGGGAGAACCGTAACCGATCCAGACGTTTGACAGGTTATGCCCGGGGGAGCCATTGGCATCCTTTAGGTAAAGCACTTAAACCGCCTGAGACCTTGCGTCCCTGGTTGCTGGAGCCTGGTTCTTTAACGCGTCGTTTGCAGAAGCATTTTGGAAATATTGACGTGCGTGTGTTGCAACAGGCGCTTGGGCAACCTTATAACGACGAAAGTGAAGGGCGTTTTCCTCTGGCGGTAGTGCGTGCCGTAGTTTTATCAGGAACAGATCAAAAGCCCTTGGTCGTAGCGCATTCCGTTTTACCAGCCATCCCACGGGGGCCGCTTTCTATCATGTTCAAGCAATTAGGTCGGCAAGCCTTGGGGACGCTATTGTTCACGCGCAGAGGCTTCGTACGCCGTCAGCGCGAATGGGCTTTTCTCGACACCCGTCATCCTTTGTACCGTATGACGATGGTGCAGATTGGCGCCAATGCTCCTGAAAGGCTCTGGGCCAGACGCGCCGTTTTTAGTTTGTCGCGCTATCCGGGCCAAACGGTTCAGGTCACTGAAGTGTTCTGTATGCAGTAAAAAGAAAACCCGGCCGTAGCCGGGTTTTCGTTGTGCAGCCTAGACCAATTAGGCGAAGTTGGCTTCAGCAAACTTCCAGTTGGCCAGTTTGTCGAGGAAAGTTTCGACAAATTTTGGACGCATATTGCGGTAGTCAATGTAGTAAGCGTGTTCCCAAACGTCAACGGTCAGCAATGCCTTGTCGCCAGTAGTCAGCGGGGTGCCAGCAGCGCCCATGTTAACGATGTCGACGCTACCATCGGCCTTTTTAACAAGCCAAGTCCAGCCAGAACCAAAGTTACCAACAGCCGAAGTCTGGAATGCCTTTTTGAACTCGTCAAACGAGCCCCATTTTTTGTTGATGGCATCAGCCAGAGCACCACTTGGAGCGCCGCCGCCATTAGGTGACAGGCAGTTCCAGAAGAAAGTGTGGTTCCATACTTGAGCGGCATTGTTGTAAACGCCACCAGCAGGTGCCTTCTTGACGATATCTTCCAGGCTGAGGTTTTCATACTCGGTGCCTGGAATCAGGTTGTTCAGATTGGTCACGTATGCCTGGTGATGCTTGGCGTAGTGGTAGTCGAAAGTTTCTTCCGACATGTGTGGGGCAAGAGCGTTCTTAGCGAACGGCAGTGCTGGCAATTCAAAGGCCATGATAGTTCTCCGGGTTGGGGGTATTTCTAGGTTTGATGTTTGATTCTAGACAGAGCGGCGGTTGCCTGCAAGCCTTGCCTAAAGATTGGTGTCAGGCATCCGGCTGGGCAGCATTGATGCTGGCCTGTAACAGGCCATCGGCTAAGCGTAACTGGACTTGTGAATGGACAGGGGCTTTGTTGATGCTATCTACTAAATGGCCCTGAGCATCGGTTACGAGCGCGTAGCCACGTTTCAGGGGTTGATTAGGATCTAGCGCCTGCAGCCGCAATCCTAGTTCGCTCAGGCGCCTTTGTTCACGTTCCAGCGCACGTTGCGACCATAGGGTTAGGCGGGTCTGGTACTGATTCAAGCGATCTTGCTGGCGATCCAGTAATGCCGCCGGGCTGCGCAGGCGTGCGGCATAACCATCCAGCTTCATTCCCGCATCGTCGATACGACGCATCACCAATTGATGCAAACGCCTTTGATTGGCGTCAATCGTTGAAATCAAACGGGTTTTGTCGGGCGCAATAAGTTCTGCCGCAGCTGTCGGAGTAGGAGCCCGGACATCGGCGGCCAGGTCGGCTAATGTCGTGTCTGTTTCGTGACCAATACCAGCGATGATCGGCAAATGGCTAGCTGCAATGGCGCGCACTACTGCAGCCTCATTGAAACTCCATAAGTCTTCGAGCGATCCACCACCACGGCATAGCAGCAGTACATCAGATGCGCCATGACTATTGGCATTTTCAATAGCCTGAACAATCTGGCCAGTGGCTTCTGAACCCTGTACGAGCGTTGGATAAAGAATCAATTTGGCATAAGGCGCCCGGCGCGACAATGTCGTCATGACATCATGCAAGGCGGCTGCCTGTGGGCTGGTAATAATGCCAATCGTGCGTGGGAATGCTGGTAAGGGCTGTTTGCGGGCAGGGTCAAATAGGCCTGCAGCTTCCAGTTCGGTTTTAAGACGTATAAACCGCTCATACAAGGCACCGAGGCCACCCTTAACCAGGGTTTCTACCGTCAGCTGAAATTCACCTCGGGCTTCGTACAGGGTTACCTGGACTCGGGCACGAACTTTGTCGCCTTGTCGGGGTTGCCAACCCAGGCGGGCTGCACGGGTGCGGAAGAGGGCGCAACGTACCTGCGCGCCAGCATCTTTAAGGCTGAAGTACATATGGCCGGAACTGGCGATCGTGAGCTGGGCAATCTCTCCTTCAACCCACAGCAAGGGAAACCGACTCTCAAGTTGGGCGCGTACGGCTGCATTGAGGTCGGAAACCGACATCACAGGCGCTTCTAAAGATGGCGCAGCTTCGTCAAAAAGCGTATTCGTAACCATACGGCGTACTTTACCTTGATTAGGATTTCTTCATTAGTGAATTCAATACCGCTATCATTAAAAAATTGATCAGAATTCACTTGACATGGGCTGATTTTCTCCACCGCACTGCGGCGAACCCTCTGGGAATAAGGCGTTGGCTCTGACTAACCCGCTGCAACCCAATTAAATCTATGTAACCAATTGAAAAATATGAAAAAAGGTAAAAAAGCCTTTTTTTTGAGCAGTGTAAGACAACTACCTTTGTCTGCTCGACTTAGACACTTTTATGACAGTCTATCCACAAACTTATCCACTAAATTTGTGGATAACAATAGTGTGCCTATAACTCATTGAAATGCTGGGAATGGCTTGCTCAAAGTGGGGGGGCTAGCTACACTTCAACTTTGAATTCTGCAGGTCTGGAATAACGTGTTTGCCATCATTCAAGCTGCCGGTTGGCCGATCTGGCCGCTACTCATTGCCTCTGTCATTGCTCTTGCGCTAATTATCGAACGTTTGTATTCGTTACAGCGAGCCAAGGTGTTGCCGGTGGGTTTGTTGCAGAGTGTAATTGCTAGCCTGGCGAACGGCGGATACGATGCTGTCCGGTTAAATGCTCTGGAAGAAGGCTCCCCGCTGGGACGTGTGTTGGCGGCCGGGATTCGTAATCAGAACAGTAGCCGAGAAGTAATGCGAGAAGCCATTGAAGAGTCTGGGCGCATGGTCTACAGCCAGCTAGAACGTTACTTAACGACTTTAGGTACGATCGCTTCAATTGCCCCCTTGCTGGGTTTGTTGGGAACGCTGGTAGGCATGATCGACATTTTCGGAGCGCAGTCTCCGGTTACCGGTAACCCGCAACAATTGGCCTATGGTATTTCGGTCGCGCTTTACAACACTACTTTCGGTTTGTTGATTGCTATTCCCGCCTTAATCTTCTGGCGTCACTTCCGTGCCTTGATCGACAAGTTTGTGGTCGATATGGAGCAACAGGCGATCAAGCTGGTTGAAGTCGTCCATGGCGAGCGCAATTAAGCGGCGGAGCGTTTTATGAACTTTCGCCGGGGTAGCGGGCGCGACGAGCCCGAAATCAACCTGATTCCCTTTATCGATGTGTTATTAGTCATCATCATTTTTCTAATGATGACAACAACTTACAACAAGGTTTCGGGAATCGAAATTGATTTGCCGACGGCAGCTGCAAATAATGCCACGCCGCCGGACGAAATTAGCGTTTCGGTGACTGCGGGCGGCACCGTGGTTATCGATGGCCAGAGCATGGCCCGACCCAGCGTTGATGCAGTAGCGGCTGCTCTGAAGGCGGCCACAGCAAAACGTAGTGCAGGAGCCAAGCCGCCTGTTGTTTCCATTAATGCCGATGCTAAAGCCACGCATCAGAGTGTGATCGATGTCATGCAGGCGGCACATCAGGCTGATCTGTCACAGATCTCATTTACGACACGCAGCGGCTCATGATTTTGAGGCCTCAGGAGATTGAGGCCAGCTGGTATGGCCTTGCCCGATTGGGCCAATTGCAAACCGGTTTGCTTAGGCTTTTGTCATGGGTCTACGGTTTAGCGGTCCTAGTGCGACGTCAACTCTATTTATGGGGCGTCTTGAAGCAAGTACGCTTGCCTGTACCGGTGCTGGTGGTTGGCAATTTGATTGTCGGGGGCGCGGGCAAGACACCGGTGGCGCTTTCGTTAGCCCAGCAGCTTAAAGATCTGGGTTGGCGGCCGGGGATTATAAGCCGCGGCTATGGCCGTAAAGTGCCGGGTGTTAGAGCCGTGGGCATAGGTGATAGTCCTCAATATGTCGGTGATGAACCGCTTTTGTACGCTCAGCAAGGCTTTCCTGTATTTGTAGGTGAAAAGCGTGCAGAAGCTGGTCGGGCTTTACTGGCAGCGAACCCCGGCGTCAACATTCTCATTGCGGATGATGGATTACAACATCTGAGTCTGGCACGGGATTTAGAAGTCGTGGTTTTTGATCAACGCGGGGTGGGTAATGGTCATCTGTTACCCCTGGGGCCCCTGCGTGAGCCATTGACTCGATTGACGGGGCCATTAGTGCAGGGTGTGATTATTCAGGGAAACCCGGACCAATCGGGCTGGCCTGTTGTGCCCCGTTTTGAAATGTCGCTGGTGCCAGATGCCGTTTATGTCTTGAATCAGCCAGAGCGTAAATCGCCGCTAAAAGACTTTGCGGGCCAATCGGTCGTCGCTATTGCCGGTATTGGTCATCCCGAACGTTTTTTCAATATGTTGCGCAATGCGGGGATCAAAGTAGAGGGGCGATCTTTTCCTGATCACCATGATTTTCAGCCGAAAGATATTCCCTTCACGCGTTTGCCGGTGATGATGACGGAGAAGGATGCAGTAAAATGCCAACACTTTGCTGACGGACACGACAACTGGTTTGCCGTACCCGTCAGTGCCCGCTTTTCCCCGGTATTACCGCTGGCCGAATGGCTGAGTGATCATAGTGCTGCGTCTACGATAGAGAGTCGTTAAATGGATCCGCGTCTGTTAGAAATACTCGTTTGCCCTGTCTGCAAAGGCAAGCTGGACTTTGATAAATCCGCACAGGAACTCATTTGCAAGCCCTGCCAGCTGGCTTATCCCGTTCGTGATGGCATTCCCATCATGATGCAGGACGAAGCCCGCAGCCTGAACGGCCAGCAAGGCTAAAGCTAGGAGCCGGAGGTGAGTTACGTGACATTCCGCGTGGTGATTCCGGCTCGACTTAAATCTAGCCGGTTGCCGGACAAGCCGCTGCTTGATCTGGGCGGTAAGCCGATGGTCGTTCGAGTTTGCGAACGGGCGCAGAGATCAGGTGCAGATACGATTGTGGTGGCAACGGATAGCCGTGATGTACGGGATGCCGTTCGGGAAGCTGGGTTTGATGTCTGCATGACCCGCGAAGACCACCCGAGTGGTACAGACCGCATTGCCGAAGTGTGTGATCACTTTGGCTGGGCAGATGAAACCGTGGTGGTGAACGTGCAGGGGGATGAGCCTTTTATTCCGCCCGAGCTGATTGATCAGGCAGCCCATCAACTGGTGGATTCCGGTGCCGATATGGCAACGCTTGCCCATGCGATACATGACGCAGCAGAACTCTTTAACCCGAATATCTGCAAAGTCGTCATGAAGGCTAATGCCGATGCGTTGTACTTTTCACGGGCGCCTATTCCTTTCGCCCGTGATGATTTCAGTCCGGCCTGGCAACAGGGAAATCAGCCACAAGCGCTGCCTGCAAGTGGCTATGCCTGTTATCGACATATCGGGCTTTACGCCTATCGTCGCCGCTTCTTACGGGATTACGCCAGCTTGGCACCGAGCCCATTGGAGTCCATAGAGGCTCTGGAGCAGTTGCGGGCGCTATGGCACGGCTATCGTATTAGTGTGGCGGTAACAGAAACATTACCGCCAGCCGGGGTAGACACCCCCGATGATGCTTTACGCGCTCAACAGGTCTTTGCCGAGCAGTTCGCTGCACTGCGCATTGACCCTCAGCCGTAATTATCGTAAGTTTTTAGCAAGGTACATGTTTCACACTTTCACCATCAATACTTTCTAATCGAGGATACCGATGAAACTCATTCTGTTGGGCGCTCCGGGCGCTGGTAAGGGCACCCAGGCCAAATTTATCTGTGAAAAATTCGGTATTCCACAAATCTCCACTGGCGATATGCTGCGTGCGCAGGTTAAGGCTGGTACCCCGCTGGGTATGGAAGCCAAGAAACATATGGATTCTGGCGGTCTGGTTCCGGATGCCGTGATTATCGGTATGGTCAAAGAGCGTCTGAAAGAAGCCGACTGCAAGAATGGTTACCTGTTCGATGGTTTCCCACGCACGATTCCACAAGCGGAAGCCATGAAAGAAGCCGGTGTGCCACTGGATATCGTTCTGGAAATCGATGTGCCTGATCAGGACATCATTGATCGCATGGCGGGTCGCCGTGTGCACCTCGCATCGGGCCGTACCTATCACATCACTTACAACCCACCTAAAGTGGCTGGTAAGGATGATGTGACGGGTGAAGACCTCATTCAACGTGACGATGACAAAGAAGAAACCGTGCGTCATCGTCTGGACATCTATCACAGCCAGACCAAGCCACTGGTCACGTTCTACACCAACTGGAAGAACGCCGGCGATGCCAATGCACCTAAGGTTGAGAAAGTAGCCGGTGTTGGTAGTGTTGATGCAATTACTTCACGTGTCCTTGGCGCGTTGAACTAATACACTAACTAGTTACAGTCGGGCGCCCGGTTGGCTCTGCCAATCCGGCGCCCGATCTGTTTTAATGCTGCCATGAAGAACGCACTTTATTTCCAGTCAGGCGGTGTCACCGCCGTCATTGGTGCCACGGCTGCTGCACTTATCAAGGCACACAAGCAATTGTCGGTAGGGCGTTTATTCGCTGCCGAGCATGGTTTGTCTGGCATCCTGAACGATCAGCTCGTTGATGCTTCTGCGCTTCCAGAATCGATGAGGTTGGCGCTAAGTCAATTGCCGGGTGGTGGTCTGGGATCCGGACGCACGTTGCTTGCCAGTGAAGCTGATAACCCAGAGCAATGGCAACGTGTGCGAGACGTTCTTGTCGCTCATCAGATCGGCACGATTTATGTGAATGGCGGTAATGGTTCCATGGATACCGCTGCCAAGCTCGTTGAACTGAGTGACCGGTTCGGGTTGGGTCTCCGAGTAATTGGTTTACCTAAGACCATCGATAATGATCTAGAAGGTACAGACACGTCACCGGGCTTTGGCTCGGCATTAAAGTACCTCTCCGTATCGCTTATGGAAGCGGCACGTGATCATTGCGCCATGGCAACTAAACCGAGTGTTTTTATTCTGGAAGTCATGGGGCGCCATACGGGTTGGTTAGCAAGTTGTGGTGCCGTGGCAAGGTTGCCGAGGCAAATGGCTTCGCCGCTGATTCTTTTTCCTGAACTGACGTTTGATCCCGAAAGTTTTGTAGCGGCAGTAAAAGCGAGTTTCATCAAACATAATGCCTGCGTATGTGTAGTCTCCGAGGGTATACGCACCTCAGATGGCCAGTTCTATGCGCAGCAGAATGTGTCTGGCCGTTATGGCCATGAACAATTGGGCGGCGCAGGTTTTGCTGTGGCCCAGCTGTTGCGTGAGAAGTTGTCAGTTAAAGTGCATGTGGCTGTACCGGATTATCTGCAGCGTGCGGCACGCCATGTAGCGAGTGCGACAGACATTGCACAAGCAGAAGCTGTTGCAGCACATGCTGTTCAGCTCGCCGAGCAAGGGCAGAGCGGTGTCATGGTGAACATTGTCCGAGATGCAAACCAACCCTACGCATGGCACTGCGACTCTGTCTCTCTTTCAGAAATCGCCAACAAGGAAAGAGCTTTTCCGGTTAGCTGGATTGATCAGCCTCGTTATACCGTTTTGCCTGAAGCGCTTAGTTACCTGAATCCTCTGATTCAAGGAGAACCGGAACAGCGATGGATAGAGGGTCTGCCTGAATACCCTTGGGTTGAATGGCCCAGGGTGTAGTTATCAGAGCATTTGCCTAACAATAACTTCAAAATACAACAGGTAACAAGGCCTAAAACACGGTGTGTATCAAAGTGTGTGTTTGAATTTCGCAGGCGTTAGTCGGACTAACTGGTACCGTTAAAAGTTGTAACGATTAGCGCCACTCAAGAAAAACCATTCTGAACCTAACTATGGTTGCTTGCACTTAAGAGCATCTGATTACCTAGAAATGAGTATTTGGTTTATGAAAGCCGCCACGCATAATAAGGATGTCCACGAAGCACAATTTCGTATATGTGTTACGTAAGAAAAAGATCATGTCCTTAATCCTATGAGTTCAAGCGATGATTGAGACCCATGAAATAAATCGTATCTACTCGATTAGACTCTGTTCAGGTGAAATGAGGGCGTGGAAATATCTTGGGGAAGGATCAGGTAAAAGGATTTGGTGGTGCGATTCTTCAACCGGGTTGATTTTCAATGAAGAATCTATCCTTTACGCATGGGAATTAGTGGGTGAATTTTCACCCATTAGCGAAGGAATGGGAGTGCAAAAAAGTGGCTATTGAATTCTGCGGGAAGCTTCTCGATGAACTGCCGGATGCACTGATTGTTGCCGACCTAAAAGGTATTATCCAGATATGGAACAAACGGGCAGAGTCAATGTTCAAAATCGAGAAGATTGATGCAATCGATAAAAGCCTAGACATCATCATTCCCGTACACTTAAGAAATGCACATTGGGCTGGATTTCATAGAGCGATATCAGCAGACAATACACGCTTACATGGAGCGCCAGTGCGAACAAAAGCATTGTTAGGGGATGGTTCGACCACGTTTGTCGATATGGCCTTCTCCTTGACTCACGATGAAGATGGCCATTTGGTCGGTGTCACGGCTATTGCAAGGTTGGCAGCGTCAATAAACTAGTGAACTTTTCCATCAATTCTAGGATTCAAGAGCATTGGAATGTATCGGTAACCGATGATCGAAAACGTACCCAACCAACACAATGCTGATATGAAGAGACAGCTTGTGTACGCATCCGGTGCAAAAAAAGGAATGGCAATACGAAATACTAGAGCAAGCAACATGAGATAGATGGCTAGTTTGTCTATCTGAGCAAATGCGACTTTTCTGCCCGTATGGCCGTTGCTTATCCGCACAATCATAGCAGGAGCAATAAGCCCAATCGTTCCCAGCGTAAAGACATGGGTGGCTGCAGAGTTTGCCCAATGGCCAAAGAAGGGCTGCATTCCTTGAAGTGCCAAATTTCCCACAATTGCAAGATACCCTAAATACATCACGCCAATATCAATACGGCGTAACGCTTTGAATGGATGCCAGTATAACCAGCGAATGAGCATCAGAAAGGCTGCAAGCAGAAAGATTGAACTCTGTAGATATGGTGTGATGCTATATGCAAAAATCAGCACGAAGCCAAGTGCTTTGATGGCGTGATCCATAAGCAGATGACGTTTTAGAGTTATACCCAAGGCCCCCTTCATAAAGGCTTCGAGTGTTCGTTCAAGCATGAGCAGAAAGCATAGGCGGAATAGTCCTAGGGTCATTGAAACCCCAAGAGCAGGATCAATTTCTGGACTTAGTAAGGCAAGCTTCGCGGCAGCAAATATTGGCAACGCAAGGATGAAGTAGAAGTTGTCCCTATAGCTATCTTTAGCATGATTACGAATTAAATCGATCTCAAGAAGTAGGGTAACTAATACGATGAACGGGAAGGATAGGCCATAGACAAGAGCCAATGGCCAATCCCCGCCATATGCCATAGATAGACGATCTAAGAGCCACAATATGATGAGGAGGATGAGTATTAGGCCATTGCGACCACGAATGCCCACCCAGTTCTTCGTTGCTGTGAGCAGAAAGCCACCTAGAAGTGCCCAACCAAAACCGAAGAGCATTTCGTGCATATGCCAATGCAGCGGGCTAATGAATGGATCAAAAGCTAAGGTTGGGTATGAAATAGCCCCACTATAAGCAGCAATCCAAACCAGTGGCATAAGTGCGCCGCTCAAGCATGCTGCGATAAAGAAGGGGCGAAACCCAACTGACCATAACGGTGCTGAAAAATAAGATGTTGATAAAGCCGCTGGTTTCATAGATCAAATTTAAGATCGATTATAGATTTTGCATACGTATCCAAGTTTCGATACTTGCATTAAGTTCCGTAGCGCGCAAACCAGGCATTATTGGCTTGCCAATTACGACTCTTACAGTGCCAGGTCCTTTTACAGATGAACCCCTAGGCCATATTCTTCCAGCATTGTGTGCAACAGGAACTACTGGAACGTTACATTTACTAGCTAGATATGCCCCCCCAATTTGGAATGGCAATAAGGACCCTGGGTCAGCGCGTGTCCCTTCAGGAAATATGACAACCGAAATGCCTTTTCGAAGACGGTCTGATCCTTGCTCTGCAACTTTTTTGAGAGCCGTTTTGGATGAATCTCGGTCTATGGCGATCATTTCGATGGATTTAAGGCCCCACCCAAAGAAGGGAATTTTCAAAAGTTCTTCTTTTAGAACAAAGACACATGGATAGAAGATGCTTTGTAAGCCAACCGTTTCCCAAGCTGATTGATGATTCGAGATGATGATGCATGGAACATTTGGAATATGTTCAGAACCGACAATCTCGATTGAGATTCCAAGGATTTTGTGTTCGAAGAATGTGAAGCAATGACGCCAAGTTTTGACTATCCAGAACCTAGCATTCAGAGTAAGAATCGGTCCTAGTAGACCTAGAAGAATTCCGATAGGTATTGTTACCAATACAACGGCAATATCAAAAACCTTAGACCGAATTCTGGGGTTCAGGGTGGCTTTCATGAACAATATCTATACTTGTACGATTTGTTCATTGCTGCATGAAACCATGCTGTAAACGTTGTATTTACGCTTTTTATCAATACAAACAACCCCATCGTCATAAAGCTGCCTTAGTACTTTAGATACGCTACTTGATCGAAAGCCTAGAGCATTAGCAATGTCTTTGGTCATCCGTGGCTCATCTACAGACGCCAAATACTTAAGGATCTTTTCTGTGATTGTGCCGTGCACCAAGCAATGCAGAAAGTGACTGTTGGAAGGTCTAACAATCCTGCCTGATGGATGATCCTTTGGAGCTTTGCAGAAAAATAGCTGCTTCAGAGTGGGTGGCATTTCAATACTTGCAATATACGGATATCTACTGGCATTTTTACCTAAGGATATGATGAAACACTTCAATAACAATTGATATACCGCAAAATGTGTAGAAGTTTGCGATTCTTAAGTACGGATCTAAATTCGGTTGTTATTCTGGGTGATGTGGTCTCGTTGCATGAAAAGTTATCTTGGCTCACCCCAAAACTTGACTAAGTTACTGGGAAGGTTTCAAGTTAACAGCGATTTCTTTAATTAGATTACAAATCGAATTGACCGATTGGGGTAGTTCCATACTATCTAGGGCATTTTTTACAACCAAACCTAATTCAGTATCTCCTTCGATTTCGAGGCGACGATTAAAGAAAAGTGTATCAGGGTCTTCCTGGCGTGTAGCTAGAAGGTAAAAATCGTATAGATCTGCACGTATTCTTAGATCTGATTGTAAAACTTCGTTAAGTGGTAAAAATAGATTGTTTTTCATAGTGAAACTAAATAGAAACCCTAAATCCTCAACACTTACGATGAATCTTTTGCCATTCAATACGGATAGGGATCCATCATCAACTAACGGTTTAAGAGCCTGATTAAGCGTTTTGGCCATCACAAACGAAGGAGGCCAAATAGGTAATTTGGAAATGAATCCTAAAGCTATACGCTTGAGTGCAATTGAATTCATAGTGTATGTGTAACTTGATAATGGCCTGGTTTATTGTGCCAGTAACCGTTGCAATGATCAGCAATGGAAATCTCTTGAAGAAGATGACTTGCATCTGATGAATCTATGGCTTGATCGAGCAGTGATCTATAAACCGTTGCCACATCTCCAGTGCCACTAAATTGTGGGCTTATTCTTAGAATTGTTACGCCTATATCACCTATATCTTGGGCTTCAGAGATCAAGCAGTGAACACTAGAGGATTGAGTCTGTATACCGTTTAGAGTGAGAAAATCTTTAGACTCCTGAGTCTTCATTTTGAGGCCTGCAGGATGCTCAATACACTTAAACTGACAGTCATCTTTAGGCAGGTCGTAATAACGTGCAGTAAAGCATCTTGAGGAGAATGCTAAAGGAAGGCGTCCATAAGCAAAAATCTCAGTTTCGATCTTAAAATCTATGCCACTGAGAATTTGACGGATTTGATTGCCAGACATCTCAACTTGAGGAACCCATCGGTAAGCGCCTAATTCAGACATTAGTTTGAGTGTCTGATGGTTATAGATGTTTAAGTGTGTTCCTGCAACGAAAGCACGGCCATTTGTAAGTCGTACAGCGCCCATATCATTCGCTTCAATGCTGAATATTCCGTTATCAGTAAATTTACGGAGCCGTTTTAGATCTGATTCAGATTCAAGCAATGCTTGGGAGGAAAGAATTACTTCTTTTCCCTCAGCTCCAAGCATAGCTGAAATATCAAGCCAGTCTTCGAGCCTCATTTCATGTCGTCTTGAACAGACTACTTCCCCCAAGTAATAGACATCGATAGGCCACTTGAGCGACTCAGCGTAAAATCGTTTTACATCGTCCCGTTTCCAGTAATAAAGTATGGGACCAAGAGATAGTTTCATTGACCTATTTCCATGATCTATAGTAAGCACCAAGCGTATGTTGTTGACCTTCTGACAGCTTTTCAAGCTGGCTCATTGATTCTGGTCTAATTTTGAAATTTTCAGGGCTATTTATAGCATCGTCGATAGCCCGTCTCCAGGAGCGAGTAACTTGCGCTACGTAAGCGGGGCTGCGCTGCCTTCCTTCGATTTTTACAGCCGATATTCCCATCTTTATCATTTCTGGAAGTAGCTCAATCGTATTGAGGCTGGTGGGTTCCTCAAGCGCGTAGTAAGTGTCATTTCCAACCTCAAAGCGCCCTTTGCATAGCGTCGGATAGCAAGACTTCTCGTTAGCGGCATATCGATCTAATAAAACACCACCTAACCTTGACTCAAGCCCTTTAGGAGTTTTGTGCCATTGGACAGCTTTAGCTGGTGAGCAAACGCCAGCAGTGTTTGGAGACTCACCAGTTACATATGAAGAAAGTATGCACCTACCTTCAACCATGACACATAAACCACCAAATCCGAATAGTTCGATCTCTACGTCTGTGTTTTCTACAACGTGAGACACCTGTTGAAGAGATAGGACACGAGGCAATACCGCTCTTTGGATTCCGAAATGATCACGGTAAAAATTGATAGCTTCGTAGTTGGTTGCTGAGCCTTGAACTGATAAATGTAGACGAAGTTCTGGATGTGTCTCACATGCGTACTGGAGTAATCCAGTATCTGCCATAATCACCGCGTCAACTCCCAGTGTTGCTGCGTGATCAACAGCTTCAGTCCATTCCGACCAACGATCATTCTGGGCAAAAGTATTGAGTGCAACTAGTACCTTTTTGCCATGGCTGTGAGCATAATTTACGCCAACACGAATGCTATTGTGATCAAAGTTAAGCCCTGGAAATGCACGTGCATTAGTCGTGTTTTTGAACCCAAGATAAACAGCGTCTGCACCATTGTCTACAGCAACTTTTAGAGCCGGAAGATTTCCTGCTGGGCAAATGAGTTCAATCGACATAGATTTTTTCCTATGCATTTTCTGAGAGGTGCTAACAACCACGTCGCACATTGTCCGACACAATGATTCACCATGAAATACCCCGAATTGGGTAGCTCGTGCATAGATGTTCTTGATCTAAATCAAGAGGGTAGTACCTCCGAATGTGTATTTTCACAGCGGTCATGACGTGAAATCATTGAGCTCACTTTTTTATAGCTATCAAAGGGAGATTCATCATGGGTGGTTGTGCGTCTAATCACGCAAATTCAGTGGGCATCTATGTTTTTGATGCGCGCGGTGTTGCAAAGCGATTTCGACATGCTGCAATTTTTGGTGCTCTAGATTCGTTAAATCCTGGGGAGACAATGCGCTTCTATAACGATCACAACCCATTGCCTTTACTAGATCAGCTTCTGGCACGTTTTGGGTCTGCGATTGATATCAACTATGTTGCCCAAGAACCTGCCGGAGTCATAATTGATTTCAAAATGCGCTAACTATTGCAGGAAATAGATAGGATGAGTGCTCTCAAATCGGTTGCAAGTGGTGCTTTGAGGATTATTCCATTTGATGGATACGAGTTACCGTATAAATCGACTGAAAGCGCTTTGATGAAAGCGTTTACGATAATCAATCCAGGCGAGGTAATTCGACTATATATTGATAGGAACCCGCATACAGTCATTATCAAACTTGCGTTAAAGTACGGCTCGAAGCTTATTTTCCAATACCTTCAGAATAGAGATGGTGGCGTGATCATCGACTTCAAAAAAGTGTGCATGTAATGCAGTACCCAGCATTTTTTGACGATATCCCTAGACTCACTGTTTATGATCCTCTTGCTGGATTCTTGGGGTCAACTTTAGGTGGAATTATTGACTATAGCTATGTGGATGTTGTGAAACTTACGGGGCATTCATGTCCGACAGTTGCATCCGCGTACTGGATGACATATCTGGCAATTAGATGTCTATATGGGTCTGAACTACCTTGCAGGGGAGGTCTCCGAGTTGAGTTCAGTGAGCCAAGAACTGAAGGTGTAACGGGTGTGATGGCAAACGTCGTTCAAATGCTGACAGGAGCAGCTGGCGATGATGGATTCAAAGGTCTCTCAGGAATTTTCTACAGAAATGGCCTGATGAACTTCGAGGTCGGAGGCACACGGAAAATTCGATTTCAACTACGAGATAACCTTCGTCATGTGGATGTTTCTGTAGATATGTCCAGGATTCCGATATCTAGAAATCTCAAAACACTTATGCAGAAATGTCTTCATAGTGAAGCAACCCCTTCTGAGTTGAGCTTGTTTGGAGATCTCTGGCAAGAACGCGTCAAGAATCTTATTCTTAAATATGGTGAAGACAGAGATGTTTTTAGAATTATTGAAGGTCGATAATTCAAAGAGTCAAGAAGAAAATTGAAGAAGAAATTCCCTATCAATCCCAAACACCCAGAGCGTGTATGTTGGGGCTGTGATAAGTATTGTTCTGTTGATGATTTGCGATGCGGAAATGGATCAGACAGAACCCAACATCCTATGGAATTGCTCGGAGATGATTGGTATGAGCATGGTGACTGGGGTTTAGATATTCCAAGTTTGGTTAAATCTAAAAACTAATCTTGCTAGAGAAAAAACATTGTGACTGTAAGTCCGTAGCGAGTTTCTATTCGGAGACTGTCTAACATCACAATATATGGTGTGATATCGCATACGCTAATATCAATGATCGTCATCTACCTGGCGACTTGGATGTGTGCTTCATCACTCTTCACGTTCTAACCACATTTCCATTACTGATTGATTCTAAATGAATTAGAGATAGCAATTAAAATCAATCGCATGAGATGTCATTGCTGCCAAATTGATTTTCCGGTTAGCGCGAGAAGGTAACGGTAATTGCGGTTAAGCATAGCCAATGATTGCCAGTAACGCGATGCGCAGGGAAGGACGTGCCGGAATGTTTGATTTGTCTACAGCGGGAAACATCGAACTTCTTTTACTGACATCCCGTTGCGTCATGTGATGTTTACTTTTGACTAGAAAATAAGGCTGCTGCTCAGTTTAAGGCCTGCAATGAGTAATGTAACAGCAAGTAGACGTTGAATCGTTTTTGCCTTGAACCGACCGCTTCCAAATTCTGCACCAATCAACCCACCCAGCATTACTGCCAACATCCACAAGGGTAGACCGGGTGCCATATCAATATGGGTGGTGAGTAGACCGGCTAAGCCAGAAATTGAATTCGAGAGTATGAACGCTGACGCTACGCCGGAAATAACCCTGATAGGTGCCCAATGCATCAAAAGCATAAGTGGGCTAAGAAATACGCCACCACCAACGCCGGTTAAGCCAGATAGGAAGCCTAAACCAGATCCGCAAATTAAAAGGATTGGCCAGGAGACAGGCTTTATTTCAGTTAAATCGCAGTTGCGAGACGATGCTATAAATCGCCAGGCTGAATATAGGAGAAATATGCCGACTAAGGGTTTGTAGTATTGCGCCGGTAGGGTGATGCTGCCGCCGAGATAGGCAAAAGGAAATGAGGTTAGAACGAGCGGTACAAAAAGCGACCAAGAAAATGCACCTCTACGGTAGTACTTGTAGGTTGCGATAGAAGCAACGACGATGTTTAAAATAAGTGCAGTCGGCTTCATCAAGGCAGGGGACATGCCTGCGATGGCCATTACAGCTAGGTAGCCAGTTGCCCCTGCATGTCCAACCGATGAATAAAGTATTGCGACTGTTAGAAATGCAGCTGCAAGCAGAAGAATCTGACTATCCATGGAGCTGCGACCAATCAACCAGAAGGTTGAAAGCATCGAAACCATGCTCACGTAAATAACGCATAGCATTCAGGCTGCGTATGCCATGCTGACAGTAGATAACGACAGGTTCCGTGCGATTGAGCTCATTCAGCACTTCCGGTGCCGTAAGTAGGCGGCCAAGCGGGATATGTACAGCCCCTTCAAGATGGCCTGTGGCCCATTCATGGGGCTCACGGACGTCGACCAGAGTAAATGGAATGCCAGATTCAAAGAGACCTTGTAGGTCATTGAGCGTCATGTCTGCGGGCGTTGTGCTTGCGCAGTGTGGTGCGCTTGTGTCGGGCATCTGAATATCTTCCGGTGGGATACTGCACACGGGGCAGTTATGACGTTTAGGAATGCTGAGGCTTCGGGTTTCCCAGTTATGTGCATCCGCCAGGAACAATCGTCCAATTAAAGGCTCTAGACCCTGTGTGGCACAGTGGGTGCGCCCAAGGGCTAGTTTGCAAGCCTCAACTGCTTGAATGCTGCCAACCATACCAGCAATGCCGCCGAGTGTGCCAGCCTCTGCGCAATTAGGTACATGGGTGAGTGGTGGCGTGGGATAAAGGCATCGGTAGCAAGGGCCCTGTTGTGCCCAGAATACGGATGCCTGACCTTCAAAGCCGAGAATTGACCCATAGACAACGGGTAGCCCCAATTTCACGGCGGCATCGTTGATTAGATATTTTGTATCAAAGTTATCTGAGCCATCAATGATGATGTCGAACTGGCTGAAGGTATCCAATACGTTTTCTACAGAGAGCCTCGTATTGAAAACCCGCAAGTCACAGTCGCTATTAAGAGATTGAAGCCGATTGCTTGCTGTATCAGCTTTGTTTTTACCTTGATCAACTTCTGTGAAGAGAATCTGACGTTGTAAATTACTCAAATCGACAGTGTCATTATCAATGACGCCCAGGTAACCATCAGCACTTTTAAGCCCGATGCCTGCGGCGGCTAGGTAAAGTAGGGCGGGTGCGCCAAGGCCGCCAGCACCGACGACTAAGACGCGTGCGCGGGCGAGGGCCATCTGGCCATCGATACCGATTTCCGGGAGTACGGTTTGACGGCTATATCTCAGGCCCACAGTCAGTTCGCCCCTTTCTTGCTATGCAGATCAATTTCAAGACCTATGGACAAGAGTTCACCACCGACGAAGGCCAGGTGTTCGCGTAAACCATCTTTGCCACACTGACCGGATTGTAGATGTGACACGCCATTAGCGTAGAGCGTTAGTTCGAGCCTGGTGCCGTTAGATAAAGCGGTGGTAGACAATTCAAGTACACGGCCTTCTTTGGATTTCTCTGCGGTATTTGTTCGAATTACGTAGACGCAATGTAGTGCATCAGAAAGCTGTACGGTATTTTCCAGAACGCCGGTGGCCATAAGAGATTCAAATTCGTCGGCCGAGATTCGGAAGCGAATCTGTTCAGGTGCAATTCTCAAGTTCACGGTTCAGTGACTCCCATTCGTTAGGCGTATTGACGTTAATCAGGAGGGGCTTTATCGCATCACTTTGCGGGATATGTACGAGCGTGAGCGGATTCAGAAAGCATCTGACCGAGACGGATTCGCCTTTTATGAGTTCTTGAAGCGTTGCGTCGCATTGCTCGAGTACGTTAGCAGTAGTCCTGAGGGCTAAGGGCAGTGGTGTATCTGCAATGGCGCAGCCATCTTTCTCATAAGCCTCATGGATCAGGTCTTGTAAGAGATCTGGCGATAGCAATGGCGTATCAACAGGGATGAATAATAAGACTAAAGGTTCCGTAGCAGTCGTAGAGGCTGATTGAAGTGCACTGATAATCCCCCCAACCGGGCCGGATTCAGGAGCGAGGTCAGGAACAGCTTCATCAGACCAATTTGGCCGAGGTGAGCCGCTGAGGAGTACGCGGGAACAGCCGGCCGCGAATAAAACATTGCGTGCGCGATGCAATAGTGGCACACCAGCCAGTTCTAACGTGGCTTTATCCCTACCCATACGGGAGGATTTGCCACCGGCCAACACGACGCCAATGGACTCAGTGATGGCAGTGCTTTGTTTCTGGTTCATCGTCATATGAAACAGGGCCGTGGGAACATAGCGCATGGCCTTGTACCCACTCGCTGTCGCCATCTAGATAGTGTTCCTGCTTCCAGATTGGTGAGCGATGCTTAATTTCTTCAATTATGAATCTACAAGCTTTAAACGATTCATCACGGTGAGGCGA
>ERZ1034363.398-NODE-398-length-30697-cov-3.429589_pt1 | contig 30697 bp, 27 predicted proteins | sample MGYA00520616_ERZ1034363 | MGnify/ENA primary metagenome ERZ1034363 (study PRJEB33736, sample SAMEA104284506) | Azolla filiculoides | biome: Urban; feature: Water surface; material: Ditch water | place: Netherlands | collected 2015-10-28 | depth 0-0.1 m ... | reverse complement strand
AACAACTCGCGAATAATATTAATACTGGTATTGTTCCTGCACCAATCTATCTCACAAGTGAACGTACAATTGATGCAAAAATTGGTGGAGATTCTCTCGGAGTAATTTTATATGCAGGGTTTCTTGGATTGCTTGCAATCATAGTTTTTCTTGTATATTTCTATCATATTAGTTGACTTCTTGCAGGATTAGCACTTGTTATCTACGGTATTCTTCTTATTGCTATTGTTAAATCTTTCGGAATTGTTCTTACCCTTGCTTCTATCGCTGGTATTATCCTTTCTATTGGTCTTGCTATTGATGCAAATATATTGATTTTTGAACGCATGAAGGAAGCTCTTCGTTCTGGAGACTCAATGGAAAAGGCTATTGCGGTTGGCTTTGATCGTTCTTGGACTGCAATTTGGGATTCACACATTACCTCACTTACTTCTGCAGTAATTCTTTATATTTTTGGTATCTCACTTATCAAGGGATTTGGACTTATGCTCGGTCTTGGTATTGTCCTTTCTCTTTTTACCGCAATGTGGATTAGTCGAATATTAATTGCTTTCTTTGGTAGAAATCTTCACACGAGTGATGCGAGAAAATTTGTTGGTCTTAAAAAATAAAATTCTTTATATAAAAAGCAGGAAATTCCTGCTTTTTTCTTCTTCATATGATAGGTTTTTTTGATAGTTGAAAATGATGATTATTGGTTATGCAGGAATTTCAATCGTATTTTCCAAATATTCCAATGATTATTGAGATGGATATAGAAAACTGTCCTTATGGAAATAAGGATACATCTGAAATTCGCTCTTTGACAAAGGCTTGAGTAGATCGGTTATTTGCGCGATGAGCGAGTGTTGTTATCCTTGCTTGTAACACAGCAAGTGTTCATGCGCTCCGTTGGTTACAGCAAGAAATATACCCTGATAAACATATATTGGGAGTAATGATTCCAGGTGCTGAGAAAATTATTGAAATGGGATATAAGCGAATATGAGTTCTTGCTACCGAGGCAACCGTGCGTATACGAGCGTATAAAGAACGAGTTCATTTCCTTGATGATTCTATTTATATTGAGGAAGTTTGAGCTCCTGAACTTGTACCCCTTATCGAATCTTGAATATATTCACAAGAATTACTTCATACTCATTTATCATCGTATATTGCTTCATTTTCACCCGATATAGAAGCTCTTATTCTTGGTTGTACCCATTTTCCATATATCAAAAGTGATATTATTCATATATGGAATTCTACTCATAATACACCAACTCCAGTTATTATAGATCCAGGAAAGGAATCGGCTAAAAAATTTCAACAATGGATTACTCGACATAGCATAGTATTAAAATAGCTTGCCTTGTTTTGGGGAATTTCCTTCTTGTATTGATTCTATATGATTGAGTATTTTAGATACTTTTTTTCGTATAGGTTCTGCATATATATCTCTAAACGCATCAATTCCATATATACTTACGGGATGAGTTTTGGAGAGTGTTTCCAGTCGTTGTTTCTTTTCATATTGATCATGATGTGCTCAGGAACTTCTATCACTCTCTGCTTTTATATTGTTTTCAAGGGTATAGATTTGTATCTCTACAAGAAGATTATAAGGGGGCTTATTGCTTAATTGTTGAGCAAATTGTTTAATTCATTTGTTTCAGCCTGCATTTCGGCGTATTTTTTTTGCTGCGTCTTTTAATCCTTTTACCTTGTGTGGAATTCGAAGAACTCATTTTACACAACTATATGATTCCCCTGAGTGAGAATTGGAGATTCATTCAGCGGGAGGCTCAGCCCATCCACTTCGAAGTGTCGATAATTCATTCTCAACCAGTTTTATAAGAAAAGGAATTTCTTTTTTATCAGATACGACAAATATAAATCATTTCTTATCAAGTATTTCTTCCATACTAATGAGATTTTTTCGTATTGCTTTAGCAACTCAACGTTCATCATTTTTGTTATCTCGAAAACTTGCATGAAGGAGCTGGACTGTCTTGGTATTTTCATCAGAATCTCGAAATTTTCCGTATAAATTCATTCATTCGAGTGTTGCTGATCAGTGCTTTCATTCACGAAATGGTTTTTCTGAGTCAAAGAAATAACCTCAATGTGGATTTTTTTTCCAATATAAAGTATGTGATTTTGTCGCATTATACAAGGGATTATCACTTTCATTTATCTCTTCATTTGTTAATGTTCTTCATCAGAGTTCTGCAACTTTTCGTATTAGAAAAGTTCTATCATCTTCAAGGGTATGATTTGAATGACTATGCTTCCAATTTAGAAGAAGCTTTGCATAGGTGAGTACTCGAATAATCTCATAGAGAGCTATATTTATAGCCTTTCTTCTTGGTAGTGCACTTTTATCAAGTGAACGAATTTCATGAGAATATTTATAAAAAAGTTTTAAGAGTTCTCTTGGTGACTTTTCACTATGAATTCTCTCAAAATGAGGAGATCTAAAATCTCATCAGAGCCCTAAAATCTCATGATCCTCACGAACCATATTTTGAGCACGATGAATATAGTCTGATATAAGATCTTCAGCATCCTCCACTGTGATTTTATCATATATTTCATTTGGAAGAAGAAGCTTCTTTCCTATCCATCGAACATAGTTTGCATTTCTTTTTTCCTGAGAAATTTTCGAAGGCATTGCACCTATATCCATAATTGTTTTCCACCACTCATCTCGTACAGATCATGTTTTATAAAATTTTGTATTTAATTCTTCATGAATTGGTCGTGCCTGGAGATAAGATTGTAAGAAAAATTCTGGAAGCCACTCTTTGGTGAAATCCTCCATTTTATCAGGAGTGATTTCTCAGTTTTGTACTTGCTCTAAAATACTTGATGCTCTGGCGTAGTATTGTTTTGTCCACAATGGCAATCTTGGAGATTCAAGAGATACCTGTTCTGATTCATAAGAAAAATTTCTTTGTATATTTGGCATAATACTTTGAATTAGTATAACATATATTATATATCATTTTAATTAAATGTCTATTTTAAAAAGACTTCTCAATTTATGAGAAGTCTTTTTAAAAGAAGAATACGTTTATTTTACTCGAAAGAGTGCAAACCATCCATGGGTTATATATTTTTGAAAAATTCCAATGACCTCATCCTGAGTAAGATTTTGTTTTTCCTTAAGAGCATTCATGACTGGTATAAGGTATGAATAATTTTCATTTGTGATTTTATTTTCCTTTATCATGTTAAGGATGTAATTGTAGCAACCAACTTGCTTTTGTCATCGATAAATAGTTCATCAACTTGCAGGGTAGGATTCATAATTTACTCAACCAAGTTCAAGATATGCACTTTCATTAATAAGTCATCTTTTATTTTCATCAATAGCAAGACGAAGACAAACACTATCAGTATCTATAAGTTCTAGATTGGTTGATCGAAAGGTTCTAAGAAGATTTTCGAATCGACGAGTAAGATTATGTCGGGGGTCTTTATCGATAGTTGCTGCATTGAGATCGGTAAGAAAATAATTTAACCCAAGTGTTTTCATTCTATTTGAAGTAATTTCTGGATTTGAGTTATAGAGATATTGATCAAAAGCAAAGACAAGACTATCATCAAAGTATCTTTCACGATTTTTATGAATAAAATAGGTCATAAAAGTTCCTATTCTATAAATTCATCATGTATTTGCGATTTCTGCTTTAGGATAGAGTACTTGATCAAAAAAAAGTTTTTGTAGCTTTTCAGTATCAGATTTTAGATTTTTATTCCCAATAATAATCAGTGACTCGGTAAGTTCAGGATTTTCTTTCATTATATTCATGATGAAAGCCTTGATTTGTTCAGTATTTCCGTAGCGAATTCATTGGGTGATTCTATATAATTCCATCGCTGTAACATCTTTTTGGAAGGTTGCTAACAGAATAGGATTATTAATTTTTACAACGGCATCATGTATAGTTTTTGAAACATCTGAAAGATTGAGCTCAGCTAAAACTGAAAGATAATCCGGGTGTGATTCAAAAATAGCTGTTTCCTGATCTACTAGACCTGCCTTGAATGTGGGAAATCCAGATTGCCGAAGATTATTCCAACCATGTGGAAATGATGAGCGTATAAAATACGTACTAATTACTATAAAAAATAGTATACTCAAAAGAATTTTAATGGTCATAAGTGATTCATTTTTTTCTTCTTCGTCTGTATAAGAAATGAAAGTGAGAGCTGACAATCCTGCTAATATCAGAAAAGAAAAGTATACGGCGATTCCATACCAAACAATACCAAATGCAGATATTGCGAATATAAACGAATAGAGTGCAGTGAATAACGCTATTCAACGAACTTTTCTGTTGCGCTCAGTAGGGGTTAATACAAGATCAAAACTAATAACTCAGAAAAGAAAAAATCATAGTATATAGATATATCCATATGGAATATTAATCTGTCAGAAAAATTCATTAATTGCGGAATAAATATTTCCTGTAAAAGATAATTTATTTCAAAAATAATAAAGAAAACAGCTGATAACTACTCAGAAAATAACAAAAGAAAATATACTTTTTCTTGAAAGAAGGAAGCTAAATATTATTGGTATAAGAGCTAGAAATATATAAGTAATATCAGTATATTCTCCTGATTGATTTTTTTGGAAACTAAGATTTGCAGGAAGTTTAAGATAATTGTTTATACCATTATCATATCAGAAGTATCTTCCAAGATCCTCATCAGATACTTGTCATCATGATGACATAAGGCTTCTTTGTTGTGAATTTATGGTTGTTAATTCATCTTTCGAATAGATGCTTGAGTAGTCTATTACTTTTGTTCCTCCAGATCACCAAAGCATGGATGAGACTGATATTTTTTCAGATTCTACGATATTTTTCCCAACCCATGGAAGGAGAGGGAGGAGAATTCCTATTGATAATGCGAGTACTCAATATATAGTATGAAGTCATCGAGTTTTCCCATGACGCCAAATAGCAATTCAAAATGTAAATATTGAAAATAATAGAAATCAGAGAGTAATGCTTTGTACAAGATCTGGATTATCCTTTGGATAGACAACATTTAACATATCCCAAAGATGAAGTCCAGTAAAGCTTCCAATGAAGAGAAAAGTGAACCCAAGGAAGCCAAGTAATCAAATGGTTCTATAACATATAAATGCAATAGCTGCAAGTATAGTCATGAGAGTTGTGATTTTTACTACAAAAGCAAAACCAAGGAGGATTCATATTATTCCAAGAAAAATATAGTTTTCCTTGGTTTGCATTGGACGTTCTGTTTCATGGTGTTCGTGAGAAAAGTATGAGAAGAAGCGTTTATATGGAATTTTTTCATGCTTCCAACCATACCAAAGTGCTGTAATTCCAGTGATGCTAAAAAAGAGTAATGCTGGATCAAGTTTCATATCCTTTGCCTGTTGAAATACAATCATAGGCATAGCATATATTATTCCAGCAAGTATGATAGGAAGTGAAAGGAGCTGTTTTCGTAATGTTACCTTTCCATCTTGGTTTACGTATCGTTCTTCAAGTAAAAGGGAAGCACTGAGTATTATCCCTAGTATCATAAGAATTCATCCAATTTGATTAATGAAGAAGGCCTGTGGAGCACTATGTCAAAATAAAAACCCACTTGCAGTAATCATTTGCCAAGCATAAAAACCAGCTCACTGAAGTGTTTCGCCAGTTAATGCTATCATTTTAGGCCAATTCATATAGACTCACAAATCATCCCATCATATTGGCATTGGTCTTGCAATACTTATAAAGTTCACACTTATAAGAAAAGTGATAATAAGGAACATCCATTCTGTTGAAAGGAGTCTTGGATTAATGAGATCAATAAATGAATCTGAGTTCTTATGATTTGAATATAGAATATTTGTTGAATTTACATCACCCCAATTTATTTTCCATCCAGGAACACTGATGATAGTAAGAATCAATAGGGCAATGCTAATTCCGGTGAATGTAAATATTCAAAGGAGTCAGAGAAAAAGAAATATTGTTGAAATAATACAGAAGCCTATTCATGATTCTACGAGTAAACGTAATCGAATATCTTCAAGATTCCATTTATTAAGAACATTTATGAGTATGCTATATCCGAGGGCACGAGATAAAAGAATAAGAAAGAATGGATATATGAGATATCCAATTATTTGTATAAAAAGAACAACTCATCAACGCAATCCTTGTGCTTCTGGGAGTGTAAAGTAGGAGATACACATGATAAAGAGATGAAGCAGAAAATATCCAAGTATTTTCCAAAATCCAAATCGAATTTCTTGAGAGCGAGAAATAAACAATTGCCAAGCTTTATATGCAAAGTATACCCCAATTATAGCCAAAAGGTATCAACTATAAGAACTCGTTGCCTCTATATGACTTGGTCCTCCATAGGATCATGAATAATAGGTAGTTATTATAAAAATACTCCAGACAAAGAAAAGGAAACCAGAAATGATGAGTGAGGTCATAAAGAAATATACATTATAAAATAGGACTTCTTTGGTATTTATTTTTATTTATTACCTATTTTTTCTATCGCTTAAGAGTTTTCTAAGGAATCTAAGTTCAGAAATATTTATCAATGGAAATATAATCATACTTACCAAAATAGCAAAAAAAATAGCTGGTATATTTGATATTGTACATCCTATATTGAATGTACTCAAATTATATTCAATACCATGACAATAATACCAAGATATTAAAAATATTGAACTCGAAAGTACCGCGATACTTCATAGAAGATTATAAATTATTGATTTCCAATCAATTTTTCAGGTAATATATGTCTTAATGGCACGATAACTCATCCACCAGAGCGGTATCCAAGAAAGTCATACAGCAAGTGCAGATCAACGACTTCACATATGAAGAATAAGAATGGCAATAAGATTGAGTATAAGGTTGATTGGAATCGTTATAAGGAGAATTTTTGCTCTATCACGTATTCTTCCAGTTCCAGCAAGAATTTGAAAATTTATCTGCAGAAGAAAATTAAAAATTAAGAATGGAGTAGAATATATGAGAATTCTCCCTGATTCGTGAAATTGTTCTCAAAAAAGTGCTACAGCAAATATTTCTCCAAACAATATAAAAAATATACTCACCCAAATTGCAATGATGGTGAAATATTTTGATGCTGTTGCGTAAATTATTCCAATCTTATCGATAGAATTTTTACTATATAATTCCGAAATAACAGGGAATAGAAAACCTATAATTGGACCAAGTAACATGAATGGTATACCAATTATGGATAAATAATTCGTATAATATCATACTTCTTTTGGTCATAGGAAATATATAATAAGTTGCATATCTATCTGATGTAAGAACATTCCAATATTACTGGTTACAAGAGTAGCAAGTGAATATTTGTAGAAATCCCGTTTTAATATCGGATCATAGATGATGGATGTATTTGCAAGATAGGGCTTATAGTATGAAATAAATCCTGCAACATTTGCAAAGAATACTCAAACTCCTAAACCAATAATCCACACCCATGTGTAGTTTAGTATATTTCCCGTATCAGAAAAAAATAAAATACTTATTCAGATGAGAGTTGTTGTCAGTCGTATAAGTTCATATCACTTTTGATATATTATGTTTTGAGTTGCAGAAAAGAGATTTCAATGAATGTGAAGAAGATTATTTCAAACAAAGAATAAGCTCATTATTTGTAAAATTTCCATTGAAAGCTTCAAATATTCGGGATGATTTCTACTAAAATAATTTTCAGCTATCCATCATGCTGAAAGATAGAGTCATCACCCAATAAGTATACTTGTACATATAAGTACCATTCATGTAAGAAAAAGAAGGTACTTTACCCTTCAATAGTCTTTACTTAGAAAATATCGTGGAAGAAAAAAATTTAAACTCTCAGAAAGTCAAAAATCACTGTAAGTGCTCAGTATTCATATGAGAGAAATGACTCCATATAATACTCAAACTTCTTCAACTGAAAGATCCCTTGATATCATTACTTTCGCAATGTACCCTAGGGGTGCAATAACAAAAGTGAATATATACATCCACGTTCCTTTTGTTATAAATTTCTCTGAAAGACTTTCATTTTCTTTAATCATTGTTTCCTATAAACAGTAAATGCCTTCTTTTTGGTCTGATACAATCTCTCCATCTCGAAATGCAATAACTCGTTTTTTAAGAGCATTCACAATTCTATCATCATGAGTTGCTATAATGATAGTTTTTCCATTCTTATTAAGATCAATAAGAATATCGATAATTTCTTTTGCATTTTTTGGATCAAGGTTTCCAGTTGGTTCATCCCCAATAATAATTTCAGGATTATGGATGAGTGCTCGAGCAATACTTACCCTCTGTACCTCTCCTCATGAAAGAGCTTCAATAAATTTATCTTTTTTTGCGAGAAGTCCTACTTGAGATAGAATTTCAGGAACTTTTTCATGTATGATGGTATCAGAATATCAACATACTTCCATTGCAAATGCAACATTTTCCCGTACTGTTTTATTATGAAGAAGTTTGAAGTCTTGAAATACGATACCAATCTTTCTTCGATATGAGAGAAGCTCTTTTTTTGATAATTGATAGAGATTCTTTTCAAAAAATCCTGTTTGTAACGTACCATGTTTTGGGTTTAGATCACCAATAAAAGTCTTTATGAGACTTGTTTTTCCACTTCCAGATCAGCCAATGAGAAATACAAAGTCTCCAGAGTGGATCTGTATATTTGCATGCTTTAAGATATTTCTATTTCAATATCATAAGGTTATATCCTTCGCTTCCAGCATTAATTTCATAGAGGTATATTATCGTTTTAGAACAGTAAAGAGAACCGTCTTTTCAGCTTGTCTAAAGAGTTCATCAGTTACTCGGATAGTGATTTTATGAGATCATGGTTGAATGGTACCATCCGAATTAATTGGAAGCGTAAAAACATCTCATTCGGTATAATTTTTATAATTTATTCAGTCTATAAGAACAGAAACTTCTTTTGTTGCTGTTGCTATAGTAGTTGAGAATCGAAGATTGAAAAATGATTTCTCATAAATACTAATAACCTGATCTCATTCTTTTGGGTTTATCATGACTATTTTTGGAGCACTTTGATTATTTATAACGGTTAATGTTTCTGATTGAGTATATTTGAATCAGAAACTATCGATAATTTCGGCAGTAAGTATATTACTCGATTCATCAATATTTATGGCTGCCCGTTGTACACCAATTTCCTTCATACCAGAAGCATACAACGTTTCAAACTTCAACATGTCTCCTTGACGTATTCTGAGTGTTTGTATTGGACGATTTCATGTGTAAGAAACCTCAATAAGTCTTCGTCCAGTAGTAGTGCCAGTTCCTCATCCAATAACACGAAGTTTGATAATAACATCTCCAGGACCAGTTGGACGTTCACAGATATCTGTTTTATATTCAACGGTTGATCCTGTACCTTCTCAACCTTCGATATATCACAAATTTCAAAATCCTGGAATTGATTTTACCCAATCTTTTTTGTATCCATCAATTACCGGGTAGCTTGTTTGAATAAAAATATTTCAGATTGCTTCCTCAGGAGTATTTGGACCAACACTTCAATTACAGAGTGTATCTATTTGTAAGCTCTTTGGTGGAGTGTCAAATTCAAGTTTTTCTAAATCAGTAGCAATAATTGTTTTGATTTTGAGAGAATCTGGGAGATTCTCAGGTGCTCTTTTTCCAGATAGTCGAGATATATATACTTCTTGTATTCAATCCGGTTTTATGAATTCTTCTTTTGGAAGTTTAGTATGGGCAAAATCCATAAAGTCATGCCAAATTGGTCAGGCACAATTAATTCCATCACAATTTCCCTTTGTTTCTCTTCCGTCAACATTACCAGCCCAAACAACTGTAGTAATTTGTGGAGTATATCAGGCGGTCCATAGATCACGAGGAAGAATCTTTTTTTCCTTTCCTGTTGAAACATCTTTATTGGATGTTCCAGTTTTTGCTGCAGAAAATCTCCCTTTTAATTCTAAACGTTTTCCCCAAGCTGGTCTTGATTCATTGTCAGAAAGTATTTTGGAAAGTATATAACTTGCTCATGCTGAGAATACCTGTTTTGGTTTTTGAATATTGTTATGTTCTTCAAGTATATTTCCATCTGAATCTTCTATCTTTAAAATAGAAGTAATTGGTTGGAGTTTTCATTGATTCGCAAATACGCTATATCATTGCATAAGTTCAATTGGCTTAAGTTCAGCAGTACCGATAGAGAGAGGTGCTCAATAATCCATGTTTTGTTTCAGTGAATTTATTCCTATGCTATTTCCAAAATTTACAATTTCTTTTTCCTCTCAAGCAAGATAATACATCTTAATAGCTGGAATATTTCGTGAATGATCTAAAGCTGTTTTTACCATCATTTTCCCTTCAAATTGTTGATCGTAGTTTTCTGGTTCCCACTTTCAGAATTTTGTATCAACATCATAGATAGGAGTTTCTGGTCCGATTGGATTTTTTGAAATTGCCAAAGCATATACAATTGGCTTGAAAGATGATCCAGGCTGTCTTTTTGCTGTGATCATATTATTATTTCCTCAGTTTTCCTCATCAAAATAATCAGGTCATCCTACCATAGCAAGAATTTCCCCAGTCTTATTATCCATACTCACAAGAGCAGCACTTCATGCTCCATAATTTTTTTTATTAATTTCGGTTTGTTTTTTTACGAGTTCTTCAGCCTTATCTTGAAGTTTTGGATCTATAGTAGTATATACTCGCAGCCCATTCATAATATCAAGATCTTTCCCATAGGTTTCTTCTAGGTATTCTTTTACGTAGAATACAAAATAAGGATAGCGAATATTCTCGGCATATCGCTTAAACTCAAATTCAAGTCCATCATAGACAACTTTATGGAGATCTTCTCAGTTTATTTTTCCATCTTCTAGAAGATTTGAGGCAACAAGATCTTTTCTTCCTGCTTCATATTCTAATTTATAATCATGACTTCATGATTGAGAAGGATTTTTCCCAGATATAACTATACCATTCAGGAAAGACATCATACTTGAACTTTCTTTGCTTGTAGTAATACATTCATCATCTCATATAGAGAAACGACCGGGTTTCATATATGATTCCTGAACATGACATATACGAATATTTCATCATTCATCTTCAAAGGTTAAACCAGAAAGATAATTTTTAAAGGTTTTATACAGTTGCTCATACTTTTTTCTCGATTCAACCGAATCGAGCGTAATTTTTTCATCAGGTGAATCTGATTGATATACATAAGCATATCCCATGAGTCTATCCCTATGAGCATAGGGGGAATAAAATGTTGGACCCTTTGGAAGGGAAGTAAGTATTGTAGCTCAGAGGAGTCATACATCTTTAGCTCACTTTCAAAAATATGTATGAGCTGCCTCTTCTATTCCATAGGCATTATTTCCGAATGAAATTGTATTGAGATATAATTCCAATATTTTCTCTTTAGAATATCGACTATTAAGTCTATATGAAAGATAAATTTCTTTTATTTTACGTGAAAAAGAACGTTCATTTGAGATAATACTATTCCTTATAAGTTGTTGTGAAATAGTAGAAGTTCCTTTGATTTGTGCTGTTTTTCCAATTGCAAAATTTACTCATGCTCGAATGATTCCAAGTATATCTACTCATGGATTTGTAAAAAATGACTTATCCTCAGTACTTACTATTGCATTTTTTATATCTTCAGCGATATCAATGTAAGGAACGTATGTTCTTTTTTCATTTTTATACAGCTTATAAAGTTCTTTTCCTTCTCGATCATAAAATATGGTGCTTTCTGAAAGATCTCGTGTTTCAATGGTTTCGATTGATGGGAGATTGTGTAAATAAAGCGTATATATAATAAATAATCCAATTGCTCAGATAAAGAATAATCCTCCTAAAAATAAGATTGCTATTTTTTTATAAATATTTCACTGAGAAAGTTGGACATATTTCCTAATAAAATTTTTATGTTGTTGAATTTTTCTCGGGGAGCGGTGCATATTATATACGTAAAATACTGGATAAATTTACTGAAAGAGAGCATTGCTTATTGTTTCGGTTTCTTGATCTATTTGAGAAGTATTCGTTTCGGTTGCTGTTCATTTTTTTGGAACTGATACATTCGTTTTGTTGAGAATATCAGGTGAAGTTTTTTTAATTTTTTCTATAGTACCAGATCATAATTTTGTTGGTACTTTATTTATACTTCCACTTCAAAGAAAAGATTCCTTCTCTTCTTTTTTTTCTTCAGGCGATGGACCAGTAAAGGCGTATGTAGAGAATCGGATAAATGGAAGCATATCTTTATAGTCCTTTCCAAGAATGATTTCTATCTTAGGACCATCATCGGTTACATAGAGATTTCATCATGAGTGAGTGATGAAATCCTTTCCAACGAGAAGTTCAAGAGCCTTATAAGTATCGCTTATTGGATTAATACCAATGGAAGTTTCTTCATCCCAATATACATGAATTCGTGTTTTCTCAAGTATTCAGCCTGTATAGCTGATAAGGGGTTTTTTTCGTGAAAGTGTAAATCCAAGTTTCTTAAGAGCAATTCCTGCAAGATTTCCAATTCATTCCTGTTTTGTTCCATTAATGATAGTTATTTCATTTTTATCGAGTAAATATCAAGGATAATTGAAGCCAAGCGAGGTAAGTCGCTGAGTATTATTATATTTTTCTTCTTTCTTTCCTCATTGTATTCATTCGACCAGAAGGACAGAAGCTCATCAAAAGAAATCTCTATTTGGACTATAAAGATAAGCCCCCATCTGACAGTTATTATGAGATGTTCAGCAGGAATTATTTAAATTAAAAGAGAGCATTCGGTTGCTTGGTATATCTTTCATACTCAATGCAAGGCTCAATATGTTTGTATTTCATAGGTCCGTTTCAAAATGAGATTCTATTTCTTTTATAACTCAAAATATTTTATCAGCATCACTTATGAATCCAAGTTGAAGAAATTTTTCTTTAATAGCTCCTATGATTAGCTGTTGTCGTTGTGATCTACTAAAATCACTCGTGGAATGGCGGCTTCTTGCATATTTAAGAGCAGTATCTCAATTAAATGTTTGGAGTCATTTTCTCACTGCAAATGTTGAATATTGCCAATTGATGGTTGGATATTCTCGGTCTATTAAATCCTCTGGAACCTCGACCTCTATGCCACCGAGAATATCTACTACTTTTTTAAATCCTGTAAAATCAATAATACCATAGTATGCTATTTTCTCACCAGTAATTTCTGTTACTTTATCTTTTAGATATTGCATACCAACTCATTGTTTTTTTCCAAAAGAATAGAGTTCATTAATCCTCCCTTCGGTGCCTCCTGGGTAACTTACCCATAAATCACGAGGTATAGATAAAAGTGATACCGTCTTTTTTTCTGTGTTGAGTGATGCAAATAATATAGAATCAGTGAGTTCTCATCAATCATGTCATTTTCCTCAGATACCAACTAATAATATATTTGTTTTTGTTCATTCTGATTTTGTAAGTGTCTTAACAGCTTGAATAGTATTATTAATTATTCAACTGCCATCTGTTACTTTTGATGCCAACTCATTTACTCAATCAATTCAACCCAATATTCGAATTCATACAGCTAAAACAAATCATATACCGAAAATTCCGAGAATGATACTTACAAAGATTTTTATTATCCAAGATCGTGGGCTTAATAGTTTCTTTTTTTCGTTTATATTTTTTGTCTTAAATGAAGTCATGGAGATAAATGTAAAGAAGTGAATATTTTGCAGAATTATAGAAAAAGATGTGCGTTTTGCAAACGCAAAACTTACATTTATCTTGATTTTTTTAACAATTATAGCCACAAAGGTTAAAAAATTGTCTATTTCTTTTATATACAATTTTTCTAAAAAATTATACAATAGATTTGTCAATACTTTCTCTTTTCTTTTCCCTATTTTCCTTTGACAACATATAAAAAAGAAATAGAGTAATTAACGTGTTCTGTACCTTGAATTTTTAACATTTTTTTAACATTTTTGTGTATCATATTTCAGTGCTTCGTGATGAGCTCGTAAAGAGTCTTAATTTTGAAAACAATCGAAACATAATCGTTGATGCAACGATTGGACTTGGTTGACATGCCTGAGAGGTTATTAAAAAAAAGAAAAAATGAGATATATTCATAGGTATTGATCGCGATAGCGAGAATCTTCTTAAAGCAGAAAAACAGATTCGTACAGAAATTCTTTCAGGAAAATGAGAATTTCCTACTTGTATTTTTATACACTCAAGTTTTGCTCGTTTGAAGGAAATTCTTTCAGAGAATCAAATCCATACTATTACCGGGATTATTTATGATCTTTGAGTAAGTAGTGTTCATTTTGATGAATGAGAAAGAGGATTTTCTTTTCGTTCGGATGGCCCATTGGATATGCGATTTGATAGAATGAGCTGAGAAAAAACAGCATCAGAACTCATTGCGTATACTCCAGAAAGGGAATTGTTTGAAATTTTTAGAAAATACGGGGAAGAGCCAAAAGCTTTTTTTATAGCACAGGCAATTGCTTCTCAAAGAAAACAGAAACCAATAAACACAACACAAGAACTTGCAGCGATAATAGAATGAGCCAGTTTTGATCCGAAATCAACTCTACGAGTTTTCCAAGCTATTCGAATTGCACTCAATCAGGAATTTGATCACATCATTCAATCTCTTGAACAAGCTATTGAACTTCTAGAATCGAATGGTACCATTGGAGTTATTAGTTTTCATTCGTTAGAAGATAGACTTATAAAACAAACGTTTGCAAGATTTGAAAAAGGCACTATAGATGAAATAACCGGGCAAACAACAATTCCTGCACTTCTTAAGAAAATAAACAAAAAACCAATTCTTCCTTCTGAGGATGAAATTCATACAAATCCTCGATCAAGAAGTGCAAAACTTCGAATTGTCTCTAAACAATCTATTCATTAATTTGAAATAATCCATGAACGCAGCAAACGTTCTTGTCATGAAAAAAGGGCACTTTGGTTTCTTTTCCGAAAGAAAAGCTGCCCGTGAAGAATATAAGATGTCTTTTACTCAGGCATATATTTGATCTCTGACAATAATTGCATTCTTATGAGTATATTATGTACTTCAATTAAATATTAACGCAACAAAAGGATATTCGATACGTACATTAGAAATTGAACAACGAAAACTTACATTTGAGGAAAACTTGGTAGATATTAAGATTGCAGAAGCTGAATCACTCTCGTCTATAACAACAGATCAACATATAATTAACATGCCAAATGTGGCGAATCCAACTTTTCTTGTAGTTGTTGATGTGCCACTTACCTTTAATAAATAATAATCTTTCTCGCTTTATATATTATGCCTGAAACCCTCAAGCGATTGATTGATATTATTGCATTTCTTCCTTGAATTGGTGAAAAGACTGCTATTAAACTTGCTTTCTTTTTGCTGAAAGCAAATAGTGCTTATGTAAAAAATTTCTCGAAAATCCTTCAAGATGTTCAGAATGAAATTATTGAATGCTCATCATGTCACGGCATGACCGACAGGAGTAATCATTTATGTAAAATATGTAGTGATGAAACACGAGACAACTCTATTCTCTGTATCGTTGAAGATTATCTTGATATGCTCTCTATAGAAAGAGTGGGAATTTATCGTTGAAGATACCATGTATTAGGTTGATCTATATCACCTATTCAATGAACTATGCCTAAGGATTTGACGATTACTCATCTTTTTGAAAGAGTCAGGAGTGATGTTTTAATTCATGAGATGATACTTGCTACCAATCCAAATATCGAATGAGAGGCCACATCTCTCTATATCCGTGAAAATATTCCACGGAAGAATTTACATATATCTCGTCTCTCAAAGGGGCTTCCACATGCAGGAAGTATTGAATATGCTGATGAGATTACACTCCTTAATGCATTCAAGGGGAGGGGATAGGAAAAATTGACTTATATATAAAATGCAGTATATAGTATATATAACTGCATTTTATATATGGAGACATCTTCAATGATTACATTATTTCATGCCTTCTCCGATGCGGAGAAGGCAGTTAAAGAGCGTTTTTATTGATTTGATGCCTTGAATAGTATCATCGAATCTACAAATGCAACGAAATGACAAATAAGAAAAGCATATATAGATGTTCTTATTTGAGAACTTCCAATTACTGAACAGAATGAACTCCACTTTCAAATTCGTTATCTTCTTGATGAAAAGAGGGTTGCATGTAATCAAATTCTTGAATTTTCAGAAGCAAAGTTTCCATATATTGAAGATGTATTTCTTTTACAGGTGAAAGAAACATGAATTCTTCGGGCGGAATATGATGACATAGTAGCCGCTCTTCAAAAACAACAAATCTTAAAAATTTGTTGTTCCGTCTCTTTTACTCGAGAGCGTTTTTTTATTTTTGATTTTTCTCAGGGAGTGAATGATAAGATATTTTCCGTACTAGATGAACTTATTTATTTCTATCAAGAACGGATTGAACACGGTGATTTTATTGCAATCGATGTAGCACATTAAAAATCCCTAAGAAAATTCTTAGGGATTTTTAATGTTCCGTTGTTGTATATGATTAGATTGAGCTAAGGTCAAGCTTGATACCAGGACCCATAGCATTACAAACATAAATACTTTCAATAAATGCTGCACCACCTTTTAATCCAGTAGGACGAGAACTTTTAAGAGTATTTATAAAATATGTAAGATTTTCTTTGAGTTTTGCATTTCCAAATGAAAGCTTACCAACGATAGAGTGAACATTTCCTTGTTTGTCATTTTTAAATTCAAAACGACCTTTATTAATTTCAGTAGCGATTGCTATAAGATCTTCACCAACCGTTCCTGCCTTTGGATTTGGCATAAGACCCTTTGGTCCAAGAACTTTTGCAACCTTACCCATTTTTTTCATCATTCCAGGAGTAGCAATTGCAATATCGAAATCAATTTTTCCATGAAGTACAGAATCAATAAGATCATCTCCACCAGCTATAAGTACTCCTATAGCGTTTAATTCTTTTTCATTCCCAATATCAGTAAATGCACCAATTCTTTTTGTTTTTCCTGTACCATTTGGAAGAGTAATAGTCGCACGAACCATTTGGTCTGCTTGACGTGGATCAATTCCAAGATTAAAGTGAATTTCTATTGTAGGGTCAAATTTAACAGTATTTGTTCTTTCAAGAAGATCAACTGCTTCATCAAGTGAGTAAGCACGTTCAGCTTCAACAAGTGAGACTGCTTGGTTGTATTTTTTTCCGTGAGTTTTCATAAATAGTATAAATGAATTAATAAATGGTCCAGACGATTTTTCAAAGAAAAATCTCCCATTTTTCTCAGATAATGTAGTGAAACATAAATGACCAATCTATATTTCATGCGATTGTAAGAGAATTTGGACCATCCAATTGTAGTGAATATATTAAAAAAGCAAATATATTTCTTAAATTCATTCTGGTATTTTAAATAAAAAATTGGAATCAACAATCCATAAGTCATTTTAATTAACCAAAAAATTGGACTCTAGTGTGTTCATGACTATGAACCAAAAGATATATATAATATTTCTAGTATTGTTTTAAACACTCATCAATCCGTGCTCAAATATCAGTTATACTCAATACAAGTTTTTTTCATCAGTTACTATCGTGTACCATGATATTTTCTGGCTTTACCTCAAATCCTCCTGAGGTAGACACTCATCTATTTCTTAATAGATCCTTGACTCGATTTACGATTTTTATTCTTTCTATATCACTTCAGTATGCTGATAGATTTACTCATTCAACTTTTGGAAGAACGACGAGAATCCCATCTTCATTTTCTATAATAGCGAACTTATCTGAATGAGTAGGATCAAGTACCTGTACCTCTATTTCGTTATCTACTATAGTTCATGATTTTTGGGAAATTTCACTTTGAATTTGATAATATCTTTCAACCTGTCCATAATTCAGGGGATCATATAATTTCAGTATCACTGAAGAATCTGCTTTATCGATAAACACTGTACTGTCCCATCATTGAGTGATGAGTTGAAATCATGGACTTAATAAATATGTATCATAACTGTATTCTTTCATTTGTAAATTATACCATATATTAATACGTATAACAAATATATTTTGATATTATATCATTATTTTGGTTAATAATTTATTTATAATTTGTATCAAGAAATCATCCTTTTTTTGAGCTTTCTTTTTATAAAGTAAAGAATTTTATTTTTCCATTGATTTAAGTATCGAAGACGGAGAAAAATCAGGAGTGCAATAGATCAGTTTATACATGCAATATATATCCAAAAAAGATTCCCTGCAATACTGAAATGCTCGATGGATAATAATAAAAATATTTGTGATAATGACGTTGTTATCCATATGCTTATATCTTCTGAATCAGGTGTATCCCAAATCTTTCGAATAGTCGGAATGAGTACAAGAATATCAATACATATGCTTGGGATAATTGCATGAGAGATTCCAAATATTGCTGCAATTCAGATAATTAGCCCTGCTCATAGGAGTGCAATCTTATCATAGATATGAATTGATATTTTTTTTATAAAATACCATCAGATTATAGCTCATATTATAAGTACTAGAGTACGAATAATTGGAAGAAAGAGAGTAATTGATATTCATTCTTCATGGAACAGTCCAATGGTATTTACCATTGTTAATACTGACCAAACAGTCCAGCTATATGGATGTGGAATAACTTTTCCATAGAGTGAGTGATACATGTAAGGTATGACTCAGATAATGTATATTATTGAACTCAAAACTGCAAAAAAAATATGCATAGTATTTTATTGGCTAATTTTAGGAATGCTTGTTACCTTGATATTACAAAATTCATGAAATCCCCATTTTCCGTGTTCTCTTCCAATTCATGAGTTTTTATATCCTCAAAATGGATTTTCAGGAATACAGTAATTGAGTGTATTCATTTGTATCATGCCACTCTTTAATCTTTTTGATATACTTTTAAAGGTCTCTATATTTTCTGTAAATACGTAAGCTCCGAGTCAATATTCAGTATCATTTGCAAGTTCAATAGCTTCTTCTATATTATCAAAAGTTATAATAGGAAGGATTGGTCAAAATACTTCCTCATTCCATACTCTCATATCTTTCGTTATATTTCCAAGAAGAGTTGGAGGAAAAAAATTTCCTTCTTTTGGAATAAGTTTTTCATCTATTTGGGAGAGTACTTTCGCTCATTTCTCGAGTGCATCGTTATATTGCTCAGATAAGTAAGTTTGTTGTTTTTCTGAAACAAGTGGTCATATATCAGTTTTTTCATCGAGAGCATTTCATATTCTTTTTGTTATTATAATATCTCCAAGTTTGCTTACAACTTCGTTGTATCTTTCTTTCTGAACAATAAGACGTTTGAGTCCATCACACATTTGTCCACAGTTTGAATATCTTAGAAAATATATGGTTTCAATAACGGAATCAATATTGCTATCTGAGCAGATAATTCACGGAGCAGAACCTCCTAGCTCCATTACACATCAAATTCCTTTTTCAACAGCAGTTTTTGCAATATTTTTTCACACTTGTGTGCTTCCTGTAAATGTTACAAAATCAATATCTTCTTCTAGGAGAATTCAGCCTATCGTACCATCTCCATATATTTCTGTCCAAACTGCTTTTGGAAGTGAACTTTCTGAAATGATATCAGCAATTATTTTTCCTGTAAGTATAACATCTTTTGAGATTTTGAATACAACAACATTCCCAACAAGAAGAGCCTGTATACATGTCCAAACAAACATAGAAAAAGGATAATTCCATGGAGCTATAGCAGCAACAACTCATCGAGCTTCATATTCAACCATATGAATTTCTTGATTATTCTCACGAGTAATTTCTGGTGTAATGTATTGTTCTGCATTTTCGAGATACCAAGCATAATAGGTTAATCCATATTGTACTTCATCTCTTGCTTGTCGTATGGGCATTCCCATTTCAGCTGAGATGCTTTGAGCAATAATTTCTTTTTTTTGAGTAAAATCATCATATAGCTCTTTCAGATAAATGATACGTTCGTCTATGCTCCTATTACTCCATAACTCCTGACTTCTTTTTGCCTCTTGTACAGATTTGTGAATTTCTTCATTTGAAGTTGAAATTATAGTTCAGAGGATTGAATTGTTAGATGGATTAGTTGAAATTATTTTTGTCATACTGCAAATTTATGGTGTACTCTTCTGATTCTATCATCTTTTTTATCTTTATACAAATATGATGAAATTTGCTTTAAAAATGAGATGCTGATAGCATAGTGGAGTTATATAAATATTTGTTATGGATTTTTCAACCCACGAGATTGTTGCATACATTGCCTCTTTTATAGCAGTTCTTGTAGAGTGAAGATATATTTATACGATTCTTACTAAGAAAACAATTCCCAATTTCACTGGTTGGTTTATTATGGCTGTATCAATGAGTATTGTATTTTTTTCTTCTCTTTCAGCCTGAGCAAAAGAGTCCATATATCTTATCGGAGTTTTGGCCTCTCTCCATATAGTTGAAGCAACTTTAGCATTTTTTTATGGAAAATTCTATATTACAAAATTTGAGATTATAATTTTGATCATCTCATGTATAAGTATTCTTATATGGATGTGAACGGATAATCCACTGTATGCGATTATTATTAATACAATAGTGGACGCCTTCTGAATGCTTTCTATCTCATATAAATTATTTCGTTTTCCAGAAACGGAAGATAAGATAGCGTGGATAGTTTCAGACTGTATGTATATAATAAACCTTTTTTCTATATCTGTTTGGAATATAGAAAATGCTCTTTTTGTTGTAGTTAATGTTATCACTGGGACGATTATAGTATTTCTTACGTTTCGTAAGATGCCATTTTTACAGAAAATTGATTTCCAGTTTAAGCAACTCATTTGAATGCGATTATAATACCCAATGCCTGTGAATAGATTGATTTTTCTTCTCTTTATTATAAGATGGTAAAAATTTCTTATTCCCTTTTAGTATGTATTATTATCGAAATCAATGGAAGAAATATCTTTCCTTTTCATTTCTTATTCTTGGAGTTTTTGGGGTCGTATATTCTGCTTATTTTCATAGTGATTCAATCAATACATCTTCTTCAGTTGTCTCGAGTGAAGTGATTATACCAAAATATTCTTCTGAAAATTGTCGATGAATCCAATGTTTATTGGTAAGAGATTTAGAATATCCCGTTCGTATACTTACAGAAGATGTAATCTCCTCTTTACAAGATGCTCTTTTATGAGAGTATTATCTTAATGCGTATTATCTTCGTTCTTTACAAGAATTTCCGCTTCGGAGACCATTTGTGATGATTGTTCGTCAACAAGAAATAAGAACTTCCGAGCTTTCAGGACTCTTTGATAAATATGGACTTGATATTCCTGTAAACCCATATACTGCAAGTGGAAAAATTAGTTTCCCTAAAGAATCTACTGGTTCTCTTGATCCAAATGCTTTTTATAAAGAGGTTTGTAAAGGGGCAATGGATTTGGAAATTAAACGCTTTGCATTGTATGAAAGACAAATATTTCCAATCATCAAAGAATATAGTGATATGGCAGTACTTATTTCCGAGATAATGACAGACTCACAAGAAGGATATTTACCATCAGTTACTCTTTGTTCTCATTAGATATGGAAATTACGATTGATGGAACGGCATTTTCCGATGTATCTTCATTTTATCAATACTTGAGTCTTCTTTTTGGATTTCCAGAATGGTTTTGATGAAATCTTGATGCACTCTATGATATTCTCTCAGATACGAATATATCTTATAAAATTATTTGGGAAAATGCTGCAATTTCCAAAAAAAACCTATCATATGAATTTGTAGAGAGGGTTCTATCTGTTTTCCATGATCTTGATAATATTGAGCTTATAGTCTTAGAGTAGTGTATATTTTACAAATCCCTCCATTCCGCAAGCTTCCCATTTTCATCAAATATTGCTTCTGATAAAATAGTTTCACCTTGTAGCATTCTAGGCAGCCAAAATGGATCATCTTCCCACATGGAATCAAATGGAATATCATGAATTGAAAACCACTTTGGATTCATTTCTTCTGTTTCTACAGGTTCTTCTCATTGATAGTTTGGTATTGAATAGATATATACAATCTGATTCCAATCTTCTTTTCATTGAAAAATAAATTGTATAGTTCAATGAAAGGCAAGTTGATTCTCTGTAATGATAATTCCACTTTCTTCAGCAATTTCACGTACCGCAGAGGCCTCAATAGTTTCGTGTGGTTCTTTTTTTCATCAGAGGCCATTCCATTTTCCCATTCCAAATCAACGCTTCTTCATACCGAGGAGAATTTCTCATTGTTCATTCAATGGAAATATAAGGGTACATTGTTTCATAAAATTATTTGGTTACTTGTAAATAGTTATTCCAGTTTACACCACTATCAGTTTGTGAATTTTGAGTTCATGAGAAAGAAGAATTGTTATTTTTTAGAGAAATGAGATATTCAAAAAAAGAAGGAAGGGTACTATCACTTATGCGATATCGATTAATATCGTATTTTGTTTTACTTTTCTCATATGAAATTCAGAAATTTGTGGTAAATGCATACGTATATCCACATTCTTTTGCAATTTCTTGTGAAGATGCAGACATTCTTCCTGCAGGATAGATAAAAGTATTTATAGGTTTTTGAGTAAGGGATTCTAGGATGTTTTTTGAATCACACATTTCTTGTTTCTCTGTTTCTCTTGGGATTTTCCCTTGATCAAGATGATTTATAGAATGTGACATTATGGAAAAGAGTGGATTTTTGATAAGCTCTTTTAATTGTGTAGTAGTTATAAAACCAGGCACATCAAGTTTTCCACTAATAATACTAAACGAAAAAGGAATTTTATATTCACGGGCTATTGGTGCAAGTATATCATAAGTATCAGACCATCCATCATCAGCTGTAAAGACAAATATATTTTTATGCGTGTAGCAATGATTTTTTTCCATTTTTTCCACTTCTGAAAGATTATGGATGGCAATAATATCTTTTAAAACAAGTTCGTGTGCTTTTTTCATTTGTTCTCGGAATGGTCCAATTGGAACAGATAAGCGAGCTACAATATTAGAATCTCGTTTATCAGGCTCACGAATATAGTGGTACATGATAACATATACATTTGCTCAACTTTGACATGGCAAGATTGGGATATTTTTTGTTTTCTGCGAAGTTGTTTGTATATGGAGTGGTGATTTATTGATAGCAACATCATAAAACCGATACAAAAACATCCCTCCAAGAGTTATAGGAAGAAGAGAGAGTAAGAAAAAAACAAGATGGATTGATTTATAGTGTGGTTTCATAGTTGGTCTATTTGATGATAATTTCCCCTGGAAGACTTGTTTTTCCGGTATCGAGAACTCGACCAGGGTAAATAAGTGTATTAATTCAAAGTTTTACATCATCTCCTATGATGGCTCAAAGTTTTTTTCGACCCGTATCAACAAATTTTTCTTTTATAACGCATTCAACATTCTCTCAGTCATGACGAAGATTGGCTATTTTCACTCCAGCGCCAAGATTGGTATTATTTCCAATAATTGAGTCACCTACATACGAAAGATGAGGAACAAAGGTGTGTTCGCCAATATATGAGTTCTTGAGTTCTACAAACGATCCTATTTTTGAATCATTTCATATACTGCTGTTTCCTCGTATGTACGCATTTGGACCTATTGTTACATTTTCTCAAATCCATATATTTCCTTCTAAATAACTTCAAGACTTTATACGTGTTCATTTTCCGATACGAATATTTCCCCGGAGAGTTACTCATTCTTCTATAAACCCTTCGTTCTCTGATGAGAGAAAGGGAAGTGTTTCTTCATTGTATTTTAATAAATCCCATGGATAACCAATAGTTGTCCATTTTCCAGTTGCTTCCACAACAGAAAATTGTCACCTTCCTATATATCGATCGATTAAATCAGTAATTTCAAGTTCTCCACGTTCAGAATATGGTATAGTTGAAAGTTCTTCAAATATGGCATTATCAAAACGATACACTCCCATATTTGCCATATTTCCAAGTGATGGATTCTTTGGTTTCTCGACCAGTTTTACTGCCTTTCAATGTTCATTGGTTACGAATATTCAAAAATTTTCAGGCTTTTCAACCGCTTTACAGAGGGCAGTATATCAGGTTGCATCAAATAATTTTTTGAGATCTTCTTTTTCATATACATCATCTCACGATATAACAACAAATGATCACTGTATATGTCCTTGGAGTGATAAAATAGCAGCACCAGTTCAGAATTTATCAATTTGTTCTATGTAATGAATACGCTTTCATTTATATTCTTGTCAAAAATACGATCGGATGATCCCTGATTTATAGCGTACTATTAAATATATTTCATCCACATAATCAATAATAGGTTCAAGATTATGTTCGATTATGGTTTTTCATTGAAGTTTCGTGAGTGGTTTTGGTATAGTTGTTGTGAGTGGTCGAAGTCTTGATCATTCTCCTGCAGCTAAGATGACTAAATGCATGGCGCTAAAGACAATAAATAAATTTTGATATAAGTGTATGAATGCTCGTTTTTTTGTAAAGAAAAAATCCACTTTTATTGTGGATTTTTTCTTTTTATACAGCTATATGTGGAAGAATGTATACCTTTTTTGTTCCGAGTTCTTTATCGGTGAGTTTATTAATATTAAATACAACATACCTATTTACACTGTTTCAATAGTCACTATCAAAAGAAGTAAATGCCTGTGGTATAGCCTCTGTAGAACGTTCAATTACATCTATTGGTGTCAATTGCTGTGTAGTGTTATTTTCTAAAATAAAAGTTATCTCTGCTTGTGATTTTTTCCGATAAAAATATATAGTATGTGCAGGAACAAGATTTCTATAGAGTTCAAGAAATACAAAATTCTCATATATATGTTGGCGATCAGCACCTTGAAATGCATATGGACCAAGAAGTGTACGCAAATATCCAAGATCAGAAAAATAAAATTTCTTATGAACGGATGTTTCCTTTTCCTTATTTTTTACAAAGGGGAATACTATAAATATGACTCATTCGTTTTCAAGGATTTCTAAAAATCGTTCTATAGTTCGTCTTGGTATATCAGTTATTTGTGAGAGTCTATCTATTTTCAAGAGTTCACCAGTTTGGTTAGCGAGAACTTGGAGAAATGAGAGAAATATAGCGTGGTCTCGAGTTTTTATATTACTGAGAAGTGAATACTTTATGTCTTGAAATATTTTTTGTAATATCTGTTCACGTTCTTCATTTCCAGCAAATACAACATCTGGATATCCCCCCATTCGTACATATTCATCAACCAGTGGAGTAAAATTATTAATGATGGATGGATTGTTTTTGAGAGCCATGAGTTCAATGGTTTTTCATTGAATTTCAACAAATTCCTTAAAAGAAAAAGGATTTACCGTGAAAGTAACTACTGTTTGTTGAAATATGGTTTCTGGAATCTTATTTGGATTGATTATAATAAAACGAGTATCTTTATCGCCCGTACTTTCAATATAGTTCTCAATTATATCAAATAATCATGGAATATATTCTGCATTATCAAATATACAGTAGAATCTTCCGCTCGTGAGTTCACGTATTTGTGATATGTATATATTAAAGCCTTTTGGAGTATCAATTTCTCCAATAATACTATCATCAAGTGAGAGATAGCGACTCATACTATCATTTATATACCCTTCTTTTATAGCGCTTTGTATAAAGTTCGTCTTTCCTGATCATTTTGGTCAACGGAGATGAATAAGGAGTGCATCACTCTTGAGACATTCCTTATCAAATTTTTCGAGGAGTTTTTTTCGTGTGAACATAGGTGTATTCAAGAGGATATAGGGTATATATTAGAGATAATGTAAGAAAATCAAACCATTTTTTACATATATCAATTTTTATTAAGCATTTTATAGAGATATTATATCATAAATGTTTGATTAATTCAAAAAAATCCCCTGAAACTTTCAGGGGATTTTTTAAAACTGTTTAAGAAAACGAATATCAGGATTCTGAAAATAGCGCATATCAGGGATTCCATATTTTATCATGACTAATCGATTGAGTCAGAATCCAAAAGCAAATCAGCTGTATTCATCTGGATTGAGTCCTCATTCCTTGAGAACATTTGGATGAATGAGTCCAGCACCCATAAATTCAATCCACCCTGTTTTTTTACAAATTTTACATCCATTTCCAGAACAAAATGGACACGAGAAATCAATCTCAACACCAGGTTCAACAAATGGAAAATAGCCAGGTCTCATACGAATGGTAACTTCTTTTCAGAATATATCGGAGAGCATGGTGCGTATAGTGAACTTCAAATGGTCCATTCCTATATTTTTATCAATAACAATACCCTCTACTTGATAAAAAGTGTTTTCATGTGTAGCATCAACATCTTCATTTCGAAATACTCTTCCTGGAATAATGGCTCGTATAGGAGGTGTATTATTCTTGAGAATAAAATTCTGCATACTTGATGTCTGGGTGGAAAGAACATTTCCATTTCCTTCAAGCCAAAAAGTATCTTGCATATCTCTTGCAGGATGGGTTTTTGGAACATTTACTGCATCAAAATTGTTATATTCGGTTGTAATTTCTCTTGACTCATATATTTCATAACCCATTCTACGGAATGTATCTTCTACATCCATTCGTACTTGGGTAATTGGATGGAGATGCGGTATGGTTTCTTCGATAGGAAGAGTGACGTCTATCCATGTATTTGCGAGTTTTTCCTCGATTCAGCGTTGTTTTATGGTTTCTTTTTGCTTTTCAAATACAAGATTGATAGTGTCTCGAAGAGTATTTGCAAATTTCCCAACCGTTTGTTTTTCTTCTGGATTGAGATCTTTTAAGCCTTTCAGAATAACGGTAAGTTTTCCAGTTTTACCGAGAAGATCATTCTTAAAAAGAGTAAGCATCTCTTCTGTAGTAATAGAATTGATATGCTCGATTGCCTCTTTTTCAAGAAGTATAAGTTGCTGTATCATAGGAAGGAATGGTAAACTGGAGTAAGGAGATTTATATCTTTAGAGGCATAATAAGGTGTCTATATCCATATTCTTTTGTTTCTTCTGGAACTCATTTAATAACAATAGGAGAGAGAGGGGTTTCAAAATCAATACTGACGTAATCTTCTTTTATCACTGAAAGCACTTCTAAAAGATATTGCGAATTCAGACCAATAGTACCTTCTTGTCATTCAACTGAAGTTGCAAGATGAGCAGTACTTGCTCATATTTCCGTATCACCTGTGGAAAGTTCTAATTTTCCGTTCAAATCAAAACGAAAGCGAGTGTTATAATTATTTTCTCGGGCAACAAGATTAATTTGTTTGGTAGCATTCATGAGATCAGTGCGGAGTATTACTCATTTTGTATTGTATTTTTTTGGGAAAAATCACTCATAATCTGGAAAACGCCCAGAAAGCAATCGAGAAGAAAGCTTGATACTTTCATATGCAACCATGAGTTGATTTTCATGAATATAGAGTTCAACGTATGAATTGTTATCTTCAATGATACGAGCAAGTTCTATGGCGGTTTTTTCTGGTATGATAATTCCAGTATTTTCTATAGATTCATGTCAGAGAATTCTGAATTCAGAAAGACGAAAACTGTCAGTGGATGCAAAGACAATAGTATCTTTTTGTGTTCTAATATATATGCCAGCAAGCATAGGGCGTATGTTTCCTTCAGCAGTAGAGAGGATAGTTTTTTCTATGGCTACTCGAATATCTTTTCAACGTATTCTGAGTGGCGTATTTCCAGTAAAACGAGGAATAACAGGATACTTTTCAGCACTTACTCATTTGAAGCGAGTTTCTCATGAGTCTGTTGTAAATTTTAAACTATTCCCGGTTTCTAATTCAATTTTAATTCTTTTTCACTGCTGGAGTGCCATAAAAGAAGTAAGAAATTTTGAGGAAATAGTAAACTTTCCTTCACTCTCGATATCAATATCCTTTTCAATGGTATATTCGATTGCCATTTCTAGATTGTTTCCTGTTAATATTACTTTTTTATATTGAACATCAATAAGAATATTCTCAAGAATTGGTGTGAGATTTGAGTTTGTAGTTGCATGACTTGTCACCTCAATAGCTGCTTTCAGTGTTTGTATGTCTATGGAAAAACGCATAATAAAAGCTCAAGGAATTAATACAAGCAGGAGTCTATTAAAAAGATGGGAAAAATCAACTTTCGCAATAATCTTTTTGAGTTTTTTGAAAAAACCACTATACTCTCCTTAGTTTTATTTACGATTTGACATATGGTAGAGCTCTATGAGAAGAGCGCTGGCGGTATTGTCTATAGAAAAAAGCAGGGAATTATCGAAGTTCTTATGCTTGCTTGGAGAAATGCAAAAGGTGACCTCGAATATGTCCTTCCAAAAGGACATATAGAAGAGGATGAGAGTGCGTATGAGACAGCGATTCGAGAAATCGCTGAAGAAACGTGACTTTCTATTGAGCATTTGGAACTTATTAAGTTCATGAACAAGATTAACTATAGCTTTGTGGCCACGCATAAAGAGGGAAATCCTCTGATTAACAAAGATGTATATCTTTTTTTGGTTAAATATAAAGGAAAGAAGGAACCAATCCCTCAAAAAGAAGAGCGTTTTATTGGTTATAAATGGTTTACCATTGAAGATCTCTCAACGGTTCGTATCAAACCAGATGTAGTTGGTTTTATTGAAAAAAATATTCAATTTATGTAATTTTTTGTTTATGGAATTTATTAAGCACGGTACATGACTCTTGCTTCAGTCTGAGAAAAAAGATATTCTTTTTACTGAGGAAAATATCACGATTGATTCACTCCTTCTTGATATGTCAGGTGAATATGAGAAATCTGGTTTTATGTGTCATATGATGAAATATGAAACTTTTCTTGTTGCTCATTTGCGTGTAGAAGGTTACTGGATTGCATATATTAATATACCTAAGATTGAGCTCAATCCTACCTTACTTGAATTTCTTTGAAGTGTGGATATTCTTGTTATTCCTGGTTCAAAAGAGTCTGTTTGAATGATTGAACAAATAGATCCAAGGTCTATTATCGCATATTGACCACAGTGACATGAATTATCAACTTCTCTTGGTCATTCTATTGAATCACTTGATCGATGGAAATTAAAAGAAACTGATTTGAATACTGATAAAACCGCTTGTATCCTTATTGGTTAAATGGTATCTCCTTATATGAATGGGCTCATTGCAAATATGAGCGCATTCATTTTTTGTATTCTTCAACATTGGGTTGATCAAAGGGATTTATTTGAAAAAATTCTCATAAGAGTATTACTTCGAGCATTTTTGATTGCATAAAATATCAAATTTCACTTTCATCTCCATCTTGCAATGTATATGTCATAATCGGTATTTGTTTTTCAATAAATAGGAGACGTGTTCATTCATAGGCTGCACGAAGTATCGTTTCAAAACTCCTTCCACGAATATCTTCTACCAATGGAGTAAATGGGGTATCTATCGGAACGAAACATTGTCCTTGATCTTCAGGAAACACGAGAATAATACTTCTATCACTTCAGTGTGCAATATCAAGCTGTCATATAGAATGAAGATCAATTGTGCCTATCGAAGTAGTTGGCGTAATACCTACCGAAGGAACTCAGATTTTTTCCTTTCCAATACTTTCCGCAAGGAGTTGTCGATACCATTTACCGATGTTTTCATAATGTTTTCAGAAGAAGAAATGTTCACAAATATTCCTATTTTCTTTTGTATATCCTTGAAATAGCATTTCTGCGTTTTGGAATGCAGCGGATTCTTTTGGATTTTCGAGAAAATCTGCTATTGCTGATTGTGCACCAAAGAGAATTTGTTCTATGTTATATCCGAGAAATTTTAATGGGAAAAGACCAACATTTGAAAATATGCTATAACGACCTCCAACATTTTTTGGTATACTGAGCAAATGCCAAGAGTTCTCGTGGCCTATATTCCAAAGTTTTGAATTTTCATCCGTTATACAGACAATCGTTGATTGTGAGGTATATTTTTTGTAAATATCAGCATAGATACTTTCAAATAATGCAATTGTTTCTGTGGTTGTTCCTGATTTTGAAATAACTGTAATACAGAGCTTTTCGCCCTTTTCAAGATATCAACAAAGACCATCAACGGTTTTTTTATAAGAATATACATCTATTGTATCAAGGAAAAATATTTTCTTTTTTGATTTTCTCTTTTCTCAAATTCCATCATGAAAAGCAAGAGTTCAGAGGTTTGACCCTCCTATACCTATCAAAAGCATGATAGTATAGTCTGTGAGTTGGAGATTTAATTGGGTGCTTTCTTGAATATATCTTGTATCATATGGAAGTTCTATTGATGCAAGTTGTGTATTATATCTTTGTGTTCATTGATTTCAAATAATTCAATTAATAAGTCAAATGATTTCTCAGTTATATTCTGAGGCTGAATATGATGAATATTTTTTGAATTGCATAGAAGAAAATTAGATTGTAAGAATATGGTATTTTTTTGATAAATCAAATACATTGATTCATACGGTTGTTACTTATAGTAAAAGAAAAAACTTGCAATTTTTCTAGGGGTCTAT